>ERZ1740070.198-NODE-198-length-42490-cov-15.799105_pt1 | contig 42490 bp, 47 predicted proteins | sample MGYA00581734_ERZ1740070 | MGnify/ENA primary metagenome ERZ1740070 (study PRJEB43018, sample SAMN04849744) | marine metagenome | isolation source: floating plastic debris | place: Pacific Ocean | collected 2008-09-01 | study: EMG produced TPA metagenomics... | reverse complement strand
TTGAACTACCGGACTTATAATAGTATAAGTAGACAAAAAAAGAGAAGGTCTCTTAAAAGGGTAAACCTATTAGGTACCTTTCCAGGAAAGCTTCTACGCAGAAAAATCTAAGGCCGTTCAAAATAATTTGAACGGCCTTTTTTTGTCCAACAACTTGCAGCGTAGTTGACCTATGTCTATATTTGCAAATAATTACTAAATGATAATTATTATCAAATAATATTTATTTGCAAAAACTGACAAATATAAAAAGCCAGCTTAAAGAAGCAGGTCTGAAAGCTACTCATCAGCGATTGGTTATAATGAACGCTGTTAAGGAGATGAGTGATCACCCGTCAGCTGAAAAGGTATTTAGCTCGATCAAAGCAAACAACCCTAGTATTTCATTGGGAACAGTATATAAAACGTTAGAAACACTGGTAAATAATGGCCTACTAGCCAAGGTAGCTACTCGTGAAGGACAAATGAGATATGATCCAAGACTAGATAACCATGGACATATTTATTTAACTAATACAAAGGAGTTGGTAGACTACTATGATGAGGAACTGGATACTTTGATTATCGATTTTTTTAAGAGGAAAAGGGTGAATAATCTTAAGATCAAAAATATTTCGGTCCGGATTAACGGCGAGAAATTAGACTCAAATAAAGAAGTACTTATTAAATAATTTTATATCACATAAACTGAATATTAAACTATGTCACTCGTAGGAAAAAAAGCTCCATTATTCAATGCTCCCGCAGTTCTAAATGGTGAGGAAATTGTGGAATCATTTTCATTGGAGGATTATATTGGTAAAAAAGAAGTAATGTTCTTTTTCTACCCGAAAGACTTCACTTTTGTATGCCCTACAGAAATACTTGCCTTTCAAGAAAAGTTAGCTGAGTTCGAAAAAAGGGGAATCCAGGTGGTAGGTTGTTCTTGCGATACCGAAGAAACGCACCTTGCCTGGTTGATGACTTCTAAGGACAACGGCGGAATTGAAGGCGTAACTTATCCGCTGGTAGCAGATTCAGCGAAGACCGTGGCTTCAAACTTTGGGGTACTTGCCGGAGACTGGAATTATTCTGAAGACGGAGCTCTTACCTTCGAAGGTACTCCTGTTGCATTTCGAGGAACCTTCTTCATCGATAAAGAAGGCATCGTTCGCCACGAAACTATCAATGATCTCCCACTTGGTCGAAATATAGATGAAATGATCAGAATTGTGGATGCCTGGAATCATGTACAGGAGCACGGTGAAGTTTGCCCTGCTAACTGGGAAGAAGGAAAAGATGCTATGAGCGCAACGCGAGATGGTGTAGCGGAATACCTTTCTACACATTAAGCTATCTAAATATTCAAAAGAAAGCCTGCCTTGTTAAAGGTAGGCTTTCTATTTTTACGGCTCATGGGTCTTGTCTTTTATCGCCTGTCTGTTTTCTTCTATTTTATTGCTATCCGATTAGCGGCTCCTTTTAACAATAAAGCTCGGCTCTTCACAGATGGGCGCAAGAATACCTTCCCGTCTCTTGAGAAACAACTAAAGGAAAATAATGCTCCGATCATTTGGGTTCATTGCGCCTCGCTAGGAGAATTTGAACAAGGCAAACCAGTAATTGAACGTCTGGCAGAGAGATACCCATCCTACAAAATACTATTGACTTTCTTCTCCCCCTCCGGATACGAGGTGAGAAGTAATTATATTGTAGCCGATCTTATTCACTATTTACCATTAGATACACCATCAAATAGCAGGAGATTCATCGAGTTAACTCGCCCATCATTAGTAATATTTGTAAAGTATGAGTTTTGGTACTTTTACTTAAAAGAACTCGATAAGCGAAGCATTCCTACCTTATCAATCTCTAGTATTTTCAGGCCAAATCAAATCTTCTTTAAAGGTATTGGAGGGTTTCAGAGGAAGACCCTAAAGCTTATTGACCATTTCTTTGTACAAACTCAAAAAAGTAGTGATTTACTTCTAAGTATAGATGTAAATCAGGTTACCGTGTCGGGCGATACACGATTCGACAGGGTTTATGATACATGTCAAAATGCTGAGTCTATTTCTGGAGTTAGTGAATTCATAGGCGATTCAAAAACCATGATCATTGGCAGCAGCTGGCCTGAGGATATGGAGATTTTGAACCCATTTATTGAGTCAAACCGTCTTAAATACATTATAGCCCCTCATGAAATAAGTGAATCAGGCATAGAAGAACTTATAAAAGGTTTAAAGAAGCCCTTCGCGCGTTATTCGGATGCCCCATCAATATGGCAAAAAAAAGATGTCCTCATTATTGATAATGTAGGTTTACTTTCCAGGCTGTATAGATACGGCGACTATGCTTATGTTGGCGGGGCTTTTGGCAAAGGGCTTCATAATACACTTGAGGCCGCCACGTTTGGATTACCCATTTTTTTTGGTAGTAAAAATTACATCAAGTTCCAGGAAGCTATACAGCTGACGCGACTTGGTGCGGCTTTTCCCATTGGATCATACCGGGATTTACAAACCAAGTTTGACAATCTATCTGAACATGTAGGTCCAGTTGCCCGAAATTTTGTGGAAGATAATCTCGGAGCTACCGAAAAAATAATGGCTTATTTAAATGGGAAGCTGTAATGGAAGGTATTGTATTTAAATCCACCGGCTCATGGTATTTAGTTCTTACCAATGAAAGTAAAGAATACAAGTGCAGAATAAGAGGTAAGCTCAGAATTAAAGGCCTGAAAACTACTAATCCGCTGGCAGTAGGTGACTGCGTACGTATCTCAGTGGAAGATAGGGCACAAGGCCTTGGCATCATTGAAGAACTCTTGCCCAGGAAAAATTATATCATCCGTCAGGCAGTAAAAAAAAATAGTCATGCACATATCCTGGCAGCTAACATAGATTTGGCGATGTTAATTGTTACAGAAACTTTCCCAAAGACATCATTAGGTTTTATTGATAGGTTTCTAGTTACAGCAGAGTCATTTCGTATCCCTCAGGCTTTGATTTTTAATAAAACGGATCTGCTTGATACACAGCAAATAGTAGGTCTACAGCAAAAAATCAAACTTTATGAAAGTATTGGAGTAACATGCATCCAGACATCTGCTATTAAAAAGGAAGGCATAGAAGATCTTCGAAGTATTTTTAATGACAAGATAACATTGATTTCCGGTCACTCTGGTGTGGGTAAGTCAACCTTAATCAACTTAATAGCGCCAGAAATAAACCAAAAAACTGGTGAGATATCAAATTTTGCTGGAAAAGGAGTGCACACCACAACATTCGCAGAAATGTTTAAGATTGCCGATAATACATTTATTATTGACACTCCCGGAATCAAGGAGCTTGGCTTAATTGAGATTGAAAATGACGAGCTATCGGATTATTTCCCTGAAATGCGTGCATTAAGTCAAGACTGCAAATTTAATAATTGCCTTCACCTCGATGAACCTGATTGTGAAGTTAAATTAGGCCTGGAAGATGGAAGAATAAGTGAAAGCCGCTATCTAAGTTATTTAAGTATGATTGAAGGTAAAGACAACAGGAGGTAGGCTTAGCTCTTCATAAAATATGAATTCTTTAAGACTGCCCCTTTTAAGCTGTAACCATATTTACCCAAATAATCAACTAAATCAGGTCCTGGATTCAGTTCAGCTACAATTAATTCTGGTTTATACTTAGCCAAATCAATGGACTGTAAAACGTTCCAATCATGACCTTCAACGTCAATTGACAAAAGATCAAATTCATGAGGGCAATGTAGCTCATCCAGAATGGAACTTAACGTTCGAGGTTGCATGACTTCTTTTTTTAATATTTTCTGTCCTTGTTCCAGAAAATCATTCATGTAGGTAGAATGAACGGTTGATAAAACATTGTTTGTGAGTTTCATAAATTCCAGTGGTTCTGCCCTATTGGAAACCAAGCTTGCAACGACCTTATCTCTCGGTCTATACCACCGAAACTTCTTAATCAAATCGGCGTTTGCGTCAATACCAATCCCTCTCCATCCTCTTCTGTAAAAGAGGTAGGTATTAGACAAGAAAACCGGATGATTACAACCCACATCTACATAAAATCCATTATAAGTAATACTCTTTTTTAAAAGCGATTCAATCAGACGGTCTTCGCCGGTAAAACTATAAGAGACTCTTAAACTCCTACCCGTAACTAGTTTTGAAGTAGACAATATGATCAACCAGAAAGTCCTTAAAATGGATAGAGGATTCCAGGACATAAACTGTCTTGGAGCCACTCTTATTTCTTTGATCATTAAACCAAAGAGTCCAAAAAGAGCTCTTGAGAAAGCTTTTTTATATAGTTGTGTTTCAAGCCACTTTCTCAAAATCCTCAATTCTTTTTAACAGATCAAAATATCTAATTGCCGTGCCTAAATTAAGATGCTGGATTGCCTTTCTCAACTCATACCGGCCTCGCCTCAAAAGAGCTTGTTTTTCTTCGGTAGTTTCAATAAGATTTAAAGCCTTTTCGATTACTAAAAATGTTGAATAGGTATGCTTGTTAAGCAGTTTGAATTGATTACTGGACTTAGAGTTTTTCAGAATTCTTTTTTTAACCAGGATATTGTCAGTGTAACAATATTTATAAAAACGTGAAGATCTGACCCAGAAGTCGAAATCTTCATAGGTTAAGTTTTCATCATACCCCTCTAACTTCATTAACACATCCTTTTTGTACATCATACTAGGTGGACAGATGTAGTACCTGTCAATTAAATCCAGAAATACATCCCCTTCAGAAATACGCTCCAAGCTCCTACCTTGACTATCTATTGGATAAAAGTATTTGCTATGTTCACCTTTAGAGGTGATTAACTCGGCATTCGTAAAATTGACTCCGAATGTTGCGTCGCGCCTGGTAAACTCATAGACGCCTTCTTCTACTCTGGAGGGGAAAAGAATATCATCTGCTGCCAAATCTATAATGTAGTCGCCTTCAGCCAACTTCAGAGCTTTATTAAACGCCCTGCAGTTTCCTACATTTTCCGGCAATGAGATAAAACGAATTCCCGGTGATGAACTGACTATACTCTTGATGACGGATTTACTATCATCAGTACTGGCATCATCTACAACTATGAGTTGAATTGGTTCGTAAGTTTGTCTTAGTACCGATTCTATAGCTTCCCTTACATATTTGCCGTGATTATAACAGAGACAAATAACACTTACTGCCGGACTAGGCCCCTCCATTATAAACAAAAGTAACCTTCAAACTTAACTCGGAGCCCAGGTACTCCTTAAAGTCAAGTAAACTGTAGTTTGTTGTTGAGCCTTCTGGAGATGTTCCGAAGTCTAAAATTTTCACTCCCTTACTCTGGCAGTCTTCATATATACCTTGATAGAGTTGCACTATGGGACTAACCGAACTATAAGTTTTCAGATGATCAGCATAAAAAACATAAAAAACTTCCTCAGACAATCGTATACATATAGCCGCAGCAACCAATTTATCATTATGGCGGACGGAGTATAGATGAAATTTATCAGGTTGATAGGATATTATTTCTTCTAATTGAGATCTTGTTAAAGACAAATTCCTACCCTTTGTTCTCCTACTAGCTGCAATCAATTCATAAAACTGAAATAAGCTATCAACGCTCTCGACTAGAAAACAAAATCCTAGACCTTCCGCTTTTTTTATTTTTTTGACCTCACTCTTGTGTATTTTACTTTTAAAGGTATGCTCTGAAACAGTCAATGACGCCACCACCTGGGAGTTAAAAGCGGAATATCCTGCATCCGAAAATGCCTGGTAGGCTTTGACAAACCGTTGATTATTATAAGCCTGTGGTGGCAGAGTAACAGATATCCTATTGACCTGCCTTGAAATTATCTCTTTACTCGCATTGAGAACCAAGTCTGTCAGCTCTTTAAGCTTTATAGAATCATCAAACTCAATACCACCAAAAGTTGCAGATAGCGGGCTTCGGCCTTCATATTCGTAGATATGTACACTCCATTCTGCCTTTACCTGTTTTGCCTTTACCTTAAGCCAATAATAGGTAACCCAGCCACTATTCGCCTGAGACATTCGATGTTTTGCAGTATTAAACAAATACGGGGTAAATGAAAACTTATAACCTGCGGGAAGTTGCGAAGCAAACATGAGTTCCTATGAATATGGTCACATTTTTGTTTTTACCTTACTCCAGGGCTTTACCTGCCAATGAACTCTTCCTGTAGAAAGATGATTGCCCTCGCCATCCATAATTTTTACTTCGCAGACTATGATAATACTATCTGACTGTCGTAATGGCTCGTAAACCTCAGTTTTAAGCCAGTCATCGCTTAGTTCAAATTGAGCATGTGCATCCATTTTCCCCTGATAATGGTAGTCCATCTCAAGGGTCTTCATTATAATACGATAGGCTTTGGGGTCAAGTCTTGATAACAACATGAATCCTGTGGCAAACTCTGAAACAGTAGCCATAGCACAAGCGTGGATACCTTTAATATGATTGAAGTTACTTTTTCGATAGGGCAGGTTAACTTTAATCTGACTGTCGGAAATCTCAGCTACCTTAAAACGGTGAGGTTTGTTAAAAGGAATCATCTTAAACAATCCCTGATTTAATAACCACAGATAAAAGCCGGAACGCTGTGCTTTGTCAATGAGTTTTTTTGTATCCATTCTTATGCTATTTGGAGTGCTGCAAAATACCAATTATAAAAATACAACTGGTTTGAGCAGCTTAAAAATTGTTAATTCACAAGTGTATGATCAGTTTTTGGGAAAGAGAATCTTTCATAAGCTACGATTTTGTAATAATTGGGGCAGGAATTGTTGGCCTCGCCACCGCGCTTTCCATTCGAGAGAAAAACCCGAAAGCCTCAATTGCAATCTTGGAAAAGGGAATATTACCTACCGGTGCAAGTACCAAAAATGCAGGCTTTGCCTGTTTTGGAAGCCTCACTGAACTCTTAACAGATGTAAGATCAATTGGGTCGGAAAATACACTGGATCTGGTGAAGACCAGAATAAAGGGCCTTAAAAGACTAAGGGAAAGAGTTGGTGAAACTAATCTTGATTTTCAACAACATGGTGGATATGAGTTGATCGGTAAAAATGAACTTAATGCTGTAGATCAACTGGATTCCATAAATGAATTATTATATCCGATTTTCAAATCTGAAGTTTTTCACTTAAAGCCGAGGTTAATTAAGGATTTTGGGTTTGATGAAAACACCATTAAAACACTGGTATACAATCCCTACGAAGGCCAGTTGGATACGGGAAAAATGATCAAGTATCTCTTAGTTATAGCTGCGCAAAATGGTATTATAATACATACCGGCGCCGAGGTTATATCTTTAGAAGAATCAGGAAAAGTGATTATAAATGCCAAAGCTCATAATTCAACCGTTTCTTTTGATGCTAGTCGAGTAATTGTATGCACAAATGCATTTACCAAAAAGCTTATTCCTAACGAAGAGTTAGTGCCCGGAAGGGGTGTAGTACTGGTTACTAAGCCTATCCCCGAACTACGATTTAAAGGTACTTTCCATATAGATCAAGGCTTTTATTATTTTAGGGATTTTCATAATCGTGTGATCTTTGGTGGTGGCCGAAATGCATTTCTTGAAGAAGAAACCTCAACAGAATTTGAAATCAACGAAAATATTCTCACCATTCTTAGAGAGAAGCTAAATACAACTCTTCTCCCTAATACGAGTTACTCAATTGATACGATCTGGACTGGAATAATGGCTTTTGGAAATAGTAGGCAACCTATTATACGTTGGCATTCTGATAAAATCTTAGTAGGTGTAAGACTAGGAGGAATGGGTGTGGCTATTGGCAGTGAGGTAGGTGAAAAACTTGCCGATATGGCTTTAGAGAATGACGTTTAAAAAAACTTTTTTAACTTAACCTTTTAGCGATAAGATATGACCGATAAAAAAGAGCCTTCTTTTATCCTTTCTCTTTTACCTCTACTGTTCCTGGTTCTACTACTTGTATTCAACGTAATTATCTACAGCGGAGATTCTTCTTACGGTCCTAATCAAATTGCGCTATTATTATCCGCCGCATTTGCAGCGGTACTTTCTTTACGCCTTGGTTTTACGTGGTTAGAAATTGAAAAAGCTATTGTTAAAAGTATCAGTTCAGCAATGGCTGCCATTCTAATACTATTGATGATAGGCGCCCTCTCGGGTACATGGCTAATCAGCGGTATCGTGCCCGCGATGATCTACTACGGCCTGGAAATTCTTAATCCCACTATATTTCTTTTCGCAGCGTGTATCGTCAGCGCCGTAGTATCGCTAGCTACAGGAAGCAGCTGGTCAACTGCGGCTACAGTGGGCATAGCCTTAATAGGTATCGGCAAGGCCATGGGAATCCATGATGGCTTAGTAGCCGGTGCAATAATTTCCGGGGCTTATTTTGGAGATAAAATGTCGCCGCTTTCAGATACTACCAATCTGGCTCCTGCTATGGCAGGAACCAATCTATTCACTCATATTCGCTACATGACTTATACCACGGGCCCTTCTATTTCCATAGCGCTGATCATATTCTTGATTTGGGGCCTTACCTTAGACGCATCGGCTGACCTAAATCAGGTGGCCAGTGTACAAGAGGCCATTCAAACCAAGTTTAATCTTAATTTAGCCCTCTTTATAGTACCGGCAGTCGTAATCTTTCTTATCATTAAAAAGGTGCCAGCGCTGCCAGCGCTACTCGTAGGCTCATTATTTGGAGGCGTATCGGCGCTAATATTTCAACCTCACCTTATAGATACCATTTCCGGTATTTCCGATGATAGTCTAAAGTCGGCCTATGCAGCGATTTTGAAGGCCATGTTCACAGATGTTAGTATTACCACGGGCAATACAACTGTTGATGAGTTATTAACTTCAGGAGGAATGGCGGGCATGCTAAATACCATTTGGCTCATTCTTTCAGCTATGGTCTTCGGCGGCGTGTTAGAAGGCGCTGGAATGCTCAAGCGAATAGCAAGTGAAATAGTCAAACTGGCACACTCCACAGGTTCACTCGTGGCATCTACCGCAGCTACTTGTTTTACATTTAATGTAACCGCATCAGATCAATACATAGCTATAGTAGTTCCAGGACGAATGTTCAGCAGCGCTTACAAAGAACGAGGCCTTGCTCCGGAGAATCTAAGCAGAACGCTGGAAGATTCTGGCACTGTAACTTCTGTACTTATTCCATGGAATACCTGTGGGGCCTATCAGTCATCTGTTTTAGGAGTTGCTACATTAGCCTACCTCCCTTACTGCTTTTTTAATCTGGTTAGCCCTTTTATGACGATACTTTTTGCCTACCTAAAAATTAAGATTCGAAAGTTAGAGGAGTAACGTGTTTTTAGAGTCCATTTCAAATCCTGAAGTAAACGAGCTTGAACTACGAAGCTATGAGGGTACTATTACCCTTATCGAAGATAAAAGAGATTTCAAAAGGGCTTTTTCGAAGATAAAGCGACAGTCATTTATAGGATTTGATACTGAAACTAAACCGGCCTTTAGAAAAGGAGAAGTGAATGACGTTTCGTTGATTCAACTTGCTATCCCTGATGAAGTTTTTCTTATCAGGATAAACAAAACAGGTTTAATCGACAGCATGATAGAGTTATTTGAATCAAATGAGATTTCCAAAATTGGTGTAGCATTGCGCGATGATATAAAAGATCTCCAACGTTTAAGACCCTTCGAAGCTGTAAATTTCATTGAGTTGAACCATGTAGTAAAAGGCCTGGGTATAGAAAATAACGGCCTACGCAAGCTCACAGCCATCATCCTTGGCTTTCGCATCTCCAAAAGCGCTCAAACCTCGAATTGGGAAAATGCTGTACTCTCCGAAAAGCAAAAATCCTATGCTGCTACCGATGCATGGGTGTGCCATAAGATGTATCAGGAATTATTATCAAAGGGCTATATATCAGATTGATCTAAAGTCACAGGTTCAACAACAGCTGCATTCTGTAATACTTTGAATATCAACATCTTAATTAAATCCATCATTATTCTTATGAATATTTTGGTAAAAAAATAAGATCGCCCATATATCGCTATCATTCCCTCTACTTGTAGAAAACACACACTCACGTAAGGTTTTAACCATTTAAGTGTAAACTATGTATTTGAAATTAGTTCAATTATTTCTTTCTTATTGAACATTTTATTTACAACCTAATCAAAAATCATATGTTAACAACCAAAACTAAAACCTATCTTACAGTTTCATTACTTTTCTTATGCTCTTTATCCTACGCTCAAACGAAAGAACAAAAGGAGCAGATTCGTAGTCGCTATAACCAGGCGAAACTTTCGGAACTGAAAGCCACGTTCGATAATAAAGCGATGGCCAATAAGCAAGAAGCCCTTCGTATCGCAGCGCAAAGGGGATGGGACATACTTAAAACGAATGCCGATGGATCAATTGACGAATTAATGGCGGTGTCAAGCGATGGTCAACCCATTTATTACACTATCTATAATGTGAACGCCGCCAAATCCACTCGAGCTAATCATCTCCATTCCGGGGGAACGCTGGGACTAAATGTAAACGGCTTGGGTTTGACTGCGCATGTCTGGGATGGCGGACCTACCAGACCTACTCATCAAGAGTTTGATGGCCCTGGAGGTCCTAACAGAGTAACCATAAATGACGGAGTTACAACGCTTAACGGTAATAGCTTCCATGCTCAGCATGTTACAGGTACCATTGTGGCGTCCGGAGTACAAGTTAACGCCAAGGGAATGGCGCCACAAGCCTTTGCTTTAACACATGACTGGAATAGTGACCTCAGCGAAGCAACGACTGAAGCAGCCAATGGCATGCTAATATCCAACCACTCTTATGGTTTCCGGGCCAGCTTGATACCCGATTATTATTTCGGAGCTTACATCGAAGAATCCAGGGATTGGGATAATTTGATGTATAACTCTCCCTTTTATCTTATGGTGGTGGCCGCAGGTAATGATGGTAATGATAACTCTTCCAATGGGTCTCCACTTAACGGTAGCTCTGCCTTCGACAAACTAAATGGGCACGCTACCTCTAAGAATAACATGGTGGTGGCCAATGGACAAGACGCCAATGTAAATACCGATGGTACCTTAAACAGCGTTTTGATCAATAGTAGCAGTAGCGAGGGACCTACTGATGATCTCAGGATCAAGCCGGATATTACAGGCAACGGCACTTCAGTATATTCGACTTTTGACAATAGTGACGCCGCCTATAGTTCCATTACGGGAACATCAATGGCTTCACCTAATGTGGCTGGTACGTTACTCCTTTTGCAAGATCACTATAATCAAGTAAATGGCAATTTTATGCGGGCTGCTACACTTAAAGGGTTAGCGCTACATACGGCTGATGACGCCGGGATTTCGGGTCCTGATGCTGTTTATGGATGGGGATTACTAAATGGTAAATCAGCGGCTGAAGCCATCTCTGGTAACGGCAGTACTTCCAGAATAGAAGAACTTACGCTCAGCAGCGGTCAAACCTATCAAATCACTGTGGATTCTGATGGGATAAACGCGTTGATCGCTTCCATATCATGGACAGACCCGGCAGGAACTGCCAATACCGGAATAGTGAATCTGAGCACACCGGTATTGGTTAATGACCTGGATATTAGAGTTACAAAAGGAGCGTCTACCTTCTCTCCCTATTTACTAACCGGTGTAAATAGTAATACCCAGGGTGATAATATAGTAGATCCGTATGAAAGGGTTAATGTTACCGGGGCCAGTGGTGCTTACACAATAACTGTAACCCATAAAGGAGCACTAGCCAGCGGATCACAAGATTATACACTTATTGTAACCGGCATTACAGGTGCACCTGTCGTTTGTAATGCTACCACCCCTACCGGGCTAAACGCCATCAACCTGGGGGCTTCGTCGGCAACACTTACCTGGAATGCAGTGGCCGGAGCTTCATATGATGTCAGATATAGAGAGACAGGCAGTACCACCTGGACGAATGCGACTGATGTGTCTGGTAACACACTGCCGCTGACCGGCTTAGTTTCAAGTACATCTTACGAATTTCAGGTTAGAAGTAAATGCCCCGATGCTACAGCATCGGGATACAGCAGTTCTGCTTCCTTTACTACTACGACAGTTTCGTATTGCGCATCCAACGGCAATAGCGTGGCAGATGAATATATAAGTCGTGTGCAGCTAAGTGATATTGATAACACTTCAGGAGCTAGTGGTAGTGGTTACAATGACTTTACATCTATTTCCACAGATTTGGCTAAGGGCTCTTCTTATACCATTACGATTACACCCACTTGGACAGGAACAGTTTATAATGAGGCGTATAGCGTTTGGATCGACTACAACCAGGACGGTGATTTTAGTGATAGTGGAGAACAAGTATGGACACAGTTACCTACTTCTGCCAGCAGCGTCAGCGGCAGTTTTACAGTACCATCAGGCGCGCTGGATGGGCCGACACGCATGAGAGTATCTATGAAATGGAATGGTATTCCTACCTCTTGTGAGTCCTTTTCATACGGTGAGGTAGAAGACTATACAGTTAACCTTGGCTCCGGAGGTGGGAGTACAGGTTGTAGTGCAGTTACCTTTAGCGCCGTATCGTCATACGGCGGAAATCAAGATGCCAGTGGCGATTTCCAAGTACAGGATGCTGGCGCTACACTGTTCCTAGAAAACAATACCTGGAAATCTATTACCCTTAACTATACAGTAACCGCCAATACCTATATTTCATTCGATTTCAGGAGTACCTCACAGGGTGAGATCCACGGGATAGGCTTTGACAGTGATAATAGCATTAGTTCCAATCTCACCTTCAAAGTACATGGAACGCAGTCATGGGGTATTAGCAACTATGACAATTATATAGGCTCCAACTGGGTGTCTTATGACATTCCTGTAGGCGCTTTCTATACGGGAAGCTTCGACCGACTGTTTTTTGTAAACGACAATGACGCCGGTATTGGAAACAACTCTTACTTCCGGAATGTAACCGTGCATGAGGGTGAATGCGTGACAACATTAGCGTATACTACCTTGAATGATTCAGAAAGTCTGGCGCCGGTTATAAACAATGAAGGTGAATATAATTTCACGGTCTTCCCGAATCCTGCTCAACATACACTGAATGTATTACATAATCAAGGAAAAGCAGACTACTCAGTTCTATCTATCTCAGGAAAAGTTATTCTTAACGGACGCATTGAAGAACCTGGCCAGTTCCAGATAAGCGTAGACGGTTTAAAAGAGGGCATTTACTTTTTGAAAGTAAATACTGAATCTGGTTATCAGATTACAAAGTTTAGGAAAGAGTAAAAGAGAGAATTACTTTAACTTGTAAAGGCTATCTCCTGCTGGGAGATAGCCTTTTTTTATAGTGATCAGATGACTTTCATGACCGCTGATAAATTCTATCAATCCATTAAGGTTTATCAGTTTAATAGTCCTTTGGTCATAGCAAACCTTTGATGTGATCAAACTAACCAGTCTTAACAAAAAAGTCTCCGGCCAATAACCGGAGACCACGAGAATATAGTCAAATGTATTTATCTAAATTTTCTTAGTTAGCGCATCTATCTTTTCCTGGGCGCTAGCATGCCCCAAAGCCACCGCTTCCTGATACAGTGTTATTGCCTCTTTATAAGTTTCTTTCTTCCTTTTAGGAGCCAGCTTAGTTCTGTTAGCAGCCTCCTCCACTGCTATTGCCCTGGCAAAATAGGCTTCTGCTTCGCTAACTTTAGCGCTCGCCATCAACTCTTGAATTCTAGCTTCAATTAAAGTCAATTCCTCTTTTTTGAGTTCAATCTCAGCGGTTTTATCTTCAAGCTCTGAATTCTTAAGGTCTAAGGAAGTAATTAACTCATCATTTTCGCTTTTATAGTTCTCTACCTGAGTTTGAAGCTCTGATAGCTCCTTCCCGCGCTCAGCTAAGTCCTTTCTAAGCTTTTTAACTGTCCTGGCGTAAGCTGCCCTATTGGCATCCGACTTTTCCAGATCGACCTGAAGCTGATCCAACTTAGACTCTGTTTGATGGATGTAATCCTGGATATTCTTCATACGGGTCTTATAGTCCTGGTAATTGGTTCCCGTCTCCATATCCATACTCAACTGGCTTCGAGCGGCATCTACTGAATCCATTAGTATGCCTACTTCATGCAACGTAGCCACCGCCTTTTGGGCCGCGTCCAGTTTAAATTGAATGGAGTCCAGTTCATTTTTAACCCTGCTGTGTTCATCTTGTGATACACAACCGACCAAAACCATAAAAGCCATGACAAATGATGTTAAAAAAGTGTTTTTCATAGTTACTAATAGTTAATACACATAAAATTATGCGGCCCCTGAAGTGGATAGAATACTTTCTCTACAAAACCGGTAAATCAACAGTTGAGCAGCAATTAAATCCTTTTAAGGGGGTTTTACTTTTTACATATAGCCAAAGTGTTTCTACGTCCATTCGTACATAATTTATTATAAAATTGATTTTTTAGAATCAGCTATAAATTACTGGTTATCAAATATTTAAACTAATGATGACGATCACGCCTAAGAATGATTCAAAGGCATATTCACAACCTAATTTTTTTAATTCGTAAAAGTAAGTTCAATTTCAGAGCCTGTATTTTTCAGCAGTACCACTTTTTGTTTTAACCTTTCAATGTTTTTTACACTTACCTCACAAATTGCTTGACAGGAAGTTTCGAATTTTTGGTTAACAATCACCAATTGAAAATCATTTATAAGCCTAATCACGTCATTAGTAGTTTCATAAGCATAATCCAGTCGAACTTTGGTTGTAATGATTTCAGTTTTAATGCCGGCATTCTTAAGCGCTTCTGAAGCGGCCGTTCGATAAGCATTGACTAAGCCACTAACACCAAGCTTAGTTCCTCCAAAATACCTAACTACTACGACAAGAGTTTTCGTAAGGTTGTTAGCCTTAATCTGACCTAAAATAGGGTCGCCGGCGGAATGATTCGGCTCACCGTCGTCATTGACCCGAAAATCACTCCCGTCATTACCAAGTATGTAAGCGTAGCAGTGATGACGCGCGTCATAATATTGCTGTCGAATTTCATCAAGTGAATACTTCACAGCATCCAAATCGTCTACGGGAAGGGCAATACCGATGAATTTACTTCCTTTTTCTTTATAAAATCCTTCTGACCTATCAGCTATAGTTCTGAATTGAGTGATCATCAGGGCAATATTACATTAGTCTGTAACTATTTAGGATTAAAATGCGTCTAAATGAGGCAACCTCAAGACGTATTTTCTGTCTTTTTAAAAACTCAAACAACTAAATGCCTTCATTATGCACGCAATTAAAGCACTTTTACTTGTACTACTTATCTCTTCAACTGCCTTAGCACAACGCTCTGAAACCAGAGACCTTGCAATGTTTGATGAAATATCGTTTGCTACTAGCGGAACCGTTTACCTCAAGCAGGGAAACACTCAAAAAGTTGAGCTCAAGGGCGATAGAGACGATTTAGACGAAATCAGAACTGAAGTAAGAGGGGGTAGACTGTTAATTAAAAATCGTTCTAACAGTTGGTTTAGTTGGAACAATAACAACAAAATAGAGATCTACATCACAGTCAAAAACTTAAAAGGGTTAAGTGTTTCAGGCTCAGGAAGAGTATATGGAGAGTCAAAGTTCACCACGGATTATCTTGATCTCGGAGTGAGTGGATCTGGTAAAATGGAATTGGAAGCTAATGCCCGGGAGGTGGATATGTCTATATCCGGATCAGGAAGGATAACACTGGAAGGCGAGGGTCGAATAACAGAAATTTCAATTAGTGGTTCCGGAAAACTTGATGCCGAGGACTTTGTAGCAGAAGACCACACTATTCGTATTTCGGGCTCGGGCAGTTGCTATATTCATGCCGATGAGTCAATTGATGCCAGAATAAGTGGAAGTGGAAGTGTCCACTATAAAGGCAATGCAAGGAAAGTAAACAGTCGGAGCTCAGGAAGCGGTAAGGTCAGGCGTATTTAATGAATAGGGAATAGGGCTGTCAGTATTGATAGCCTTTATTTTTTAAATACCAGATATATAAACCCAAAAAAAGCCATTAACCCGGCCCCAATAAAAGCGATAGGTAAGTTCTCCGCATTACCGGCGTATATCTGACCTCCCAGAAATGCTCCCATGCCAATTCCGATCTCTAACGCCATAAATACAGTGGAAAACGCCCTTCCACGGTACTTTTCAGGGGCAAGATCAGTAGCCCAAGCAAATATAGATGGACTTGAAAGGCCATACCCTGCGCCAAACATAAGAGCGCCTGTAAAAAGGTGAAATGGAGAACTTGCTAATCCAATGTATACAGATCCTGCGGCGATTACCAACGTTGCCAGAAGCAACACTGACCTTCTTCCAAGTCTATCCGAAAAATAACCTCCTCCAACACGTGCCAAAAGCGAGGTGATGGTAAAATAGACAAAGAAAAGGCCTTTATTATCTACGCCGAGCGCCTTGCTATGATCAGGAGCCAGACTCACCGCCACGCCAAAGGAAAATGTAACCAGCAGCATAACGATAGTAGGTACTATTACTGTGGGTTCATAAATATCTCCCCAGTTGATTCTAAGCAAAGAGGGTGAAAAACGTTGTTTATTTTCCAAGGTTTCTTTCATACCTAGTAAAACCAAAACGGAGGATACGGCCACACCGGCGCTTGTATAAAAAAGCGCTTCTATAGGAAAGTGTAATACCATTTCGCCGCCTATATAATTCCCAAAGCCCATGCCTGTCATCCCAAAGAAACTTAAAATACCCATACCTTCACCGCGCTTATTGGGTGGAATGATGTCCGCAACATATGCCGATGTACCTGTAGGCTTAAACCCTGTTGAAAAACCGTGAAGAAACCTCACAAAAAGAAATGCATATATATTTAGAAAGAAGGGATAAAAGAGAGATACAATTGCAGTTACCGCCGCACCTACTAACATTACGGGTATCCTACCCCACGTGTCTGTTAGCTTGCCGCTAAACGGCCTTGAGATAAGTGCGGTAATGGTAAAAAAAGTGATATGCAAGCCAATATATTTCTCACCGCCAAAAGACCGCATAAAGTCCGGCAATTCAGGGAGAACCATATTAAACGATCCGAAAAACAGGAAGGAGCTCAAAGAGAGCAGCCAGAACTGAAGTGTATATGTTTTTGCTTTTTGACCCATTCTAAAAAAGTAAACCCAATGTCTCACCGGGAGCCATTGGGCATTTCACATTACCGTTTAAGAGCAATTACCTTTCTTCGACTTGCTCTTGATAGCCTAATAAGAAGGCTTTGATATAATCATCTAAATCTCCGTCCAAAACATTCTGAACATCCGTACGCTCTACACCGGTTCTGGCGTCCTTGATAAGCTTATAAGGATGTAAAACATAATTTCTTATTTGTGAACCGAAGTCAATCTTCATTTTACCCGCTTCTACTTTATCTCGTTCGGCATTACGCTTTTCTAACTCTAGCTGATACAATCGAGATTTTAGCATTTTCATAGCGCGCTCCCGGTTTGCCAGTTGAGATCGCTCTACCTGACAAACAACCACAATGCCGGTTGGTTTATGGGTAAGCTGAACCTTTGTTTCCACCTTATTCACATTCTGTCCGCCAGCGCCACCCGAGCGTGAAGTTTGAAGCTCAACATCAGCCGGGTTAATATCAATTTCAATATCATCATCCACGATAGGCGACACGTAAATAGACGCAAACGAGGTGTGCCTCCTGCCTCCCGAATCAAAAGGTGAAATTCTTACCAACCGATGCACACCAATCTCTGACTTCAAATTTCCATAGGCAAAAGGTCCGTCAATTTCAAGAGTGGCAGATTTTATACCTGCAGTATCTCCAGCCTGGTAGTTGATCTGCTTTACAGAGTAACCATGGCTTTCACCCCACATGATGTACATGCGGTTAAGCATATCCGACCAGTCCTGGCTTTCCGTTCCCCCTGCTCCCGGATTGATTTCAAGAATAGCTCCATATTGATCTTCCTCACCGCTGAGCATCTTCTTAAATTCTAGCTCCTCTATAGCCTTTATGGTCTTGTCATATTCGTGATCCAGTTCATCGGAGTCGACTTCAGCTGCCTCATAAAACTCCTGAAGTGTTTCGAGGTCTTCCAGCAAAGATTGAACATTTGAAAAGCTATCTGTCCATATTTTTTTCAGACGGATTCCCTTCAATACCTTTTCAGCTTCTTTCGGATCATCCCAGAATCCCGGTTGAGCGGTAACCAATTCTTCTTCTTGTACCTCTTCTACTTTCTTATCGTAGTCAAAGGTACCTCCTCAAGGCCTCTACTCGGGCCTTCAAGTCTTTCAACTCGTCTGTTGTCATATAGAATTTGTTTTCCGCAAATCTAGTTTATTCAATCAGCTAATCAGTGATTATTACGAAAATCGACTATCTCCATCTTATGTTTTCTTTTCCGGAATTTCCAACGCTTCTTTTGAATGAGCTTTAGAGCGATTCCAGAAGAAGTAAGCGCCGAGCCAATGAGCGCTGTATTACTATCAATACCAAATGATTCGTCGTTGACTACTGTTTGATTGAACTGATCAATAGCCACAAAGGCAAGCCCACTTATTAAGAGTTTTCCTGGCCCGCTTCTAAAGCTAAAAATGGTAAAGTCCTTATTGGCCACATCTATTTCGGCTATTTCGTCCAGCTTAATTCTATAGTAATGAAATCTGATATCATCTCTACCAAAGCCCTGAATAAGCGCCTTTGAAAAAAAACGCTCCCCTTTTAACTTAAATCGCATCTCATCTCCTTCTTGAAAAATGACGTTATATGGACGATTTTTCTTTTTTAGAATTAGATATCTTTCTTGAGCATAACTGGTAATGGAAATAATGATCAGGAAAATTGTCAATCTGACGATCACAATGGGATAAAACGGATAAAGTAGTTAAAAAGATGCTTATCTTTTTTGAATATAGAAATCTGTTGTTGACAGTCGATATTTTCCAGCTTTAAGCCTGAATCTTTTTTTCTTCAACAACCAGATAAGCAGGCCTCCGCTTACCAGACTACCACTAATAATAAGCGTCTCACTACTTGGGCCAAGTCCCTCATCCTGAACAAAGAGCTGGTTTACCTGATCGATAGCCAGAAAGAAAACCCCAGCAGTAACAGCCATCCTGGACACTAGATCGAGGCCATAGCTATCTCTCTTAAGCAGTTTAACTACTTTGATGTCCCGTATAGCTACATCTAATAAATGAAATTTAATAGTACTGTCAGTAACTCCGGTAATCATCTGATTGGTGTAAAAGTTGTCCCCTTCAAGTTTAAACCTGATTCTATCGCCTGCCGAATAGGTGTGTATAACCTTATTTCTCTTTTTCAGCTGCAAATAATACTGAGCCGTTGCCGTGAACGACATAAGCGAAAAAAAGATCCAGATAGCGCAAAGGCGACTCATAAAAAGAAAAACCATTCGGTTGAATGGTTTTTTTGTATCATACTTTGTGAATCCAACCGAATTTATCTTCTATTCGGCCGTATTTAATGTCGTCTAATTCTTTTAATACTTTATGAGAGAACTCTCTATCTTCTACGGCAGGGAGTTTGTAATCGGTTCCATTATGTCCAATGAGCTCAATTTGGGCAATAGTAGCCGCTGTTCCCGCTCCAAAAGCCTCTTGAATCCTTCCTTCTTTTGCAGCAGTTACTACCTCATCCACTTCTATTTTTCTTTCTTCTACTTCCACCCCCCAGTCACGTGCTAAGGTTAATACACTATCCCTAGTAATACCATTTAGGATGGTATCTCCAAGAGCCGGGGTCACGAGTTTTCCATCCATAATGAACATTATATTCATAGTGCCGGACTCTTCGATGTATTTATGATCTTTTCCATCAGTCCAAATGAGCTGATCGTACCCTTTTTCCTGTGCTAGCTTTGCCGGGTAGATAGCAGGACCATAGTTACAACCTGTCTTGCAAAATCCACTTCCACCTTCGATAGCACGCACAAAATGATCTTCAATATTGACCTTTACCGGTTTTGAATAATATGCACCTACAGGGCATGTGATGATCATGAACCGAAAATCCTGCGAGGGACGGATACCTATGAAGTCGTCATCAGAGAAAAGGAAAGGGCGTACATAAAGTGAACTCCCCACTTGCGATGGCACCCAATCGCTATCGATGCCTAAGAGTGTATCTAATGCTTCGTAATATAACTGCTCTGGGATCAGCGGCATACACATTCGCTCGGCAGAGATATTCATACGCTCAAGGTTTTTATCAGGTCGAAATACTAAAACCTCTCCCTTATCATTCTTATAAGCCTTTAGTCCTTCAAAGATCGAAATGCCGTAATGGATAGATGGGCTGGCGGGGCTGATTCTTAGATCATCGTAGGGATTAATCTGAAAATTATCCCATTCACCATTTTTAAACTCAGCCACAAAAAGGTGATCAGTGTAAATTTTACCAAACTGGATATTATCAAAATCAACCTGATCTAATTTAGAATTTGGATTCTTATTAATTGTAATATTTAATGTCTCCACCATGGTCCTAAAATTAAGTTTAAAAGATAAAGGTCTGTAGTTCAAACCGGACTGCAAAGTTAACCAAATGGGTCGACTTCTACATTTTGGGGACCCACGGAGTTTCTACTATTTTTAGCTCCTGAGCCATTAACCTGGACAGTACAAAAAGATAATCCGAAAGCCGGTTGAGATATTGAATTACCAATTCGTCCACGTCATCATGTTGGCTCAACTCAATAACCAACCGTTCGGCTCTACGGCACACACACCTTGCTATATGGCAAAAAGAAACGGATTGATGTCCTCCCGGAAGAACAAAGCTCTTCATTTCGGGCAGCTGCTCGTCCATGTCATCCATACTTTGCTCTAGCCTTTCCACATCTTTTGGATGTAAGTTGGGCACTTTAACTTTTTCGTTGCCTGGTTCTGTAGCCAGAATAGAACCTACCGTAAATAAACGATCTTGAATTTCGATAAGGAGGTTATGTTTATTACTATTGACAGGCTGGTCTCTTAACAAGCCAATGTAAGAGTTCAATTCATCTACCGTACCGTAAGCGTTGATTCGCACATCGGATTTAAAAACCCTGGTTCCACCAAACAAAGCAGTAGTCCCCTTGTCACCTGTTTTAGTGTAAACTTTCATCCCCATCAAACCTCCTCAGGCTGCCTACTACGCGTTACATTGTTATTGATTTCATCTGTTTCCACTAAGCCATCACGAAGTCTGATTATTCGGTGTGCATAATGCGCGATGTCATCTTCATGCGTCACCATTATAATAGTATTACCGCTGTCATGAAGCTGCTGGAATAAATCCATGATGTCATACGAGGTTTTGGTGTCCAAATTTCCAGTGGGCTCATCAGCCAATATAATAGATGGATTATTTACTAAGGCCCTTGCTATTGCTACACGTTGACGTTGCCCCCCTGAAAGCTCATTAGGCTTGTGATCGGCTCTATCGCCAAGACCCACATTTTCAAGCGCCTGTAAAGCCATCTCATCCCTATCGTCTTTACCATACCCCGCATAGATTAAAGGTAGCGCTACGTTTTCTAATGAAGTAGCTCTTGGCAGGAGGTTAAAAGTCTGAAATACAAAACCTATTTCTTTATTTCTGATTTCAGCCAGTTCATTTTCCGTAAGGTCGCTCACATCATTATCGTTCAAAACATAAGTACCTGCTGTAGGCGTATCAAGGCAACCAATAATATTCATAAGTGTGGATTTCCCCGAACCTGAAGGCCCCATAAAAGCCACATACTCGCCCTGATTTATTTCTATGGACACTGATTTAAGGGCCTCCACAGTTTGGTTACCCATCTTATATACCTTAGCAGTTTCGCTTGTCTCAATAATTTTAGTCATGACCTTATTCGATGTTATTTAACTAAAAATAGGAATTTTCTATCCTACTAATAACGTATCTAAAACGGTGTACATGAGATACTATTCCTTAAACGGTAAAATAGAAGACTAAGCGATGGTGACAACGGACGATTAGGCCATCACCACTTCTGAGTTCTTTAAAAACGTTAACGTACTTTCAATTACCTCCTTATCTTTTAATATTCTGTTATGTCCTAAACCCTCTGTAATCATCATTTTAGCTTCGGGATATCTATGCAACATGATTTCAGGATTTTTCATAGATACTTCCCGGTCATTTTGATCGTAAACTAAAAAAAGGTCAAGGCCTTTAATTTCTGATATAATATGACTTGCTGAATACTCTTCAAATCGTTGGCCATAAGTGGCCTGTATATACCTTTCAAAGTATACTTCACACTTTTTTGAAGCGCCTATTTTCTTCCTGAATTCTTCTACTATCTCCTGAGCAATTGTGGGGCTGGCAAGCATAACAAGTTGATCAGTGGCCTGAAACTGTCTTACTGCATGAAGAGAAGCTACACCCCCGAGGGAATGGCCTACTATCATTTTAAATTTACCGTACCTGGCGGTCAAAATATTGATAATGCCCGTAAATTCCATCAGATGGGACCTGCTACCATCAGATAAGCCATGGCCAGTAGAATCAAAAGAAATTACCTTGAATCCTGCATGATTAAATACCGGAATAAATTCATGAAATTGGGTAGCACGCCCCATCCAGCCATGAACAAAGAGCACAGGTACACCCTCGCCCCACTCGTACATTTGGATATTCATATTCTCGAAGGTTACCGATGATCTTGTCGCTGAATCCAAAGCCTTTTGTTCAGCAAATGGTAGCTCGAAGCGCGCTGTTGAAAAGAAGATTTTCACAAACCACCGGTGCGCAAGCCATGGCCAGATTGACTCCACTTTTGAAAAGAACAAACCAACAAGCGCCAACTTAAATGGGATTTTAATTTTCTTCTTTTTCATATTTATAATCATTTATGGAGAGCATTATATCATGTACCTCTTGTGGCGGTGCAATTACCTTTCTCTGTTTCAGATCAAACCATGCTCCGCGGTAAACCATTTCAGCGGCTATGCTGCCTTCTTCTTTATACAACAGGTGCTTAATGGTCCACTTTCTACCGTCACTCGTAATATCCACTAATTCACAATCTATCTTTACTTTCTCACTAAGCAGCACTTCTTTTTTGAAATCAGTTTGTGTGCCAAATAAGATTGGTCCTATTCCGAGTCTCATCAGCTTATTAAAAGGAAGATTATTTTCTTCGAAGAAACGTATCCTGGTCTGATCACCATAATCCAGGTAAACCGTATGTCTGAGGTGCAGGTTAGGATCTACCTCTGCCCATTTAACTTCAAATGTGGTTGAGTATTTTTTATTCATCGTAGAGACCATCCGGTCTTTTTTTGGTTAAAAAAAATCTAAGCTGAGTTTACCAGCAATTCACTCTTAATATGATTCTTTAGAAACTTAGAGGCAGTCTGTACCCCATAGTTATTATTCTGCACACATGACATTACGATAGCCCCTTCCAATGTCATAATCAGCAACGAAGCAAAAAGTTTGACATCAACATCAGGTCGAAAAACGCCTTCAGCGATCCCCTCGTTTAGTTTTATCTCCACATAAGTAATCAAGCTTTCAATGCCTAGCCTTGCTTTTCTCTTTAACTCAGGGTGCGTATTGGTGGAGTCCATAGCCGTGTTGAAAATAGGGCAACCTCCGCCCTTCACCACGGGATCATCGGCAAACGAAGCAAAGGCGTCTATTACGGTATACAGCTTTTCAAGTGGGCTTTTGGCCTCACCCAAAAGCTTTCTAAATCTCTTAATAACCCGATTATAACTATAATCAAATGCTTCTTCCGCTATTTCATCCTTGTTCTTGAAGTGATTATATATCCCCCCTTTCTGCAAATTTGTAGCAGTCATAATATCACTCAACGAACACCCATGGTAGCCATATGAGTTGAATAGCTCAGCTGACTTGGTAATAATTCTTTCTTTTGTATCTGTACCTCTACTCATAAATACCGACCGGTTGGTCTCTCAAAGGTAACAAAAATGAACTATAGGAAAAAATTAAACTTGAAATTCAAATGAAACTGTTGAGCTTGTGAAGTCCGCAATGTTATATGTGCGTTCCAGAAACTGGACCCTATTTGACTTATCGATCAGGATTACCGTTGAGCTGCGCGAGCCATAATGAGAGCTTTTTATAAACAACGGAGATAGCATTCTCTCTTTTTCCAGGCCCACTCCGGTGTCAGGTAAATCGCTCTCCTTTGCATAGACATCATCATACAGCAAATTGAAAAGCGACTCAGGGCTTATTGTCTCTGCCTCCAAAGCCGCCTGAAGATCTGCTTTCCCTTTTTTTACTTTAGGCCAAGGGGTGTTTAACAAGGCATTACTCAATCCATGTACGCCTGTGCTGATTTCGTGTACGCCGTTTTGATAATTGCCAAAATAGTGCAGTTTGTCTATTGAGCCACAAATCAGATTAAAGCCATTGTAGGTAGCGCCACTGGCCTCCAAGTTCTTTAGGTAAGAATAAGCATCATCTCCATCCAGTAAATAATCACTAACCAAATGACCTCTTGATGGTGCGTTGCTTTTAATATTCATGGGGTCACGAAAGTTAGTGAGCATGCTGAGTTTACCTTTTTTTGAAATCCCCATCCATGTACCTCCAGCCTCTCTGTCCTTGCCTGCCAATATATGCGATTCCTTTTCCCAAAAGTGAGCCGGTTGCGTAGATCGTGCATAAAACTCATCTCGATTGGCTGCTATTACGAGTTTGTATCTCGGATGATTTTCATAAGAAAATAGAATCAGACACATGATCTAAAAGTACGCTTACTATTTAACAAGTTGGTCTGGAAACAACTCTAATTGTTCAGGAAGTAGTCTGAATGAAATTCTGTGGTAAGGTGTAGTACCCATCAACTTTATTGCCTCCCTGTGAACAGATGTGGGATAGCCGGCATTTGTATGCCAACCGTACTCAGGGTATTCAGAGCCAATCTTCTCCATATATTCATCTCGGTAGGTTTTAGCAAGAATGGATGCAGCTGCTATTGAAAGGAATTTACCATCTCCTTTTACAATACACTCAAAAGGAATTTCATTATGTGGTTTATACCTGTTACCATCTATTAATAGTAACTCCGGGCGTTGGCTCAGTTGGTCGATAGCGTGCTGCATGGCAAGATAGCTGGCATTCAAAATATTTATTTTATCAATTTCCTTATTATCCACAACGCCAATAGCCCAGTGCAAAGCATCATTCTCAATATCACTTCGTAAAGAGTCCCGCTTTTTCTTAGACAGCTGCTTGCTGTCATTTAAATGCTTATGCCGGTATTTCCTTGGTAGAATTACGGCAGCAGCTACTACCGGCCCGGCCAGGCATCCACGGCCCGCCTCATCACAACCGGCTTCAATTTTATCTTTTGTAAATGAAGATTTTAACACTTGACAAAGCTAAATCTTAGGTTGCCATTTACAAATGTTCTGACCTCTTCATATGCGTTGATTAAAACACTAGCTTTGCCGCCATGGCAACAATAAAGAATCCCTGGCAAACACTTTCATCTAAAAAGGAGTATGCTAACCGGTGGATAGAGGTAGTTGAAAATCAAGTGATAAATCCAGGAGGAGGACGAGGCATTTACGGTAAAGTGCATTTTAAGAATCAGGCCATTGGTATAATCCCAATCGATGACAATGGTTATACCTGGCTGGTCGGACAGTACAGATATACTCTGAATGAATATTCCTGGGAGATCCCTGAGGGTGGGGCGCCTTTTGGGGAAGAACCGTTGTCAGGCGCCAAAAGAGAACTTCGTGAAGAAACAGGACTGACAGCATCACACTGGGAATATATCATGCGTTTTCATACCTCAAATTCGGTCACCGACGAAGTGGGGCATATCTTTATGGCCAGAGATCTAAGTCAAGGTGAATCAGAGCTAGAAGAATCGGAAGCCGATCTGGCTATCAGAAAATTACCATTATCAGCAGCGGTAGAAATGGTAATGGATCAACAAATAACCGACAGCATGAGTGTAGCAGGTTTGTTAAAGGCAGCCAGAATTTTGAATATCTAATCTACCGCCTCTGAAGCCTGCCTTTTAAGTTGGGGCGCGCTCAGTGCCAGGTGGTTCCGGCAGTTAAAAACGTGCAAAACTATAAAGCTCATCTAAAAAAGAATTTCCTACTGGCCTATCCGGTGATGATCAGCCAGGTGGGGCATATGATGGTGAATGTAGCTGACAGCGTTATGGTAGGGCAATTGGGTGCATTGCCTTTGGCAGGCGCTTCTTTGGCTAATGTCATTTTCCATCTACTTATGACCTTCGGTATCGGTATATCATATGCCATAACACCCTTGGTGGCTGCGGCAGACGGAGAAGGTAACACAGCACGGGCATCCGAAATACTTAAGAATGGCTTTCTATTAAATATAATCACTGGGATCCTACTTTTTGGACTCGTACTTATTGGAAGCCCTGTACTCTTCCATCTGGATCAGCCGCAAGACGTAGTAACCATTGCAGTTCCTTACCTGAACATAGTTACATTTTCACTTATCCCGCTAATGGTATTTCAAACTTTCAGGCAATTTGCTGAAGGTTTGTCCAGAACACGTCAAGCCATGTTCATAGTTATTGCCTGTAATGTGATAAACATTGGCTTAAACTACTTACTCATATATGGAAAGGCAGGTTTTCCGGAGTTAGGGTTGAACGGCGCAGGCTGGGCGTCACTTATTTCCAGGATTGTCCTGGCTGTTTGGATGATGAGCTATATCTACTTTAGCAAAAGCTTCATCACATTTCGCAATGGTTTTTCAATTGGTTTCTACAGCAAAAAACTAATTAAACGTCTGATCAATATAGGGTTACCGGCGGGCTTACAATTTGTTTTCGAAGTTGGCGCTTTTGGGTTTGCAGTGATTATGATCGGCTGGATAGGCACCAAAGCATTAGCTGCTCACCAAATTGCAGTTAATCTTGCTGCTGTCAGCTATATGGCGGCTTCAGGCCTTTCAGCGGCAGCCACTATTCGCGTAGGTAATCAGCTGGGAAGAAAAGACGTACCTACCCTCCGGGCCGCAGCGTTTACCCTATATGGAATGGTTATTACTTTTATGCTAGCCTGCGCATTAATATTCATCCTGGGCCGGTATTATCTACCTTCCTTGTACATCCGGGATGTAGAAGTGGTCCAAATTGCATCCTCACTAGTGGTAATAGCTGGATTTTTCCAGCTTTCTGATGGAATCCAGGTAGTAAGCCTTGGTGCACTAAGAGGCCTGGAAGACGTTAAAGTACCTACACTACTTACATTTATTGCCTATTGGGTAATTGCACTTCCCATTGGTTATTTATTAGGGTTCAAATTTGATTTAGGCGCTGAGGGTATATGGTATGGATTACTTATTGGCCTTACCATAGTTGCAATGGTTATGTCTATACGATTTAATAAATTGACAAAAATGCTAGTTTCAGATTATTAGGATTTACCTTTACGGCATCAATAATGCTCAAACCATAGCGCTCTACCAGCCCATACTGCAGTCCATAGCGATAAAAATGGTTGGTTCCATCCATGACGCGGAAGACATTGTACAGGAGACTTTCTTAAAATGGTTGATGACGGAAAAGGAGAAGATCAACAATACCAAAGCCTATTTAATCAAAGCGGTAACTAACAATTGCCTTAATCACCTGGAGGCGCTCAAGAGAAAAAAGAATGAGTATCTTGATAACTTGAAGCCATCAGAACTTATCGACTGGCATAAATTTGCAGATCTTAAAAAGATAGACCTGGACCACGAAGTATCCCATGCCTTAGACGTTTTACATAGAAAGCTTGAACCCCTTGAAAAGGCCATTTTCCTTCTGCGTGAAGTTTTCAATTTTGAGTATGAAGAATTGCAACATCTTTTTGATAAAAAGAAAGACAACTGTCGTCAGCTTTTCTGTAGGGCCAAAGAGAAACTCAGCAATGAAAGCAGCAGAATAAAAATTGATATTCCTAACCCTAAATCATTTCTGAACAGCTTTAAAAAGGCAAATGAACTTGGTCATTTGGCTGATTTTATTCAACACCTGGGAAGTGACATTTCTACCAAGCTCAAAAAACTTTAAAAAAAATCTACTTTCCTGTCACAATTTGATTTCTTATTTGTCATAAGATAAAAAGCAATAATTTCACATGGAAGTAATATTAGTATTTTTTATAGCCCATTGGTACCTGTCGTTATTCTTTCAGACATTTTTTCTTCACAGATATGCGTCTCATGCGGCTTTCACAATGAGTAAAGGCTGGGAAAAGGTATTCTTTATCCTTACCTGGTTTTTCCAGGGTTCTAACTACCTCAGCGCTTACGGCTATGGAATTATGCATAGGATGCACCATGCTTTTGCTGATACTCCAAACGATCCGCACTCACCTAAATATGATGAAAGTCTCTTTAAAATGATGTGGAAAACAAAAACTATTTATTCGGCAATAACCAGTAAAAAAATGACTGTGGATGCCCGATTTACTCAGAATGTACCTGAATGGACAGCTTTTGATAAGTTTGCCAGATCCTGGGTATCGAGAATGCTCTGGGGAGCAGCTTACGTTGCAGTTTATTGGTTCTTCGCTACGGAGTGGTGGTTATGGTTCTTGTTGCCTGTACAATTTTTACTTTCTCCTATACATGGCGCCATCATAAACTGGTTCGCTCATAAATATGGTTACAGAAACTTCGAGGTTAAGGATACTTCAAAGAATTTCTTACCATTTGATTTTCTCATGATGGGTGAAAGCTACCATAACAACCATCATAAATATGGGAATAGAGCTAATTTTGGTGGCTACAGGTGGCACGAAATAGACCCGACTTATTTAATGATCAGGCTTCTGAATCGGCTGGGAGTAATTCAACTGGCCAAGGAAAAGCAAATGATACCTGTAGAGGTAAAAGAAGCAGCCTAGGGCCACTATTATTAAGTGTTAATTTTCATTATCTTCCGTCATGGAGAATAATGGAAAACCGGTAGCCTATTCAAAAACTACTATAACAGAGCTTATGATTCCCTCCTATGCCAATTTTGGAGGTAAAATTCATGGAGGCATATTACTTTCTCTCATAGACAAAGTTGCGTATGCATGTGCCAGCAAGCATGCCGGTACATACTGCGTAACGGTTTCCATCGACAATGTAGAATTTCTTCAGCCCGTCGAAGTAGGAGAACTGGTATCATTACATGCTTCTGTCAACTATGTCGGACGGTCATCCCTGGTCATCGGCATAAAAGTGATTTCTGAAAATGTGAAACTTGGGAGTGTCAAACACACGAATACCAGCTATGTTACAATGGTAGCAAAAGGTGATGATGATAAACCTACCCCAGTACCTATGCTCATATTAGAAACTAAGGAGGAAATAAGAAGGTTTGTCGAAGCCATGAAAAGGAAAGAGTTAAAAGTAAGTTTTAATAAAAAAATGGATGAAGCCAAAAACACTGTAGACATAAATGAAGGCATAGATATTTTGAAAGGTCAAAGATGTATGGTTATCTTGGATGGTAAGTGATCATCAACTTGTCTAAATTTGGCGTTACCTATGAAAACAGTTCTTGCAGCTTTAATACTGCTTATCCTTCCTTTTTCCGGCATAACTCAGCGTAATTATCCCCATATACTTTCCATGAAGGATCGTGCTGCAGTTATTGACGGTCTTTTAGAAGATAAAATCCTAACTGTTTTGCCCGAGTTAATGCGTAGAGAAGGTATTGACATGTGGATCGTGATTTCAAGGGAGTATAACGAGGATCCCGTTATTGAAACCTTGCTCCCCTCCACATGGTTGGCGGCAAGACGAAGAACCATATTAGTGATGTATGATCGCGGCTTAAAAGAGGGGATTGAAACATTGGCTGTGGCAAGATATGACGTAGGAAAAACTTTCATCAAGGCCTGGGACAAAGAAAGAGAGCCCGATCAATGGAAACGACTGGCGGAAATAATTGAAGAACGCGACCCAAAAAAAATAGGTATTAACAAATCAGATGCATTTGGTTTGGCAGATGGGATAACAGCGACGGATCTTGAAGGCCTTAACGGGGCACTTCACCACAAACATAAAAGTCGAATAGTATCGGCAGAAAAATTAGCGATAAGTTGGCTGGAGACGCGAACCCCCGCAGAGATGGCCATTTACCCTCAAATATGTAGGATTGCACATGATATTATTGACGAAGCATTTTCTGAACACGTAATTCAACCGGGAGTAACGAGCACAGAAGATGTAGTATGGTGGATGCGTGAAAAGGTAAGAGAATTAAAACTTATAACTTGGTTTCACCCTACCGTTTCCATTCAACGCGATGACCCTGAATCATTTGATCACCTTCGTTCATTCTCAAAAAGGCCGCAAACAAATATCATACAGCCAGGAGACTTGATACATGTGGATTTTGGTATTACTTATCTCCGACTCAATACAGACACTCAGCAACATGCTTACGTATTGCGTTCTGGTGAGACCGATGCTCCCAAGTACCTTAAGGCTGCACTGGCCAGGGGGAACAGGCTGCAGGACATCTTCACCAAAAACTTCGCTAGAGGCAAAACAGGCAATAAAGTGCTAAAAGAGTCTCGTATGCAGGCCATTGCAGAAGGTATTAAACCGTCAATCTATACCCATCCTATTGGCTATCATGGCCATGCGGCAGGTACAACTTTAGGGATGTGGGATCAACAAGAGGGTGTGCCCATAACAGGTGATTATCCTCTTCATTACAATACGGCTTATTCCATTGAACTCAACGCGGCTACTTTTATTAAAGAGTGGAATAAAGAAATTCGCATAATGCTGGAAGAAGAGGCATTTTTTGATGAAACTGGCGTGAATTACATTGATGGTAGACAAACGGAGTTTTTACTTATTCCCAGGCCTTCCAAAAATAAGTTTTAAACCTCTCTTCAAATTCTTTTTTTGTTAAAATGAAACTCCTCAGAGCGCTCCATGCCTTTTATATATTCATTTGGTTTGTTCTGCTTTTCACCTTATTCTTTCTACTACTGCTCATTCCCATAGTTTTCAAAAAAGAACATCATTTAACAGGGGTATTCAACCGTTGGTGGGCTCATGTATTTTTCTCTCTTACTTTTTTCCGGAGGCAGATTATCGTTCACAATGAAATAGACAAGAATGCTCAGTATATATTTTGCCCTAATCATTTCTCATACCTAGACATCCCTACCATGGGGTTAAATCCGGTAAATTCCATTTTTGTCGGCAAAAACGATATGGAGAAAATTCCGCTTTTCGGATTCATGTACAAAAACCTTCATATAACAGTAGATCGCGAAAGTATGAAAAGTCGATATACGACCATACTGCGTTCTGCTAAGGCTATTGATGAAGGGAAAAGCCTTATGATCTTCCCTGAAGGTGGTATTGTGTCTAAAAATATGCCGAAGATGCATAGGTTCAAGGACGGCGCCTTCAGGGTAGCTATAGAAAAACAAATTCCCATTGTACCCGTTACCATTCCCTATAATTGGATAATTTTACCAGATGAGAGCCTGTTGCCCAAGCTAAAAAAACTCAAGGTCGTTTTTCACCGCCCAATAAATACGATCGGGATGACGTTAGAAGACGTAGATAAGTTAAAGCAACAGACTTACAACACCATTGACGCTGAACTTAAGCGGCATACTAATGAAAATTGACAAAGCACACCTCAATAAAATCGCCCATCTGGCTCGTCTCGAATTTGACGACAGCGCCGCTGAGGACATGATGAAGGATATGAACAAAATTATCGCCTGGGTTGAAAAGTTGAACGAGGTAGATACAGATGGTGTTGAACCGCTCACTACTATGTCTCATGAAATAAATGTTTTACGGGAGGATGAAGTAAAAAATCATTTAAATCATGAACGTGCGCTGAAAAATGCTCCAAAAAAGGATGCAGACTTTTTCAGGGTGCCTAAAGTAATTGAATAATATGCAATTTTTTTTGTTTTGGACGCACTGGGATCGTCCTTACAGAATGCTATATACGCTGCTGTTTGGCCTGTTTATAGCGGTTATTTTATGGTTTGGATACTCGTATTTTCAAGGATACAATGTGTTTCTAGACTGGCAAATTCAAGGACAGGCAGAAACTACAGAGGTAAGTATTGGCAGTGTAAAAGTAGGACCATTCACCATAAATAACAGCGCAGATAATACAATTTATACACAACGGTTTGCCAGTTCAGCGCCTATAACAAACGCTTGGTCTTATTACTCGTTTCTGGCAGTAACAACGCTCTGCGCCTGTGTGATCATAACCATTATATCCACACTTCCGAGGTTTTCATTTTATGTAGGCGCAGGCTTCATTGTTCTATATATAATGAATATGAAGCTGGAGCTACTCTATTTATTTGGTCTTGAGCAAAAGGTGGGGCTAATCATAGGAATTCTTCTCTTTTTACCCGCGGCTTATTATTTCAATCGTATTAAAAGTCATATTTCATTTTCTGTACGACTGATCACATTTGCAATACTCTTCCTGATTTTTGCTCTTGTTATATATTTTGGAGCTCAGGTTCAGCAGCCATTCTTATATGTCGCGGCTGCAAGTATTCTTAATCCTTTGGCCATAGGTTTGATTTTCACACTCATTGTAGCGCATGAAATAATCGGAGCCATTATACTGGTGCTCACACGCTCAAATACTTCCAAATCAAAAAATACGCTAACTCACTTTTCAGTTATCACTGTTGTCTACCTGGCAAATGTGACGCTGGCATACCTCAGGGAAACGAACATTATAGAGTGGGACATTGTATACGTCAACCCCTTCTTGCTACTTACTATTTCCGCAGTTTTGGGCATTTGGTTGTATAAGTATCGTGAGGGACAATACGGTTATCTGTTTAAATTCCTACCTATTGGCGCCTTATTCTATGCGGCTATGGCCATTTGTTGCTTTGCAACGATCGCTCATCTGCACGCCACAGCTAACGATCCGGGCCTAGAAAATTTTCGGGATTTTATTCTTTACGGCCATCTTGGATATGGTGCCATTTTTGTTCTTTACATTATAGCAAACTTTGTGCAGCCGCTTAAAGACAATATGAAGGTATACAAAGTACTTTATGCACCAGTAAGCATGCCTTTTTTTACCTATCGCCTTGCCGGCCTTATCGCTTTCATAGCCCTCACCGTTAAGTCAAATTGGGAGGTTCCTTTAAACCAGGGTATAGCTGCTTACTATAACGGTTTGGGCGATCTGCATCTTGAAAACAATGAACCTTTATTGGCTGAGAGCTATTTTGAAGAGGCTGCAAACTATGGTTACAATAACCACAAGTCCAATTTTACGCTTGCTACATTTCATGCAGATCGGAAAGAGTACGAAAAAGCCGCGGTAAGATATAAGGATGCACTCGCTAAATGGCCATCACCTCAAGCCTATGTAAACCTTGGAAATCTCTATCTCGATGACGGCCGTTTTTTTGACGCGCTTTTTATAGCAAAGGAAGGTGTGAAGCGCTTCCAGAACAGTTTTCAAATACAAAATAATTTAGGGTTGCTATACGGTAAAACTGGAATACTCGACAGCTCAATATACTATTTGGATAACGCCTACAGTAAAAGTAAAAATGAAACTACCTCGAGTAACATCCTTGCTGTAGTTGCCCGTAGCGATTTCAGTATGGACGCCGACTCGGTACTATCAGAATATGATATTGCAGATGATCCAATATCAGTGAATAATAATTATGTACTATACAACAATTCTTTAAAGGCATTAGAGCTTCCTTATTTGTCGGAAGATACTGTACTGGGATTCCTAGATGCTTCTATCATATTTAATCGATCGTTTAATCACCTTTATTCCGAGGACTCTCTGAACACTAGAGTGATTTTCGAATTGGCAAATAAACCGTATAATGTCGGAACCAGGGAACAGCTGGAATATATAGCTTGCCTCAATCTATATAAGAATAAAAATGTTAACAAAGCCTTTAGAGAGCTAAACTGGCTTGCAAATGGTAGCATCTCAAATAGTGGAAAGTTTTTTAACTTAATTGGCACATGGGCGCTGGATCAAGAGGCTTCTGATGTAGCTGCACAATATTTTGAATGGGCAGAAAACAAAGACTGGTCTGAAGCTAGTTTTAATAAGGCTATTGCGCTTAGTGAAAACGGACGTATTGCAGAAGCCGTCGAAAGTTGGGAACAAATAAAAAAAAGCCGGGATAAAGAGGCTCAAGAAATTGCACGAACTATGTCGACAATCTTAACGATGGATCTTTCAAATTTTAATCAGTTAGCCGATTACCAGAAGTATCTTGTTATACGATACAGACTGCTCAGCAGTGACATCACGATATGCAAAAACCTGGCTTCAACTATTTCCGACATGAATTACAGAGCACAGGCTTATCTGGATATGTGCAAAAAACTATGGAAAGATGATGCCGTCGATCTGGCTGTAAGCCTTTATCAGGAACTTGGTGGACTGGAGATTACCGATCGAAGGCTTTACGAAGAGACGCAATGGTTTGAGCTCAGAATGCTTGCCTTTAGTAAAAAGGTAAGGTTGCTGGCAGAAAAGATTAACCAAGGAATCGCATTTGACAATGAGCATATTCTTGAAAAACACTTCTATACCGGTCTTCTAATGGAGGCTTCAGGAGATACGACCGCAGCCCGCAAGAATTATCAGTTGATCGCCTATATGAATCCATTCTTCGAAGAAGCAGTGATTCATAGCGCTGAATTTACAAGCCTAAGAGACGGTTTTGAGGCCTATAACATTTTACTCAGCTCCCTAGAAGTTAATCCTAATTCCATTAAGCTTCTTAAAGCATTTATAATGCAATGCGCAAAGGTAGAACTGAATACATACGCGGAAAATAGCCTTGATGACCTTAGTGGACTTATTTCGACAACTGAATTTTTAAAATTTAGACAAGAATATGAGGAACTTGTGAAACAAGTTGTAGAAGAAGCTGAGAACTTTTAAAAGAGGGCCTCAGACGATTTATAATGTTGGTATGTCGCCATGATCTCATCAGCAATCATTTTGGACAAATTCAAAAATATTGAAAAGGATTCGTCTGCCATAAGTTTTTCTCTAACAACCAATTCCACGGTCTCTTCCTGAATTTGTTTTACTTCCTCCAGTAATATATCCGCCTCTTCTGAACACGTAAGAGAATTAATTTTTCCACGGATAGCAATCAGTTTATTGTAGTATACGTCAATCTTGTTTTTCTTACGTGTTTTTTGCCAACTTGAAACAGAATATAACGTACTTGCCAACGCTACGAATATAGATATTATGACACTCAATACTTCCGCATACTTTTCAAGAAAAGTCGGCTCGTACCTTTCCAAATAGTCTCTTGCCCCCTGATGCATTTGAATATTTAGTTTATTGGGATCGAAAGTCCCTGAAAAATCATGAAACAAAGGGTTGATAGTAGTTATTTTTTGCTTGTTCTGATCAAGCGTCTTTAAAACTTCGTAAACCAGTTCTCTATCTAAATTAGTTCTCCCAACTAATATGGCATCAATCTCCAAAGTAAGAACCGGGTCTTCCGTATAGTCTCCATAAACATCTTTAGCAACAATATAGGGGCTAAAATAAGGATACCTGGTGCAGATTCCTTCAGCTAGAGATCCTCTTCCCAGCTTTTCGACGCTATCAAAGCTAAATAGTCGATATTCATCTAGATCACGTAATTCGTCATTGCTTAGTAAATCGGTAAAAGAAAAAATGACATCAGCTTTAAACAGCTCTATCTCAGATAATATAGTAACTTCTTTATTTCGAATGCCATAATCTTTCATCAGGTCTTTCAGGAACTTATATGTTCCAGAACCCGGAACCCCAGCGTAAATTTTCTTCCCTTTTATCAGCTCTTCAATAGTTGAACACTCAACCCCTCTTTTGTGCATCACATGCAGTATTTGTGGATATAAAGGCATGATTGATGCCACTGCGTCCGAAACAATCGTATAGTTATCAACAATACTAAAATCGATCTTACCCTCTTTTAATGAATCCAGACTTGCACTTGATCCGATGCCGTTAACAACTAAAAATTTATTTCTTGTTTTCTCAGAAAGAATTGAAGCTATATTCCTGGAAAGGTAGTTCTGAGGTTCTTGAATGTCCGTGGAAAAGGTGAATTGCTCCTTTCTTTCAGTGCAGGACGCCAGAAAAAGTACAAAGACACACGCAAATCCAAATAGAGTCTTCAATTGATGTTGCCTGTAGTTACATACTTACTATAATTCTTTTCAGCGCTAGCTTTATTGGCTTTCGGATCTCTCTCCCAAAGTTCTCTTCCATTCACGGACAACGTGCGTTCAAAAAGATAAAGCTGCCCATTTCGTATCAAAAAGTTATCGTATTTTGGCGTAGTTGCCCTGCCCATGGCAAGTGTCATAGAACACCAGCCGCCATAAGCGGGTAAATATTTGGCGGGTGACAGCAAGAATTTGGCTTTGTTTTTATCACTAAAAAAGTAATAGGTAACATGTTCGTACTCCAATGATATCTCTTCATTACCAAGTAGGGCCTTGTTTTCATCGAAATAACTGATCGGATCATATCCCCCAAGGCCAATATGGCCGTCGGCAATACAATACTTTAACGTATCTGGCTCAGATTGAGCAATTGAAAATGTTGGAACTAGTAAAAGAAGGTAAAATAGTTTTTTCATGTGGGTTTGGTTTGGTAAATGTTTAAACATCTTTTTGCAGTTAGAGTTTCATCTTTCTTGTCTTGGTTGCGACAAGAATACGCATTTATGTTATAAGTAAGACTTTGTCATTATTGATTTACATTTGCTCATTATCAAACGATTTTAATTCATGCTATTGAAGAATGTACAACTTGCAGAAACACACCAAAAATCAGGCGCTAAAATGGTGCCTTTTGCAGGCTATAATATGCCGGTAAGATATAGTTCCGACAAAGAAGAACATAATACAGTAAGAGAAGCCGTTGGTATATTTGATGTTTCACATATGGGGGAATTCTTAATTTCAGGTCCTAGTGCGTTGGCCTTAGTTCAGAAAGTTACCAGTAATGATGCCTCTAAATTAAGCGTTGGTAAGGCACAGTATAGTTATCTGCCTAATGTGGATGGCGGAATCGTTGATGACCTGTTAGTTTATCAAATTAAAGAAGAGCAGTACATGCTGGTGGTAAATGCTTCTAATATTGATAAAGACTGGAATTGGATTACGAAATATAATGAGGATATAGGAGCTGACATGCGTAATATATCAGATCAGTTTTCCTTGTTTGCAGTTCAAGGGCCAAGGGCAACGGAGACTTTACAAAAGCTAACATCTGTGAACCTGTCTGAAGTCAAATTCTACACTTTTGAAGTTGGTGCGTTTGCAGGAGTTGACCATGTGATACTATCTGCCACAGGTTATACCGGAGCCGGTGGTTTTGAAATTTACCTGCATAATAAAGACGCCGAACATATCTGGAATGAAGTTCTAAAGGCAGGTGAAGAATTTGGAATAAAACCGATTGGCTTAGGGGCGAGAGATACGCTTAGAATGGAAATGGGATATTGCCTTTACGGAAACGATATAGACGATACCACATCTCCATTAGAGGCTGGCCTGGGTTGGGTAACCAAATTCACCAAGGACTTCATAAATAAAGAGAACCTCGAAAAACAAAAAGAAGCAGGGGCAACTAAAAAGCTTATTAGTTTTAAAATGGAAGACAGAGGCATACCAAGACAAGGGTATGATCTGCTAAATGCTGATAATCAAGTAATTGGTAAAGTAACTTCAGGAACTATGTCTCCAACTCTTAGTATAGGTATCGGTCTCGGTTATTTAGAAATAGAATATGCTCATCCTGGCACTGACATCTTCGTTTCCGTCAGGAACAAATCGCTAAAAGCCAAAGTAAGCAAACTACCTCTTATTAAATGAAAACAATAGATGTTTGCTTAAGTCCTGACCTAATTCACCTTCATAATCTTAAAGATAAAAATGTAGTTATTGTTGATATACTTAGAGCTACTTCCTGCATGGTTTCCGGATTAGCCTTTGGCATAGATCACATTATTCCATTCAGTAATCTTGAAGGATCTCAAGCCATGAAGGCCGAAGGTTACCTGATAGCGGGAGAACGTGGAGGAGAAAAAGTGGAGGGTTTTGATTTGGGAAATTCTCCTTTCGATTATATGGATGAGAAGGTGGTTGGTAAAAAAGTAGCTACCACCACTACTAATGGCACAGTGGCAATAGAAAAGTCCAGGGCAGCGCTAAACGTAATTATTGGAGCATTTCTTAATATCACTGCTGTTGTAAATTACCTGAAGCAAAGGGATGAAAGTGTCATTGTTTTCTGTGCAGGCTGGAAAGGAAAGGTAAACCTTGAAGATTCTCTATTTGCCGGAGCTTTGGTGGAACGCCTTCAAAATGACTTTGCTAATGAATGCGATTCTCCTTTACTCGTACAAGCTGCGTATCAAAGTATGAAGCATGATCTTGTAGGCTTTGTTAAGAATTCATCACATGCTAAACGCCTGAATCGCCTTAATGTACACAAGGATATTGAGTACTGCATGAAACTTGATGTGTTTGACCTAGTACCGATATTGAAAGAAGGTAAGCTTGTCCTACTTTAACTTGTCATTATTCTTATGCCGGTCCTTATCCCTGATAGATTTCTTTTCCATGTTCTTCTTAAAGGCCTGTGTTAAATCAACGCCTGTCTGATTTGCCAGACAGATCAATACCCAAAGTACATCCGCCATTTCATCACCCAGATCTTTATTCTTATCACTTTCCTTTTCTGATTGCTCGCCATATCGCCTGGCCATTATCCTGGCTACTTCTCCCACCTCCTCAGTCAGGATAGCTGTATTGGTAAGTTCGTCGAAGTAACGAACACCAGTAGTATTGATCCATTCGTCTACGCGTTCTTGAGCTTCTTTTAGTGTCATTTCTTATCCTTTGTATCAATAATTATAGTTATCGGCCCGTCATTCACCAGGCTTACCTTCATATCTGCGCCAAACTCTCCTGTGCTAATGGGCTTTCCAAGATCTTTGGCTAGCTGACTGATAAATTGCTCGTAGAGTGGAATGGCTATGTTTGGTTTGGCCGCTTTAATGTACGATGGACGGTTCCCTTTTTTGGTACTGGCGTGTAATGTGAACTGGCTTATTAGTAATACGCCCCCACCAGTCTGAAGAATACTCTTATTCATAACTCCATCAGGGTCATTGAATATCCTAAGATTAACAATCTTGTTGCTTAACCAGGTAATGTCCTCCATGGCATCCCCCTCTTCAATTCCCAGTAGTACCACCACTCCCGGACCTATTGTCCCTTTTATATGACCTTCAATCTTAGCCGATGCCTCGGAAACACGTTGAACAACAACGATCATTCTGTCTTTGTGTTTGGTGGTACATAATCCATTGGTAGTAGACTTGCCATTGTTCCTATCCAACTCCAGTACCCTTCTATATACGTAGAACGAACATCTTCGTAATAGCCATTATCATATAATTTGAGCCTGTCCTTTATGAGAAGCCTGGACTCTTGATACCTAGAAGTGGATCTCGACTTAAATGGATATTCTAAAGCTTCTTTTGCTCCTTTATAAATAATTTGTAGCATACCAATGTAATTAACATAATCACCCTCTAACAATTCCTTACCCGTTTTAAATTGCCGCCCTAAACTATCTACCTCCTTCGGTTTCCTGCGCTCCTTCAGGTAATAAGAAAGACTGTCACTTCCGTCAAAAACATTGGCGCTACCAACACTAATTGTTACTGAACCACCCGATGCGGCCTTTACTCCCTTTTGGTAGTATGAAATTCGTTCGTCAATCAATTTATCAGGCAAGCGATCCGGGTTTGGGATTTTCAATAGTTCAAACACTAAAAACTCGTCTTTTTCAAAATTACCTTCTGCCATTGATCTAAAGAAGTGCAAAAACGAACCCTTGTACGCTTTGTTTCTATTTCTTTCCCAACGCTTCTCTCTTGATTTATTCTTGGTCTTTAAATAGCTGAATCTAGGCACACCATAATAGGCCAGTTTACCATCCCGGTATTCCATTTGGAATGAGATCATATCATACGTAATCTCATAACCTAACCAGTCGTTTCTTATCACCAACGGTTCGCGTGCATGCGCATAAAGTGTTCGTCGGTTATTATCATCATAAAAGGCTAAGGCCTTTTTATTAGTTATTTGTGCCTTAGTACTGGCAGGAGTTGTACCTAAAAAATAGTTTCTAAAAGATTGAAAATTTCGTTTCCAATTTGAAGTATCTGCCATTATCAAAACCTCCGGTAAATTTACCACCTCGGGAACAAGTTCTATAGCAATCTCCAAGGTCTCATTTCCTTTAAGTTCAAGTGACCTGGAGTAAGTATTATAACCTACAAAGGATACGGTCAGGTCATACTTGCCAGAAGAAAATCCGCTAAGTTTAAAGGTACCTTCCGGATTTGTCGTAGTTCCTATCGTAGTATTCGCGAAGTAGACATTGGCAAATTGAACCGGTTGGTTGGTGCGGGAATCAGTTATTTTTCCTAAAACCGATTGACTATGGCCTTTATTCCCAACCAGTACTATTAGTAAGATTAAAATGAAAATTTTACTCATGTCTGAAAACGAATTAAAAGCCAAACGATTGGCATTTTAGAATGTTCTTAGTCCAATCCTATTTTAACGCTTTTTGACATTATTGTCTCTCTTCGCATAGAAATACAAAACCACGGCCACCAGAAAAAGCGGTAGCATTATCGCGATGCTATATCCAAAATAAGAGAGAACCTTATATCCCAAATTCTTGTCAACTGCGGTGCCACAGCCGCTCAAACCCAGGATAAGGGTAATTAGAAAAAAACTAGTCGGCTTCCTTAACATCAGTGGCTGTGTTACTTTCCCATAGCTGAAAGCGATCGATCTCATGTTGTATTTTGTTGTAAACCCAGACGAGTACTGCGAAATCGTCAACGAAACCGGTTACGGGAATAAAGTCAGGAATAAAATCAAGAGGAGTGATAAAGTAAAGCAAGGCCGCCACTACCAGAACAATGTGTTTCCATTCTATTTCACGATACTCCCCTCGTGCATACGCTTTAACCATGCGAATAAACACATTCAACCTGGCTATAAACCCGGACATTTTAACATTATCAATATTAAAGTCATTAATCTTATCTGAGGCTTTGTTAACCAGATTACGCATGCGAGGACTGCTTTTTAGAACCTCAGAGGCTTTTTTTACCGCACGTTTGAAAAATTGGTTTTTCTCGACGTCTTCCATAACTCAAAATGTTGTTCGAATCTCTGCCTTAACTGCAGCTAATGCTTTCTGGATGGGATCGAACTCACGCGCCATGGCAATATCAAATAAGCGCTTGGACAAGTCTATTCCGGTAGCCTTTTCATCAAGGCCTATAGCAGATTCATTGATGGAAACAATCAGTTCCTCCTTGGCTGTTTTTACCAAACCCCAGACTTCATCACTCATGTATACTTGCTGAGAAACATTGTGATTGTATTCCTCGCGCACCTCTTTGAGCATAATATGTTGAAACTCTCTAGCTGTATAATCACCATTATTTAGGCGGACAACAAGATTATTCGGACTAATTCTTTCTAAGAAAAGGCAAATTCTCTCATAAGCGTGGAGCCTGTTCGGTAGTACTGTTTCAATACTTTTACCACGAACGACCAAAGCCTGCTTTTCAAATTCCTTGTCCAAAAATGATTTTACAACTAAATACATAGCATAAAGTACAGCGCCTGCCGGCAGTAGTATTTTGCCAAATTCGATTAGTATCTCCATGTATTATATTAAATCCTTCAACGACTTTAAATTAAAAAAAGTCTCTCACTTAACTCTACATTTTTATAACACCCTCATTTTAGTCTACTAAATTTGAACCGCGCTTGTCATTTCCCGGTTATTGAGTGTAATTATGAATGATCTACTAGTTCCAGTCACCCTTACTCCAAAAGCTGCTAAAGAGGTACGCCACATCATGGAAAATAAGAATATTCCGGCAAATTACGGATTAAGAATAGGCATTAAAGGAAGCGGAGGCTGCTCAGGGTTCAATTTCCTACTTGGCTTCGACACTCAAAAGGACAGCGATCTTAGCTTTGAGGTAGATGGTATTCCTGTTTATGTAGAAAAAAAACATACCATGTATCTATTGGATTTGGAGGTAGATTTTTATGAAGGTAGCGATGCCAGGGGATTCACATTTGTGAAGAAGAGTTAGATTCCCTTTGTGTTTGGTAGGCTCTCCATCTTTCATCCTGCGCTTTGAATAGATAGTTATAGTATATAAGTCCAATGAAACCAAAAACAATTATTCTACCGAGCATATCGACTAAATCCATGGCGCTAAAGTCAAACCCGACGGATAACAGATGAGTTGGAATCCCCATAAGTAAGCCCCACAACAGGGCTCTCTTCATAATATACTTCCATTTATGATCACGCCTAAATGTCCATTTTTCTAAAAAG
>ERZ1740070.197-NODE-197-length-42701-cov-16.088918_pt1 | contig 42701 bp, 42 predicted proteins | sample MGYA00581734_ERZ1740070 | MGnify/ENA primary metagenome ERZ1740070 (study PRJEB43018, sample SAMN04849744) | marine metagenome | isolation source: floating plastic debris | place: Pacific Ocean | collected 2008-09-01 | study: EMG produced TPA metagenomics... | reverse complement strand
ATAATCAAGCATCTCATCCAGCGAAGCGTTACCCGACTTATTGAGCATCTTCTTCATTATACCAATGGCCTTGGTAGGAGCGTTAGCATAGTAATCCGTGTATTCAGTTACTGCATTATCGAGATCTGCCAATGGGACTACTTTATTAACCAAGCCTATTTCAAAGGCCTGCTTACCTTTTATTTTACTACCCATAGTTGCTAATTCAAACGCTTTAACTGAACCTACCAACCTGGGAAGGAAATACGATGATCCGGAATCCAGTACCAGTCCGATGTTAACAAACACCTCAGTAAGCATAGCCTCTTCCGCTGCTACAATAAGATCGCATGCCAGTGCAATGGAGCACCCTGCTCCCGCCGCTACTCCATTCAGGCGGCAAATAATAGGCTTGGGCAAGTTACGCATGGCCCTGATGATTGGATTATATCGCTTGTGCAAAGAGTCAATAAATGATCGTGCGCCTGCTTCAGAAGCTTTCAGATCTTGTCCCGAACAAAAAGCCTTCCCGTTTCCTGTAAGCACAACTACTCGTACTTCACTGTCGCGCCCGATGGTTTTTAGGACGTCTTGCAGTTCGAAGGTGATTTGGTCATTTAGGGCATTATAAACATCAGGCCTGTTTAACGTAACTGTAGCTACGTCATTCTTTTTGCTGAACTCAATTAAATCGTACATAATCAAATACTAGCTAGATAAATAGATTGATGTAAAACATACGCCAAAGCCCAATACTGATCCTATACCAACCTCTGCAGGGCTATGTACTCCCAGATAAAGTCGTGATGAATTCACAACGCCTGCAAGAAGTAAGATGAGTATAATAGGCCAGAATAATAGGCTATCCGGGTACTTTATTTGAATGGCTATCATACAGCCCAACATCCCCCAGACTCCCGCAGCATGAACGCTTACTTTGAAAAATATAGTAATGATTGTAATCAAAACTACCACAGCTGTAACTGTTCCGAAAAGAATGATCATAGTTTGCCCAAGCGCCAGCCTGTAGGCAAACATATAAACGGTAAGACCGTGATAGGCTGAAATAAAAAGAAATGGCATGATCCGCTCTTTTCGATCTTCCAGCTTCAAACTAGTTATTGACGATGTGATCTTGAGGGCGCCTATACTAATGGCGGGAATAATGAAGGTTATCGCAAAGACCAAGCCTGTAATTGGCAACATATTAGTACTATCAATCGGGCGCAATGCATTGGGAGAAAACAAAAAGAGTATAATTAACAATACCGTTGACAGCAGTAATGGATGGAATACATAGGAAACGAACTCCGCAATTCTTCTGGCCACTATAGTTCCTTTCTTAACCTTGCAACGGGGATATTTAGTTGCTCACGATATTTGGCTACGGTCCTTCGTGCTATGTTGTAACCTTTTGATTTCAATAGTTTCTCAAGCTTATCATCTGATAGCGGTTTTAATTTCTCTTCACCGTCAATTATCATTTTTAACTCATTTTTCACTTCACGACTGCTGACATCTTCACCTGAGTCCGTAGCTATCCCCTCAGAAAAGAAATATTTCAACGGGAAAATGCCAAAATCAGTTTGCACGGCTTTACTATTTGCGACACGCGAAACTGTAGATATATCCATATGTATTATATTGGCAATATCCTTTAAGATCATCGGGCGAAGCTTACTTTCATCGCCTTCGAGAAAATACTCATACTGAAAATCAACAATGGCCCTCATGGTATTAAGCAAAGTGTTTTGTCGTTGCTTAATAGCATCTATAAACCATTTAGCGGCATCTAGTTTTTGCTTGACGAAAGACACCGTATCCTTTAATTTCTTATCTTTTTTATCACTTTTATCATAGGCCTTAAACATCTCAGTATAAGACCTGCTCACTCTTAATTCAGGAGCATTTCTGCTATTAAGGGCTATTTCCAGCTCTCCGTTATTATTGGTCAGAATGAAATCGGGGATCAAAAACTGAGTTCTAACGAGCCCTGCAGAGCTTCCTCCGGGTTTAGGATTGAGCTTTCTTATCAGCTCAATAGCATCTTTCACAAAGTCCTCATCCTCGATGTCAAGTTTCTTCATTATTTTGGAATAGTGCTTTTTTGTAAACTCAGCAAAGCACTCTTCTAAAATTTTAGTAGCTACATAAACATCAATGTTCTGTTCGTCCTGCCTGCGTTCAAGCTGAAGTAAAAGGCATTCCTGTAAGCTTCTGGCGCCAATACCAGGAGGATCAAATGTCTGGATCTTCCTCAGGATCTCCTCAACTTCATCGATGTCTGTCTCAATATTTTGTGAGAACGCAAGGTCGTTGATTATGGCATCCAGATCTCGCCTGATGTAACCGTCGCTTTCAATACTGCCCAAAAGCTGCTGCCCAATAACCGTTTGACGTTCATCCAGCTTTAAGAAACCGAGTTGATCCTGAAGCCTTTCATTAAGCGTGGAATGCATGGCAATAGGCATCTCTCTATCTTCATTATCTCCATCGCCCTGCATTTTATAACCGCTGAAATCATCGTCGCGCAGGTAGTCCTCTACATCAATCTCCTCACTATTGTCTGAGGTATCCTCGTCACCAAAATCTTCAGTAGCTTCCTCCGGTTCATCCATCCCCTCCTCTAAGGCAGGATTATCTTCTAACTCCTCCTCAACTCTTGACTCCAACTCTGCTGTAGGTATTTGCAAAAGTTTGATGAACTGTATTTGTTGGGGAGATAATTTTTGTTGTAAACTTTGGGTTAAACCAAGTTTTTGCATCCGATGAATTTCGTTAAAAACTGCCTGAATTAAAAGATAAGCTAAAGATATTATATTTCAGGCATTCTTTGACAAAAACGGCAGAATAACGTTTTTTTGCGCCTCATTTTGCCTTTTTAATCTGCAAAATTTGTCAAACACTTATGGCCATAATACAAGAAAAAAGAACTAAGATAATTGATCTGTTACACACAGATCAGTTGGGAGAATCAGTAGTGGTAAAAGGATGGGTACGTACCTTTCGAAACAATCAGTTTATCGCTTTAAATGATGGTTCTACCTTAGAAAATATGCAGGCCGTCATAGATTTTAGCGCTACCGATGAACAGCTACTAAAACGAATCAATACCGGAGCATGTATTGCCGTGAAGGGTGAGCTGGTCGAGTCCAAGGGCAAAGGACAATCTGTTGAATTAGTAGTGAGCGAAATTGAGATTTTAGGTGATGCCGACGCTGAGAAGTATCCATTACAACCAAAACGCCACTCTCTGGAATTTTTAAGGGAAATTGCACATTTGCGTGTGCGCACAAATACATTTAGCGCTATTTACCGGGTACGTCATATAATGATCTTTGCTGTACACAAATTCTTTACAGAAAAGGGCTTTTATAATATCCACACCCCAATCATCACGGGGTCAGATGCTGAAGGCGCGGGAGAAATGTTTCGCGTAACTACTTTAGACGCCGTAAACCCGCCAAAAAACGAAAGTGGCGACCCTGATTTTTCGGAAGATTTCTTCGGTAAAGAGACCAATTTGACTGTTTCCGGCCAGTTAGAGGTTGAAACCGCATGCCTGGCGCTTTCTGATGTATACACATTTGGGCCAACTTTTAGGGCTGAAAACTCAAATACATCCAGGCATCTGGCCGAATTCTGGATGATAGAGCCTGAAATGGCTTTTTATGATATAAATGATACTATGGAACTGGCAGAAGAGTTTGTGAAATATCTTGTGTCATACGCGCTACAGCATTGCACTAAGGATTTGGAATTCTTAAATAGACGTGCCCTGGATGAGGAGAAAAACAAACCGCAAATAGAGCGCAGTGAACTGAGTTTAATTGAGCGACTTAAATTTGTGGCAAACAATGATTTTGAGAAGATCACTTACACCGAAGCCATTGAGATTCTAAGAAATTCCAAGCCAAACAAGAAAAAGAAGTTTCAATATCTTATTGATGAATGGGGCGCTGACTTACAATCAGAGCATGAGCGATTTTTAGTCGAAAAGCATTTTAAAAAGCCTGTGATATTATACAACTATCCAAAAGACATAAAGGCGTTTTACATGCGTCAAAATGACGATAACAAAACTGTGGCTGCCATGGATGTTCTTTTTCCCGGTATTGGGGAGATTATTGGTGGCTCTCAGCGAGAAGAAAGGTATGATGAGCTTATGGTTCGCATAGATGAATTGGGCATTCCGCAGGAGGATCTTGATTGGTACCTGGACTTAAGGAGATTTGGAACCGCCCCACATAGTGGGTTTGGATTAGGTTTTGAACGAATGATTCAGTTTGTGACCGGGATGACAAATATCAGAGATGTAATTCCTTTTCCCAGAACGCCTGATAACGCAGAGTTTTAGAATTCGCTAGCGTTTGACAAATTTATAGGTTTCTCCGAAGTGACTTTCTTCATCACGAATAGCTACGAGGTAATAGCCCGGGGCGAGATCTTCAATTTCTAAGGAGAACTCTTCTCCACTTATTTGATTGATCTCAACCTCAACCTCGCTACCAATAATATTATGAACGACTAGCTTCGGAGAGCTAAGTGTAGAGTTGGTAATTCTGACTTTTAAAACTTCAACGGCAGGATTTGGAAATAAGTGAATTGTATTCACAGTCCCCAGCTCCTCATTAGAGAATCGGTTAAGCTCGCCTGTTTGTGCATAAAGATCATTTCCAGCAACAAATAACAAAGACAAGATAACTATGAACTTCAGTTTTTTCATTGTTTAGATTATAGCAAAAATTAGTCCAAATTTTATAATTTTTTATTTGAACAAACGTTGCAGTACATTTAAATGGTTACGGAGACAATCGGTAATTGTTGTGTTAGTAAGGTTATTTATTTATCAAATTTCTGAAATGCCAGAGGAAGGCATGAAATAATGTCACTGGCTATCATTCCGGTTTGCCCTTTTTGACGTGAAGCCAAATCACCCGCCAGGCCATGCATATACACTCCAATTATAGCGGCTTCTATAGAAGAGTAGCCATTGGCAACAAGCGCTGTAATTACTCCCGTAAGTACATCGCCGGAGCCAGCGGTACCCATGCCAGGATTACCCGTAGAGTTAAAGAAGACTGATTTATCTGGGGCGGTGATTGAAGTATGTGCGCCCTTTAATACGACAATCACATCATAATCAGCAGAAAACTGCTTTTGTTTTTCAAGGCGTTCAAAATCATTGGCCGAATTGCCCACCAATCTTGAGAACTCTTTAGGATGGGGAGTTAATATTGAGTTCTCCGGCAATAATTGAATCAGCTCTCTGTTTTCAGATAATATATTCAATGCATCTGCATCCAGCACGGTAGTTCCCTTACATTCATTTAACAGATTGGCCAAAGCATTAACCGTATTCTTGTTCTTACCTATACCAGGTCCTATGCCAATGGCTGAATAATCTTCAACTGCGATTTTTGAAATAAACTCTTCATTTTGATCCACAATTGCCATGGCCTCTGGTAATGCTGTTTGAATGATCGTATAACCGCATTGAGGCACATAAATAGTTAAAAGCCCAAGACCGGAGCGGAGAGCCGCTTTACCGCAAAGTATGGCAGCACCCATTTTACCCAAGCTGCCAGATACTAGCATGGCTTTGCCAAAAACACCTTTGTGATCAAACTTACCTCTACGCTTTACTTTTTGAGTAATCTCAGATTCACTGGAGTAATAGGTGTTAGCTGAAACCGCATTAATAAAATCATTGCTCAAACCGATATTAACAACATTCCAGTTCCCCACGTACTCATGGTTTTCAGGAAACATGAACGCCAACTTGGGTAGCTGAAATGAAACGGTATAGTCTGACCTAAAAATGACTCCTTCTGAATGTTTATCGGCAAAAAGACCGGAAGGAATGTCGATAGAAACCCGAACACGGCCCAGATTATTCAGATAATGGATGACTTCAGCATAAAGCCCACCTACTTCCCGAGATAGACCCGACCCAAAAATAGCATCTACAACCACTCCGTCGGATTCAACCCCAGGAAAGTCCCGCTTGGTATCGAGTCTTTGATAAGGTGAGTTCAATCGATCCAGATTGGTTTTGAAGTCGCTTGATCCCACTTCAATATTTCCGACAACAAAAATTTGTACCGAGTATCCATTACCAATCAACATTCTAGCTACAGCCAGGCCGTCACCTCCATTGTTACCCGTACCACAAAATACATATATGCAGTGGGTTGGATCAAATTCACTTTCAAACCATTTGACAAAAGCGGCCGATGCACGCTCCATCAGTTCAATAGAAGGGATCGGTTCATTCTCAATTGTATACTGATCCGCTTTTCGCGTTTGCTCGGCTGAAAGAATTTTCATCGGTCTACCTCACCTAAAACGATGTCTATTGAACCAAGAATTGCCACAAGATCGGCTATAAGATTTCCTTTTGTTAGCTCATTTAATACCGACAAGTTCACGAATGAACATGCCCTCGCCTTGCAGCGAAATGGGATGTCGCTCTTTCCATCTGCCCTGAAAAAGAATCCCAGTTCACCTTTGGGATTTTCAGCTCGTATATAAAAATCTCCGGCCTTTGGTCTGATCTTCTTGGGTACTATCTCTTGCGGATCAAAATCCCGGGTGCGCTTATGATCTGTGGTAAGCTGTACTATGCACTGATCAATAATTTTAAGTGATTCGTGAATTTCAAGAATACGGACATGATTCCTATCCCAACAATCTCCAATGGCCCCCATTTTTCCCTCACCAATAGGAATATCGAAATCCAATTCAGGGTAAACACTGTAACCATCAACTTTACGTAAATCCAACCGAAGCCCTGACGCTCTTAACATGGGGCCTGTAACTCCATAATTTATGGCCATATCGCGAGATAGCACTCCCACATTTGCGGTTCTTTCAATAAATATTTTATTGTTAATCACAATGTCGTCAAGCTCTACCAACTTAGGCTTTAAGTAGTTGACCAATTCGGTACACCTTTCTTCAAAACCTACAGGTAAGTCATAAAATAGCCCACCTATCCAGATGTAATTGTAAAGCATTCGTGCTCCAGATGCCCATTCCAGCAATCTAAGGATGTGCTCACGGTCCCTAACCATCCAAAAAAACGGTGTAAACGCACCAATATCCATCGCGTACGTACCAATAGCGACAAAATGTGAAGCCAAACGGTTTAATTCGGCAACTAAGACCCTGATATACTCGACTCTCTTAGGTATCTTCTCATCTATTCCCAGCATTTTTTCCACCCCCATGGCGTAAGCGTGCTCCGAGTTCATTGCCGCCAGGTAGTCCATCCTATCCACAAAGGGGATGACCTGATTATATGGCAAAGATTCAGCATGCTTCTCGAAGCACCGATGTAAATAACCTAGATGCGGTACTATTTTTTTGACTATCTCACCTTCAGTTAAGACCTCCAGTCTTAGCACTCCATGTGTAGAAGGATGCTGTGGCCCAAGATTCAGGACCATCTCCGTAGACTTGAGGTCTCCGACCTTATATTTGTTGGGCTCGGATAGAACTAAATTATCCGGATGATACTTATACTGGATTTCGTTAGCCATCAGTACTCTACCTTAATCCCGTGATAATAATCCTGATGTTTGTAGTCCTTTCGGAGCGGGTGCCCATTCCAGTCTGCAGGAAGTAAAATCCTGCGCAAATCCGGATGACCTGAAAAATGAATTCCAAAAAGATCAAACACCTCTCGTTCATGCCAGTCTGCAGTACGCCAAACATCGAAGACTGATGCAACTTCAGGTTTTTTTCTGTCCAGCGCCACTTTTATGGTCAATGACCTTTCGAAGGGGATAGAATATAAATTGTAAATAACTTCCATGGTACCGGACTCCACCCCGTTATCAATTCCTGTTATACATGACAACATGTCAAAGTAAAATTGTTCATTCTCATGCAACAACTCACATACAGCTTTTAGGTGTTGGGAAGAAATTGTGATCCCTTTAGGCGTGCAGTTTTCTGTTTGCTCGATAGACAAACCATCAATTTGAGCTTTAAGAAAGTTTATTAATGCAGTTATCTCCATTATTACACTTTTCTCCGCATCATTTTTTCAATGGCTTTGGGCGCCATGAGCGACTCACCACGAATCTTTTCCTGTAATTTGAGTAATCCTCCAATTAATGCCTCAGGTCGAGGTGGGCATCCTGGCACATATACGTCTACCGGTATAATACGGTCTACACCTTTAACTACGTGATAGCCGTGCTCCCAATAAGGGCCTCCACAGTTAGAACAGGACCCCATAGAAATTACATATCTTGGCTCAGCCATTTGCTCATAGAGTCTTCTAACCCTATCGGCCATCTTAAAAGTAACCGTTCCTGCCACAATCATCACATCGGACTGCCTGGGGCTTGCTATAGGAACTATTCCAAAACGATCGAGATCATAAATAGACGCTCCGGCGCTCATAAATTCAATAGCACAGCAAGCTAAACCAAAAGTCATAGGCCACATTGACGAAAGACGGGCCCAGTTAATGAGATCATCTAGTTTGGTTACAATTACTCCACCACTATTGAATTTTTCATCTAATAGTCCCATGCTTTATCTAAGCGTATTTTTCATTTATTTTATCATATAAACTACCTGGTACAGAGGTCTTGATATCTTCTTTATCAACATGAGGCTTTGGCCAGTTCAAAAATCCCTTCGCCCATGCATAAGCTAGTCCTAATCCAAGTATGCCAAGGAATACAAACATTTCAATAAGTGTATACCAACCCCAAGAGCCATTGGTTTGTTCCATTAACTCTTTGTCGCCAAAAACGGTCGCCCAGGGGAAAAGAAATACAGTTTCCACTTCAAACAATAAGAAGATAAGTGCAACCAAATAAAATCGAATATTTATTCTACCCCAGGCGTTGCCTAGAGGTTCTTCACCGCTTTCATATGTGGTTAGTTTTTCTTCGTTTGGTCTTGAGGGACGAATCAGCCAAGCAGTAATTAACCCTCCACTAAGAAAGATAATACCCCCGATAATAAAGATCAAAACTTCTCCAAAGCCAGAAAGTGCAGAATTCTCCATACCCTTCAAAGATAGTCCAGACATGCGCAACATCATAGCTTGACTCATTACGTTTTAGGTGATAGCCTAAAGCTATTCAGCCATAGTAACAAGTAATGAAATTACTATTCACTTGACTTCATAATCTTCTAAATTTGGATATAATCAAATAAAAAATGATGAAAAAGGAAATAATCGACCAGTTGAATTTATTGCTGTCAAATTATCAAATTCATTATCAAAACCTACGTGGATTTCATTGGAATATTCAAGGGAAACACTTCTTTGAACTACACGCAAAATTCGAAGAGCTTTACAACGATGCTGCCTTAAAAATAGATGAAATCGCTGAACGCATTTTAACCATAGAAGGCACTCCGCTTCATTCTTTTGAAGATTACTTGTCTACTGCTAATGTGGTATCCAAAAAGAATATACATAATGGAGAAGGCGCTGTAGGCTCCATAATATCGGATATGAAAGGTATTTTAGAACTGGAAAAAAGGATCAAGGAGCTAGCTACAGAAGCCGGAGACGATGGGACAGAAGACCTAATGTCTGACTTTCTTGATGAACAAGAAAAAACGATTTGGATGCTAAAGGCCTGGATGAAATAAACTTAAAAGTTATTAGATTATTAGGTATGGCTCATACGGGTAGTAACTAAGAACCCTCTAATTAAAAATCCTCACCAAAATCCTCTCGTCCGCCTCGCTCTTTTTGATTACGATTCTTAAAATCTTTCTGATTAATACGATAGGTAAAACTCAACGTGTATGATCGTGGACGTCTTTGATAGGTTGAGTTAAAAACAAAATTCTCATCGACGGTATTATATCTATACTTGCCGGAGTTAAACACATCCCGAACATTGAAGACCAATGTTCCCTTCTTCTTCATTATCATTTTACTTACCCCTAAGTCCAACTGATAATAAGATTGCAAATCTCCTTGAGCTCTATTTTGAGGGGCTCGATAACGGAAATTCATTTGATACTCTAATTTTTTCCATATAGTCATTCTTGAATTAATTCGAGTATTCAGAGTATAGGCCTCCGCATCAAAATTTTGATCTGAAAATTCTCCTGTAATTACTGAGCGGTACAAGTTAGCATTGGCATTCATGCGCCACCAGTCGGTTAAATCGTGAGAATAATTAAATTCAAACCCAAACGCATTTTCCAGTGATAAGTTTACCGGTCTCGATATATTCACCGAATCAACACGAGTGGTTATCCGTTGAACAACACCGTCGGTTCTCCTGTAATATACACTCGAAAATAAGGTAGCATTCTTCCAGGTTTTTAAGAAACCAAGCTCGTACGAGTCAGTAAAGGTAGGGTCAAGGTCTGGATTACCGGTTCTCAGGTTCCTGTTATCTCCTATACTGTAAGGAAACGGATTAAGATTCCTTGATCGTGGGCGCCTGATCCTTCTGCTGTAGCTTGACTGCAAGGATGCACCATCCTTTATCTCGTAAGTGAAAAATGCACTTGGGAATAGGTTAGTGTAGTCCTTTGGAAACGATTCATTTGTTTGTAATAGTTCAATATCTATAGAAGTAGTTTCTACCCTTAAGCCTAGCTGATAAGAGATCTTGTTTATCTTATTATTGTAAATAGCATATCCGGCATGGACATTTTCATTATACCTAAAGTTGTTGCTTAGATCGGTTTCATTTACCCAAACATTATCAATAAAGCTCTCAACCAAGTAATCATTTGACAGATCTCTTAGATTTCCCCGATAACCCAATTCAAATGATGAGTTCTTGCTTATTGGGTGAATATAATCTAATTGAAAAAGCCAGCTCTCCTCTTTTTCGCCATTATCTGATCGCTGGTTTCCTATGGAAGTTAGCGTCTCTCCTGTATCAAAAAGTACGTCTTCAGAGATATTGGCAAGCTCAATCTCCCCATTATCACGATACTGAATATCAGCAGTCAGTTTCCTTCCTGTTTTCTCAAAGTTCTTAGTATAAGAAAGTGCATATTCATTATTTGTGTCTTCCTCGTCTTCTTCTTCAGAGCGAAAAGTTTCAGCTGTTAACTCATTTCGTGTATCAAAGTCCCGGTAAAATGTTTCCCTATCATTTAAATCATCAGAAACCCTGTAAAGGTAGGAAGCTGTCAAGGTATTATTATCATTGATCAGCCATTCGGTACCAACACGAAAGTTGTTTGATATACCTCCGCGTTCAAAATCAATTTCCTGGTCCGTAATAGTGGTACCGTCATCCGAGAAGAAACGTTGAAAGCTATCGGCAGAACCCGGAACATCTCTGTAACGGAAACCATAATTTCCAAAGAAATTTACTTTGTTCAATCGGTAATTAAAGTTTACCGACGCTCCATGATTATCAGGATAGCCGCTGTCCAAAGTAACAGAACCGTTAAACCCGCTATCCCTCTTTTTTTTGAGTATGATGTTTATGATTCCGGCATTTCCCTCAGCATCATACCTCGCGGAAGGATTGGTAACTACTTCTATGTTTTCAATGATATCACCTTGAAGTTGACGAAGACCGTCGGTACCGCTAATACCTATTAAGCCGGAAGGTTTACCATCGATGAGGATTCTCACATTCTCACTACCTCTGAGACTAACGTTACCGTCCTGATCTACCGCTACACTTGGCACATTATCTAAAATATCAGCGGCTGTTCTTCCGGCATTGCTTAAATCCTTACCTACATTGAACACACGCTTATCCAATGTCATTTCCATTTGATCCTTTTCAGCCGTGACCACTACTTCAGAAAGTGTAGCTACATCCGGTTTGAGCAAAATAACGCCTAGGTCAAGCATATTTTTAGCCCGAGTAATGGTAATGTCTTCAATTAAGCTTTCGCGGTAAGAAATAAATTGAAAAGACACATAATATCTTCCAGGTAGGGTTTCAATGGTGAACTTTCCCTGAGCATCAGAAATTCCACCTGTTACTAAACTGGAATCCCGTAAACTAAAAACACTGACACTGGCATACTCTAAGCCACGTTGAGTATCAGCATCTATGATTTGACCGGTAATCTGTGCTGGTAGTTGTCTTGATTGTGTGCGCTGAGCTGATGCTATGGTTGTTAAACTCATGAGCAGCAGCATAAATATTCTGATCATTCTATTTATCGTGCCTCTTCTTTCGCAACCTTTTTCTATGTGGATCGCTTTGAAATTCAAACATTGTAACTATAACAGAATCAAAAGCGTTTTGTTGATCTTCATTGCAGTAACTCTTAAGCGTTTTCAAATGTTCATAATTCAAACGCTCTAATTTTTGCTGCACCAGGCTCAACCTGGTTAATAAAGAATCTACGTACTCATCATTGGATCCAGATTGTATCAGTCTTTTGTGATACCCCTGTATTTCGGTGACCAACTCCCGAGATTGGTCAAAATGTTTATTTCTGGCCGCTTCAAACAGTTTAAGCTGATCATCAGTCAGTCTTAGTCGTTTTTTCAGAAATCGTTCAATTTGAGGTCTTTTGTCTCTTTTTTTCTCCCAATGTTTTGGAGTATTACCTAACAAGAAAAAAGACAGCGTACCAATATTGATTAGTACGAGTACTATGACCAGAATTACTAATATCTTATTCGCTTTCATTTACTAAATCATTATTGTAAATAGAAGGACCCTGAGAACTGTATTCCATAGCCAACTGCTCAATGACTTCTTCCTCGGAAACCTCGCTGTAAGAAGCATTCAGCATAACCGCCATGTTTAAAATGATAACCAATATGGTTCCGGCCAGACTCCATTTCCAGCTAGCTGCCCAAGAGGTCTCCTGCTCCTCCATCCGTGCTTTCAGGCGGGTGTAGAAGTACGGACTCGTTTTGAGTTTTGCAACGCCATCCAAGCTATCTATGGTCTTATCAACTTCTCTCTTTAATTTGTCATTCATAACTCTGTGATTTTGTAATACGATCCCAGCCATTTTTTTAAGTTGGCTTTAGCACGGTGCATTAATGATTCAACGGAAGACACTGTAGTTTGCATGATATCAGCGACCTCCTGATAGCTTTTACCTTCAAGTTTGATCAGCAAAAATGCGTTTTTTTGATTTTCAACTAGCTTATCGATCTGCGAGAATAACACCCTAGATCGTTCTCTGTTTTCCAGTGAAACTCCCGGATGTACCTCTTCTTTGTGTAACGAGCTATATTTTTCTTCATTCCCAAAGAGTGAAAAGACAAACCCAAATCGTTTTTGCGCCTTTTTCTTTCTTATCATTTGCAGCGCCTCGTTAATGGTAATTCGATAAATCCATGTACTCAAATCAGCTTTTTCATTAAATCTTCCAATAGAATTGTACACTTCAATAAAAACTTCTTGTGCCAGATCTTCTGATTCAGCGGCGTTTCTCACATAGGAATAACATAAGTTATATATACGGTCTTTGAATTGCTCCACCAGCACTTTAAAGGCTTCCTCATCGTGACTTTTTAAGCCTGCTATTAATTCATTTTGTTCCAATCTTTGTCCTGGTGGAGATTCATTAAATTATTTACCCCTATGCATTCTCCTGCGATATCCTCTACCTTTATCAATGTGAGAATCCAGAAATAGTCGCTGGTCTTCGGTTAGTTCAGCCCTAACCTTTTGGTGAGTAGCAGCTTTTAATTTAGCTATCTCAACCTTCAAATCGCCAATCTCCTCAATGAGATTATCGATACTTTTCATATCCGCCTTTTCGGCTGTAGTCAAGCTTTTCAACCTGGCCTCTTTCTCACCAATTTGGTTTTCCAAAGGAAGAACTTGCTTCTGAGTTTCGGTTCTAAAGGCTTTAAGCTTTGTCCGCTGCTCATCTGTAAGATCAGGAATACGCTCCATAGTATCCCCATGCATCTGCATTCTCCTCTCTGTTATTTCCCTTCCGGGCTCCCCTCTTTTCTGCGCAAAGGACGACCCTACCAATGCAATCATAAAAAGTGACAATGCGCCAACCAATACTAACTTTGAGTTTTTCATAGCTTTAAAATTTGATTCTGTTGATTAGATGCCGTTGCTAAGAAAAACATGCGGGTAGCTTTTAAAAATTTGTGATATAGTAAAATAGCATCACCACACTCGCCACCAATTTTATTAATGTTCCTAAAAGAAAGCCTACAAAAGACCCCCAGGCTGCTCGCATTGCGTCTTTAGATTCTTTACCAGCCATATATTCCCCTAAAAGGGCTCCTAAAAGTGGACCTACAATGATACCAACAGGTACAAAAAACAACCCTACAATCAGACCTGCGAATGTTCCTATTACACCTAAGCGACTACCACCGTAACGCTTAGCGCCGTAGGCCGGAATTAAGTAGTCCAAGGTAGTAACTGCAATAGTTATCAAGAGCCAGATGATCATGAATTTGGTTGAAAACGGCGCTTCGGACTGAAGTTGCATTAAAAGTAATCCGCCATAGCTTACAGGTGGTCCAGGCAGAACAGGTAAGAAACATCCGATTACTCCTACGAACATTAAAATTCCCGCGAGTATGAGTAGAACTATGTCCATGATTTTATACTATTGAAATGTGAACATCAAAAATGAACTTCTTAGGGAACATTCGAAACCTCAAGCTGATAAAATTGCCGCTTACATCGGTTATGACCTCGAGCGATTTCAGGAGTTGATTGAACTATTACTTGATAGCGAGTACCGTGTTTCCCAGCGTGCGGCAATGGTGTTAAGCCATAGTGTAGATCGACATCCGCAATTATTAACACCTCATATCGAACGATTAGTTAAGAACCTCAGGAATAATGTGCATGTCGCCGTGGTTAGAAATACGGTCAGGTTGTTGCAGTTTATAGACGTTCCAGAAAATCTGATAGGTGAAACCGCGGACATTTGTTTCAAGCTCATGGAGTCTTCTGATACGCCAATAGCCGTAAAGGTTTTTTCCATGACCGTTATAGCTAATATTTGTGAGAAAGAGCCTGACCTAAAGAATGAGTTAGCCCTACTTATTGAAGACCAAATGCCCTATGGGTCAGCTGGATTTCGTAACAGAGGGGCTAAGATTTTAAATAAAATTAGATGCTAGCTGATTGCTATTCAGGAATATAGATTGGTGATAAACCAATGATTCGACTATAATCTATGAATTACTTCACCTGTACTTCCTTCATCTCAAAACCCAATTCAGTAAGCTCCTTAAGAATAGGTTCATAAATCTCAGGTTTAATTGGGATATGGACCCCTGAAAGTTTGATCTTCCCTTGCAAAATTAGCTTAGCAGCTATGCCTATGGGCAAACCTACTGTTTTGGACATGGCCGTATTCATAGCATCATCACCAAGTGCGATCAAGGTGCTGTTAATTTCGCGCTTCATGCCATTTTCTAAATACTCAAACTTATGCCACATCACGATCATATCCCGGTCATCATCATTCAGTGTCCATTTCTTTTTAAGAATATGCTCTAGTATTTGAGCAGGCGAGCCAGTATCCAGTCCTATTAGCTCATTATCAAACACTCCTCCCCATTTTAGTCGGTGCATTTCAGGACCATCGATATCTAATCCCATATAGTGGGCCAGTTTAAGCTCAACGGAGTCATGAGGATTATAGGACAGAAATGAGTTGATAAAATCGCGATGAGTCATGCCCTCAATACCTTGCATTTGATAAGTATCATCGGTAGCTCCTAACTGGACAAAAACATCCCAGGCACGGCAAAACCCCGGCTTTCTGAACGTACCACGATAGATAGTACGTATTCCTCTAAGACCGTAAACATCTAAATATTTTAGGGAATCGCGGTTGGCATAACCTTCAAAATATCCATACCCGGGAATATGAACTTGTTCGGTTCTTCTAAACAACTTATGGTAAGGAATAAACTTATACTTTCCTTCCTGAATAAACTTTACAATTCCCTGACCTGCCAAAACAACATTTCTCGGATTCCAGGTAAACTTGTACTCCCAGGGGTTCTGGTCGGTTTCATCAGGAGCCAACAGTCCTCCGGTGAAAGTCTCAAAGGCAGTAAGCTCGTTTCCTTCCGTCCTGATTTTATCGATTATCTTCATAGCGGACATATGATCAATACCTGGATCAAGGCCACATTCATTCAATAGAATTATCCCCTTGCCACAAGCCTGCTCGTTAAAAGCTTTCATCTCGGGAGAAACATAAGATGCGGTAACCAGATTGATTCCAAATTCTATACAAGTCTCAGCCACCAGGGCGTGAAACCTGGCCGGAAGCATAGAAATCACAAGATTAGAATTTGAAATTTCAATTTTACGTTGATTAGGGTCATTGATATCAAAAGCAAAGGCGCTAGCATTATCAAAATCAGAACACTTCTCTTCGGCTAGAACCGGATTAAAGTCTCCTATACGAATCAGCCAGTTTTGACTCGACGCATTTTTGAAAAGGTATTGAATCAATGACGTGGTAGACCTTCCAGCCCCTAAAATTAAAATCGTCTTCATCGGAAAATGTCACTATGCTGGCCAAGATAGCAGAAATGGTAAGTGAAAACACTAAATAGAGTCAATAAAATTTTTGGGCACAAAATGTAGATGTATATTGCATATCCCTATAAGCTATTTTATGGATGGATTTCACTTTTTCTCCGAGTTCGCAGAGCTTAGCGCTCAAGATCAGGACTTGATTCAACTCGCCCGTAAGGCTTCTAACAGCAGTTACTCTCCCTATTCTCAATTTATGGTGGGTGCTTCGGCTCGCTTAGACGATGGGCGGATCATCTCAGGCTCAAATCAGGAAAATGCATCCTACCCGGCAGGGCTTTGCGCAGAGCGTGTGGCTCTGTTTCATATAGCTTCATCTTATCCGGACAGAAGCGTAGATAGTATTGCCGTAGTTGCCAGAAGGGCCAATGACACGAAGTTTAAGCCTGTTTCGCCATGTGGTATTTGTCGCCAGGTCATGCTTGAGGTCGAGTTAAAACAGAATAAACCTATGCGAGTAATACTTCAATCTGCCGATGGCCGATGGGTAGTATCCGAAAGTGCACAGCATCTGCTGCCGTTTAGTTTTGGACAGGATAGTTTATAGTAAGGCGATTTATGATTATAATAGTAAATTAAAATGTCTTATTTAGGTGGCTTCGATGAAATTTGATCTTAGGAATTTAAGCTTAAAAACACTTACATCTCTTGCTTTTAGTTTACTAGCGCTGATTTCGCTTCTTCACTATTTCACTGCCAAATCCATCAGAACTGAAATAAACGAAAAAGTTATTACTCTAGAATTTTGCAGTGAACTACATAACAATATTTATTTGATCGTGGGCCTGGTCAACAGGATTAATTCCACAAATGAAGCTGAGGTTAAAACCAAACTAAAATCGGCCTTGAACCTTCATCAAAATCAATTGTCGGCGCTAAAACTTGGTAGTAGCATAAATGGCCTAAAAGCATTAAAAAATGGAGCGTTAGTTGCCATGAAAAAGGCAGATAATCAATGGTGGCCACTAAAAGCGAATATCGGTATTTTTCTGGATGGCGAAATTCAACTGGATAGCGTTTATTTGGCCTCACCTTACGGCTTGGTGGGGGAAACACCAGAAGCAGCTTTGAAATTAGTAAATATGACCAGCGATACCTACATAGCAAGTCTTGATGATTTAGATAAAACAATAGGTAAAGAATTAAACATGCGGCAAAGGCGCTTAAGTAATACCTCTCTTTCATTTTTACTGGTTGAGCTTGTTTTGTTTCTAACCTGTGCACTGTCCATTTTTAAGTATTTTATATCTCCCATTGGTCAGCTTGGATTAGTTACTCATAAACTGGCTGAGGGATTGGAAATAGAGAAAAATGCAAAAAGTTTTGACAACGAGCTAGGTACAATTCAAAAAGGATTTGAGAAGCTGGTTCATAACCTTTCAGGGATAACAACATTTGTTAAGGAAATAGGAAGTGGTAATCTGGAAGCCACACTCGAACGAACAGAAGGAGAAATTAACCAGGATAGTCTTGAGGGAGCGCTCATCTCTATGAGAGACCAAATGAAACTGGTCCAAAAAGACGAAGCAGAAAGAAAATGGGCTACCGAAGGTCTTGCGCAATTTGTAGAGATACTGCGGGCTACCGATACCGACGTACATGAGCTTGGGGATAAGATAATTTCTAAATTGGTAGAATACACAAATTCAAACCAGGGGGGAATTTATTTATTCAACGATAGCGAAGAGAATCCTGCTCTGGAGCTTATTTCTTTGTATGCCTTTAGTAACAAAAAATATGAGCAAAAAACAATACGTCCTGGCGAGGGTGTTGTAGGTCAGACCTACCTTGAGCGGAAGACAACTTACCTGCTCGAGATTCCCGACAACTACATCAACATTGTTTCAGGTTTAGGGGGAGCAAACCCTAAAGCTATTTTGATTGTGCCATTGATGGTTAATGATGATATATATGGTATTTTAGAAATAGCCTCATTTCGTGAATACTCACAATATGAAATCGATTTTATTGAAAAGCTAGGTGAAAGTATCGCTTCTACAATTTCGGGTGTAAAAGTAAACCAACGTACTAAGGTTCTGCTAGGAGAATCTCAGCAGTTGACTGAACAAATGCAGGCGCAAGAAGAAGAAATGCGCCAAAACATGGAAGAACTCACCGCGACACAGGAGGAAATGGCGAGAACAGAAAAGGAGAAGCTAGCTCAGCAGTCAGCCATAGATCAAAATATAGGTATTGCAGAGTATGATCCAACGGGTGGAATTACTTACAGCAATAATGAATATAACAACCAACTTGGCTATACCAAAGAGCAGTTACAAGGGCTGAATATTAAATCGTTATTAGGCCAGAGCATATCAGATAATTACAAAGGATTTCTGAATAAACAAGGTAGTAATGGCGCTGTGACAACGTATTCGATGTTTGACTCAATTTCTGTAGAAGGTGAAAGGAAACTTGTTGAATTATCAGTGCAGTCGAATAAATTGAGGGTTTCAAACGAAGAGGTAAATGATTTGGAGAAGATGCTTAGGCTGCAACTTGAAGCGCTTGATATCACTCAGATCAAACTAGATGATCAGGTAAGGTCATTTCAGGATAAGGTGAAAACCTTGCTTACAGCTACTAACCTTTTGATTTTGAATACAGATCTTAAAGTTACTGGTGCCAATAATACTGCTGCGCATAGTTTTGAAAAAGACAGATCGGAGTTAACAGGTACGGCTATTTATGACTTATTCCCGGATTTTAAATCAGAGCCGGGGGAACAGGTTTTAAAGACTTTGAATGGCGAAACTTTTAAAGTTTATGTACTTGTAACTCCCAATGGTGGTGAAAACGAGTATTTTGTACATTGGAGTTGAAAAGAGTAGGAGGCGTTTCTAAAAAGAATTAATGGACATGAAAGATGTAGACATAGCTGATTTAAGAAGGATCACAGATTTAGTGAAAACCAAACATGGTTATGACTTCACTAACTACGCCATGTCGTCTTTTAAGAGGCGCATTGTCCGAATTCTGGAACTATACAATCTCAATACAGAGGGACTACTCAAAAAGCTTCTGGACAGGCAATTTACTGAAGAATTTCTGAACGAAATCACTGTTAATGTTACCGAAATGTTCAGAGACCCTTCGTTCTGGAGGATATTGCGCGACGACATTATTCCTGCTATTCTGCTTAATCATCAAAAAATCAGAATCTGGCACGCCGGGTGCTCCTCCGGTGAAGAGGTTTTCTCGATGGCTATATTGTTAAAAGAGATGGATTTACTCCACAACGCTCAGATCATCGCTACCGACTTGGACACCAATATCCTTGAAAAGGCTAAAAAAGGAGAGTATACCATTAAAAATATGGAACTCAACGAAAAAAATTACATTCGTTTTCAAGGGTCAGGTGTATTAAAGGACTACTACAAAGAAATAAACGGAAAGGCGATATTAGATAAGTCACTTGTAGCAGATGTATCATGGAGAAATCATGATCTTGTAAAGGGAGGCATCTTTAACAAGTTCGATCTGATACTTTGCCGCAATGTAATGATCTATTTTAACCAAGCGCTTCAGAATGAAGTGCTGAAAAAATTTCATGAAAGTCTTTTCAAGTACGGCTATTTGGCAATCGGATCAAAAGAATCTCTCATATGGTGCGATATAGCCAATAAATTCATCGTAGTAAACAACGAAGAGAAGGTCTATAAAAAAATTAAAGATTAAGGCCACTATCTGTTAGTAATGTCAAAATTCAATTTACATAATAGATATAAGGCTGTAGTAATTGGTGGTTCAGCCGGTAGCTTTCAGGGTATTGTAAAAATTCTATCCAGTATACCTTCTAACTTTCCTTTGCCTATAATTATGTGCCTCCATCGGTTAAAGCATGTAAGAAATGGCTTTGTCGAAGCCTTATCCATTAAAAGTACGGTAGAAGTGACAGAGCCGTATGATAAGCAAAACATTAAAAAGGGCCATGTATACCTTGCTCCGGCAAACTACCATATGTCAGTAGAGTTGGGGAATTACTTCAGCTTATCTACAGAAGAAATGGTCAATAATTCCAGACCGGCAATAGATATTACATTGGGCAGTTGTGCATACGTTTACCGGAATAAACTTATTGGCATTCTCCTGTCAGGAGCGAATAAGGACGGCGGCCTCGGGATGAAATACATCAAAGACAAAGGTGGATTAACGGTAGTGCAAGAACCCACAGAGTGTATGATTGACACCATGCCTAAGGCGGCTATGAGTTTGACAACCATTGATCATGTGCTTAGAATTGAGCAAATTGTGCGATTATTGAATGAATTACATAAATTATATAAAACATGAAGTTCAACAGACAGAGGTTAGGTTTGTTATTGGTGGTGCTTTATCTCATTTGCACTATTATTACGGCTTTTCTTTCATTTAGTCTTTCCGATGACCTTACTGAAAGCGGGGCTCTTGGACTACATAACCTCGGACAGGCAGATGGAGCGCTGACAAGACTTTTCCTTACTTTAACTGTAACTCTGTTGGTTGGATTAGGAAGCTTGTTTTATTTGCTTACCAATAAAACTGAGGAAGTGGTTTATGTAGAAAAGAAAGCTGAGAAAACCGTTGAGGAACAACAAGCCGAAGAAGATCAGCAGTTTACTGATCTTGACATCACAAAAATCAGGAAATTGGCCCAAAGCAAAAAAAGCAATGAAACCGAGCTTCTTCAAACTTCGCTAGTCGAAATTTGTAAAGAACTGGAGGCCGGCTTGGGAGCATTTTACTTGGCAAAAAAAGAAAAGGGTTTAAATACCTTACGAATGTCGGCTACATATGCCCTTTCTATGGGTGAAACCAAACGCCCTTCTTTTGAATTCGGTGAAGGTCTGGTAGGGCAGGTGGCAAGTGAAAAACGACTGATGAATATTGACGAAGTTCCGGAAGGTTATTTAAAAATAGTCAGCGGACTAGGTAAAGCTGAACCTCGATATTTGTTGATTGTTCCGGTGCTAAAAAAGAGTAGTATTTACGGTGTAGCTGAAATTGCCTCATTTACGCCTTTTAATAATGGAATGGTAAGTAGTATAGAAAAAGCTTTTGACGTGGTAATGGCTCAATTAACAGAGACGAGGCCTGCTGCAAAGAGTACAGCAGTAAAAAAAACTAAGAAAGGGTAAAATCCAAGATCGATGTTCAAAAGAATAAAAATAAGCACAAAAATAACAGGTCTTGTCATAGCCATGGTGGTTATTACTCTGCTTGCGGTAGGGTACGTATCATACCACATGAGTAAACGAGATATAAGGGAGCGCTTTAGCAATAACATCCTGATAACCGCTCAGCAGCGTTCCAGTAAGCTGAATCATTATTTTGAGCAAGTAAGGGCCAATTTGGAATTTTTAAGTACAAATCAAATTATTGTAGAGGGGACGGTATCCACTTCGGAATCTGAAGTAATCAGCTTTGAAGAGCCGACCAATGAATTTGACGATTCTGATTTAGGTAGTGAAGAACCAACTGATGAATTTGAAGAATCTGATTTAGGTAGCGAAGAAGCTATCTTTGAAGATGTTTTTGATTTTTCAGAACCTGAAGCAGCAAAGCCAGTTTACGATGTTCCTGCGTTTTTGAATTCAATAAAGCAAGCCTTCGGTTATCCTGATATATTCATAACAGAAACAAATGGGGTAATAAAATATTCTACAAGCACTTCGCTCGGAGCTGGGAGCAATTTTATAGATCCGGATGGTAGAACTATATCAGAAGTGCAAAAGGGCGCTTATATAGGTAACATAGTTAAGCAAGGTAGCGAGTATATATCTTATGCAGGGAAGCCTATTGATACAAGTAGTGGAAGCCGACTTTTACTTCTAATTAAAGTAGATGTTGAAGATATATTCAATATTGTCCAGGACACAACTGCTCTGGGTAAAAGTGGTGAAGTTATACTCGCTCAACTGGACTCAGTTAGATCAAATGTCTATTTTCAGAATCTTCTTCGCAACGATTCTACCTCCTCTTTAAAATGGTTCGAAAAAAGCAGCCGTGAGGCAGAACTGATCACTTCATCTTTTTCGCGGCCTACAGGCTCCGCGATGGGTATTGATTACAGGAGTGAACCTGTTCTTGCTGCATGGTCCAAAGTAGCTGTAGCAGGCTGGAACCTTGTGGTCAAGATTGATGACACCGAAGTATTGGCAGAGATTAACCGGTTAACGCAACAGTTCCTGCTTACAGGCCTTGTTCTATTGGGTTTAACTGTAATAGCGTCTCTCATATTCTCACGATACCTCACCGGAGCTTTAGACTCGCTCAAGTCAACCTTAGAGCTAGTAGGTAATGGTATTCTGCCTGAGAATATAAACCGGAAATCCAATGATGAAATAGGGTTGATGGCCAATAGCCTTAACTACTTGGTTCAAACATTGAAGAAGACGGCTGGTTTCGCCCAGCAAATTGGCGAGGGTAATTTTGATGCTAATTTCAAGCCTATTAGCCAAGACGATGCACTTGGTAACGCACTGGTAGGCATGCGTGATAACCTCATAGAAGGGGAGAAACGTGATAAAGAGAGAAACTGGATTGTAACAGGTGTGGCTGAAATTGGCGAGATCCTCCGGGCACATAACGACATTAATGAACTCGGCGATGAGGTCATTCATTATATCATAGGTAAAATTGACGCTGTACAGGGGGCGTTCTATGTGACTAGCGATGATGAAACGGATCCACACCTCGATATGAAAGCTAGCTATGCTTATAACCGTAAAAAGCATCTGGAAATGCGCTTCAGATTTGCGGAGGGTCTTGTAGGTCAAGCTGCTGCAGAAATGGATACTGTTTTAAGAACGGAAATTCCGGCGGACTATGTGTCAATAACTTCAGGAATTCTTGGCGACCAGCGTCCTACAGCTATTCTCGTTGTTCCTCTCATAACCCAAGAAAAAGTATATGGAGTACTTGAATTTGCCGGATTCAAAAAATTTGACGCTAGCAAAGTTAAGTTTGTTGAAGAATTGAGTGTAATTCTGGCGCGTACTGTATTTAATATAAAAATTAATGAAAGAACGAGGCTCCTGTTATCTGAATCTCAAACTATGAGTTCAGAACTTCAGGAAAAGCAAGAAATTCTTCGTCAAAACGCAGAAGAAATGCAAGCTACTCAGGAAGAACTTCAAAAGTCCAATACAAAACTAGAGGAGCAAATTGAAGAGGTAAATCGTACCCAGAAAAGGATGCAGTTGCTACTTGAAAATGCCTCAGAAGTAATAACGATCTATGAAGAAGACGAAACTGTCAGGTATATAAGTCCTTCTGTTGAACCTATTCTAGGCTATACTCAAAAGGAAATGATGGGTAAAAGTGACTTTGATAAGGTGGGTGAGGAATTCAAAGATGCTTTTAGAAAAATGTTTGCCACCTTAAAAGATAAACCGGAAGAGCAGGTTACACTTCAATACGAGTATAAAACAAAGGAAGGGGATTACATTTGGATAGAGTCTACAGGAACAAACTTTATGTCTAACCCTGCCATACATGGCTTGATTGTGAACTCTACAGATATTACTGAACGTAGAAGAGCCGAGCAGGAGCAACGCATGCGAAGTAAGATGCAAGCGCTTTCTGAGAACTCTCCTGACCTTATTACCCGTTTGGAAGAAGATTCTATCTCGTATATAAATCCAGTAATTGAGGAGTACACGGGTAACGCTCCCGATAACTACCTAAATCAAAAGTTCGGGGAGCTTGATCTTAACAGTGCCATCTTAGATCGCTGGCTTGAAATAGTAGAGGAAGTCAACACTAGTAATGATAAGGTTTCTACTGAAATGGACTTCCCGTCAGAAATGGGAGATCGGGTAATGCAGGTTAATGCGATTCCGGAATTTGATGAACAAGAGACATTAGAGTCAGTACTTGTTGTTTCACACGATATTACGGAACGCAAAATCATTGAACTGGAGATCCAAAATAAAAACAAAAAAATCGCAGATAGTATAAACTATGCTAAGCGAATACAGAACGCGATACTCCCAAATAATAATGTTATCAACCGGGTTCTACCTGATTCCTTTATACTTTATAAGCCAAAAGATGTAGTTAGCGGTGATTTCCCATGGTATGTACAAATGGGAGATGAAATTTATATGGCAGCCGTTGATTGTACCGGACATGGCGTTCCTGGCGCTCTTTTGTCATTGATAGGTTATTTTTTGCTTAATGATATCGTGCGTAGTAGAAAAGTTTCCGACCCGGGTTTAATTCTGGATCAACTGGATGAAGGAGTTACTACAACTTTGCGACAGGATCAGGATGATTCTAAAACAAAAGATGGAATGGATATTGCGCTTTGCAAAATCAACCCGGAAAAACGTGAAATTGAATATGCGGGCGCTCACAGACCTCTTTACATGATGAAGAAAGGTGAGATGGAAGAGGTTAAAGGCAACAAATTTGCAATTGGCGGCGGCATCTATAAAAACCAGACTAATTTCACAACCTATTCGACTAAACTGAGCAAAGGTGACTCTATCTATTTTTGTTCAGATGGCTTCCCTGATCAGTTTGGAGGCCCTGATAATCGGAAATTCGGCCCGAGACGTACGCGTGATTTGATAGCTGAAATACACGAGAAATCGATGCGAGAAGCATATCAAATTTTCGATAATGAGTGGGAAGGTTGGAAAGGTGATGAAAAACAAACCGATGACGTTCTATTAATCGGTATAAAATTTTAGACATAGTGATTAAATGTGTATTTTGGAGGTAATATCTAGTTTTATCATACCTTAATACATCTCAAGGAGTATTAAACAATAAACTAAAATAGACTTATGCAGTATATTTTTGATTTGCACAAAACCCTATTAGATCATAATCTGATATTGGTTTATGAAGGCGAATTCACGCAAGAGATCACCAAATCCATTTTAGCCATGGCAGAAAGAAATATGGATTCATCCGGTGAGGAATCTACAGTTAAAAGGAAAGTATTCAACGTCATGGTAGAATGCCTTCAAAATATTGTTAAACACGCAGGTGATGTTCAGAAGAAGAACGCCGCTATTTTTATAGTGGGTAAGCTGGAAAACGAATACGTTATCGTTTCGGGTAATCCAATTAAAACAGCAGAAAGCGAGAAACTAAAAGATAAGCTGGAACAAATTAATAGTCTTGATAAAGACGGCCTTAAGAGCTTGTATAAGGAGATCATTAAAAACACAGAAATATCAGATAAAGGTGGTGCAGGCCTTGGTTTTGTAGACATGGCCCGTAAATCTGGCAACCCCCTTGCCTATGACTTCATTGATACAGGCGATGGCGCCCAATTTTTCTGCCTAAAGGCGTCCATTTCAAGATTATAATCAAAAGACATCCCAAATTTTTAAATTAGACCATAATGGAAATATTAAATCTAGAAGGAACTGAAGATACCCCAAAAATAATTCTGGATAAAGGGAACGGCATTTATGAAATCTCAGGAAGATCTCTTCCCGAGGATTCTGCGGAATTTTATCAACCTGTGTTAGACTGGATAGAAGAATACGCTGGAGGTCCTAATCCATCTACCGAGTTTGTATTTAAACTTGAATATTTTAACACCGCTTCGTCAAAATTGATTCTTGATGTACTTTCAGCATTAGAAGATATTGATGGCACAACAATCATGTGGTATTTTCATGAAGATGATGAGGACATGGAAGAAGCTGGAGAAGAATTCTCTGAGCTGGTGGAAATTCCATTTGAGTTTAAAACCTATTAAAACACTGAACGCATTAAGTATTTTTTAAACTAAAGGGTTTCACAATAACCCGTAACTATTCATGAGTGAGGAAATCCTAAAGGCACTGACTCAACTTTTTGCCATCATTACCAAACAGGATGGTGGTGTTACTGAAAAAGAAAGACAATTCGTAATCAGCTTTTTCAAGCAAGAGCTAGATCAAGAGACAGTAAACGAATATCTTGAGTTATATGATAAGTTTTCAGGTTATTCCAAGGATAAATCTGAAGGTTCTGGAGAACCTGCTAAGAAAAGAAAGTTAACCTCCGTTCGTGACTCTGTTAAAACGCTGGGATTATGTAAGAAGATCAATAAAACACTCACTCAAAAACAAAAAGTAGTTGTATTGATAAAAATTCTTGAGTTGGTAGGCTCAGATAAGAATTTTACTCCACAGAGAATGGAGATTATTGATACCATAAGTACCGTCTTTAACATAGTAAAAGATGAGTACAAGCTTATCGAGAGTTTTGTTATCAAAGATAAAGTCGAAGAACTTGACTTCTCCGATTTACTTCTTGTTAATGCAGACGAAAAATCTAAACTTGAGAATGCCAAGCACTATTCTAGTGATATAAATGGCAACGTTATATTCCTAAAAGTTAATAGTGTGGACATGTACTTCACGAAGTACATAGGTGACGATGACGTTGTTTTGAATGCATTTATTATGCTTCCGAATCGTGTTTATTTGTTTTCACATGGAAGTACCATCAAAACTCCTTTAGGAGCTGCTTTATACTACAGCGACCTGACCACAATATTTAACGAAGAGCTGCGTACTACAAAGCTCTCTTTTAATGCAAATATTGAAGAATTCAGATTCCCGAACGGAGCGCTTGGACTAAGGGATGTTAAAATTTCCGAAGGTCCTGGCAAACTGATAGGTATTATGGGCGCCAGCGGCGCTGGAAAAACTACACTGCTTAATGTATTAGCAGGTATTGAAACTCCTACGAAAGGCAGCATCAAAATCAACGGGTTTGATACTAATACCGAAAAGGACAGAATCCATGGTGTTATCGGCTATGTGGCACAAGATGATTTATTGATCGAAGAGCTTACCGTTTACCAAAATCTTTACTACAATGCCAAGCTATGTTTTGCAGGCTTTTCGGAAGAAGCGCTTGATAAAAGAGTAATAGACGTGCTGGAAAGTCTTGGTCTTGACCAACGAAAAGATTTACGAGTTGGTAGCGTCCTTGATAAAACCATAAGTGGAGGTCAAAGAAAACGTTTAAATATTGCTCTTGAGCTTATCCGTGAGCCGGCGGTTATGTTTGTAGATGAACCGACATCAGGACTTTCGTCACGAGATTCTGAAAACGTTATAGACCTCCTTAAGGAACTTTCTTTAATAGGGAAGCTCATTTTTGTGGTTATTCATCAGCCTTCATCTGACATCTATAAGATGTTTGACAAAATGTACATAATGGATACTGGTGGATTTCCGGTGTTTTACGGTAATCCTGTAGAAGCTGTTACCTATTTCAAAAGAGCTACAAACCAGGTCGATAGTGAACGAGGGCAGTGTGAAACATGCGGTAACGTAAATCCTGAACAGATCTTTAACATCATTGAGGCGAAAGTTGTAGATGAATACGGACAACTCACAAATAAAAGAAAGGTCAATCCAAAAGGATGGAATGAAAGCTTTACTGAAAACTTTGAGATTGAAGAAGTAGTCAATGTAAACGAAGAGCCTCCGCAGTCATTGGACATTCCAAATAAAATTAAGCAGGCGTTTATTTTTACCACCCGCGATCTGATTTCTAAAATAAGTAATAAGCAGTACCTGTTAATTAACTTGCTGGAAGCTCCTCTTTTAGCTCTTATACTGGCATTTATAATAAGATATAAAAGCTCACCCTATGGTGATGAGTATATTTTTCGCTTTAATGAGAACATACCGGCTTTTATGCTTATGAGCATAATCGTAGCTCTTTTTATGGGTCTTACTGTTAGCGCTGAGGAAATTATTCGTGATAGGAAAATCCTAAAACGAGAGAGCTTCCTTAACTTAAGCTGGAGTTCTTATTTGGTTTCCAAGCTTTCTATATTATTTCTTCTGTCAGCTATTCAGACCCTTTCGTTCGTCATTGTTGGTCATTTACTATTGGAAATCAGGGAAATGACTTTTGCGTTCTGGTTGGTATTATTCACATGTTCATGCATGGCTAATGTACTTGGCCTTAACATTTCAAGCGCTTTTAATAGTGCGGTCACCGTATACGTAATGATTCCTTTACTGCTCATCCCGCAGATGATTTTAAGTGGTTTGTTGTTTAGTTTCGATAAGTTGAACAACGTTCTTAGCACTAAAGGCAAGGTACCAATAGTAGCAGATTTTATGGCCTCCAGATGGGCGTATGAAGCCATGGCCGTTTATCAATTTAAAAATAATTCATTTGAAGATTCATACTTTGATTTTGACAAGTATGAATCACAAGCTGATTTTAAGGCAGCCTACATTGCCGAGGAACTTAAAAGAAAACAAGAATCAGTTGTCAAAAACTATAAAAGCGATGATGTAGAAACGCAGAGTATAGTAAAAGTTGATCTCTCCATATTAAAAAATGAAATTAACAAGTTAGACTTTAAAGAAGGGTTAGAAGATTTGGATATTAATGTCCTAACTATTGAAAATTACTCACCAGATATAGATCAGAAGCTTTCAAACTACCTTCAAAAATTGAAGAAGAATTACCAAGGTGTCTACAATAAAATAGTATCAGCCAAAGAACAGAAGATGTTCCAATTAGGTGAAAATGAAGATTATAACTTGAACGAATATAAAAATAAGTATTTCAATGAAAGTTTAGCTGATCTTGTTCAAAACGTGGCGGAAACAGATAGAATCATAGAGTTCAAAGGCCAGCTTATTCAACAATACAATCCTATTTTTAATGATCCTAACCCCAAACATTTGTTAGACTATCGGGCTCATTTTTTTGCTCCGCAAAAACATTTTGCCGGTTCCTATTTCGATACATTTGGCTTCAACATAATTATTATATGGCTAATGACAGCGTTGCTATATCTAACACTCTATTTCGAGCTTTTAAAAAAAGGGCTGGATGCCTTTGGAAAAATTAAGTTTGGCAAGAAATAAGGGTATTTACCCGTGAACGGCGTTGATTAGGAATATATGTTTGTAATAGATGTTGTTATTTATATTTTTGTTAAAATCATTTAATACTAGATATGAGGAATTTATTTTTTGTGAGCGCCTTAGCTTTTTTGGCTGCATGTGGTTCCGGAAACAAACCGGATGAACAGGCTTTCCTCGAATCACTTGACTCTGCTGCGGTAGAGGGGCCTGAAATTTCTGAGGAGGTTATCAGCAGCGTGCTTCAACAAATCCCATCTCCCTTGGAGATTTCCGTTTTGCTCAAAGAATCAGGCACCAAATATGACAAGCAATTATTGAACAGCCCGGATAATATATCAAAGTATAATAGTAATTACCATAAAGCTCTAAACTTAGGTATTTACGGAACAGACTTAGGCTATACTAATATATATGAGCAAAATCAAGATGGACTTGATTATATGGGCTCCATAAAAGATCTGGCTGACGGCCTCAGTATTGGACAGTTTTTTGATATTGAAACTATTGGTAGACTAGCTACTAACAGCAAGAATCTGGATTCTTTGTTACTTATAACAACACAGAACTTTAATAGTATCAACCAGTACCTACAAGAACAGGGAAGAGCCAATTTGAGTGTCCTGTTGTTAGCCGGTGGCTGGATTGAAGCTATGCATATCACTTGCGAGGTAGCAGCTTCAGATCCAAGTAATAAGGAATTGCAAGAAACTATTGGATCTCAAAAAATTATCCTGGAGAATATTGTGCTTCTCTTATCATTCTATCAGCAGGTAGATCAAAATATGGCATCACTTTTGACAGATATGCAGGTGTTACAAACGGAATACGAGAATATAGAAATAGTTACGACTTACGAAGAATCTACATTTGAAATCGTGGATGGAGTAATGGTAATAAAAGACAATAGTTCAAGTGAGATAAAAATTACGGATCAAAATATCGAGAACATAAAGAATTTGATCGGATCCGTTAGAAACAAAATAATTAGCTAGAAGAAAATATGCATAAGATGAAAAAAGCAATTTATCCGTTGGTAGTGGTTGGAATGTTAATGGCTTTTAGTTTTCAGGTTAACGCACAATGTGATTCAGAACCATATACCTCTGGCTGTATTCCAAAACTAGCCTCTGGATTCAATTTCCTAAAAAGTTACAAAATAGATGGGCAGGGTGGCACGAAAACAAAAGTTGAATACTCGTATGTATTCACAAAGGGTACCCAATATATGATAAATGTATGCGCTACCGGAGAGAGTACAGATGGTATTGTCGTAAGCCTATTCGATAGCAACAGAAACAAAGTCGTGAGTAGCAAAGTAAATGATCAGTACATTTCTGCCATAGCCTATCCTTGCAATACAACAGGTATTTACTACATTCAATACACGTTCGACGAAAGTACGCAATTCTGCGGTGGCAGCGCTTTAGGTTTCAAGCGATAAAGGGCGTTTCTCACTCATTAAAAAAGCAGGTTTTAAATCAAAAAAGCCTGCTTTTTGTTTTTCCAAAATGAAACAAGAAAGTCTCAAATTTGAATTTGAAGCGCGTTATTTTCAAGAGGGTGAGCTTACCATAAAAACGAAAAATTTGTTTTTCGTCCTTCACGGGCATGGACAGCAGAGTAAGTACTTTATAAAGAAATTTAACCCTTTATTTAGCGCCAGTAGTTGTGTGATAGCCCCTGAAGGTTTATCGAGATATTATCTTGAAGGATTTAGTGGTAGAGTCGGCGCTACCTGGATGACAAGGGAAGAGAGACTGACCGATATTCAGAATTATCTAAGCTACTTAAATACACTCTATAAGGGTTTAGAACAAAACATCGGAGAACAAACTAAAATTCATATTCTCGGATTTTCTCAAGGAGCAGCAACAGCCTCCAGATGGGCAGCAAATCAAGCTATGAGATTTGATAGTTTAATACTTTGGTCGGGCATCTTCCCCCCTGATATGGACTTTAAATTTGCCGCCACAAAGTTTGCAGGTAAACCTATTACTTATGTGTATGGTGTAGAAGACCCTTTCCTTAATGAAGAAAGGTTGAATGCAATGAAGGTATTGTCTAATAAATTAAAAGTAGTCCCAAAGATTATTAAGTTCATGGGTGGACATGAGATAGAGCCAGAAACCCTCAATACCCTAAGTCTTTCTTTACAATAGACGCATTAGCTTGAGACGTTGGTAACACCGTCAGGTCACTTACATTTACATGTCCAGGCCTTGTAACTGTAAATAAGATAATTTCAGCTATGTCTTCTGCTTTTAAAGGGCTGAATCCTTTATATACTGACGCCGCCCTTTCATCATCACCCTTGAAGCGCACCTTAGAAAACCCTGTTTCCACAAGGCCCGGATTAATTGCCGATACTTTAATACCATATTGGTTAAGGTCTATTCTCATGCCATTATTTATTGCATCAACCGCATGCTTTGAGGCGCAATAGACATTTCCATTAGGATATACTTCCTTTCCTGCAATAGATCCAACGTTAATGATATGCCCTGATTTTCTCTCAACCATGCCAGGGATTATAGCCTTTGATACGTAAAGTAACCCTTTGACATTAATATCGATCATCGCATCCCAATCATCAAGGCTTCCCGCCTCAATTGGAGCCAGTCCATGTGCATTACCGGCATTGTTTATCAATATACTAATATCTTTCCAGTCGTCGGGTAAACTCCCTAGTTCAAGAGCTACTTTTTCTTTGTCTCTCACATCAAAGATCAATGGTAGAACAGCATTACCAAACTCTTCGAATTCCTGAGTCAATCTTTCAGACCTGCGACCGCAAACGATTACTCTAAAACCATTTTTCAGAAGTATTTGGGCGGTAGCCAGCCCTATACCTGAGGTGGCTCCTGTTACAAGTGCAATCTTAGTCATTATTGAAAAAGTAAATAGAGTGTGACGGTATTTGTACTCAACCTGTCTATACCAGCGCTTAATTCGTTGACATCTGACCCAAGCATATTGGCTAGACCTTTAGAAAATCTGATCTCAGGGGAAAATTTAAAAAGTGGATAGTAAATATCAAGGCCAAAGCCTAATTCCGCCGAAAAATTAAATTCGTTTATAGGTAAGTTATCATCGCCTACGGCTTCTAAATCATTTTTACCTGAGGCCTCAAACCCTGGCTTCACTCCTCCTACAAAATACATTCTATTATTACCTCTTCGTTCCGACTTGTACTTAAATACGATAGGAAATTCAACCACGGTGGTCTCAACCAGTTCTTGTTTTGTAGGGGTATCGTCCAAAAAGCGATACTCTAGTTCATGTTCATAAAAAGCCACTTTAGGTAAAACGCGAAAATCAAGGAAATCTGCAAGCTTAAGATTAACAATAAAGCCCAGAGAAAATCCTGGCGACCATTTCGGACTTATCGAATAGATATTGTCCAGATCACGCGACGTAAATTGATCAGAGTACTTTAATTGATAAGTGGTAGTATGTAACCCTATTAAAAAACCGTAGCTAATAAAGCGGTTATCATAATTTGGATTGTTTACCCCAACCTGCCGCTGACCTAAACAATTGAATAAAGGAAGGACAGTAACAAAGATTATAAGAGCTACTTTACTCCTACATAGATTGAACTTACCCCAAATGTGAGTGGTGTACATGTGGTATTTTTAAATCCTACTCGCTCTAGTACCTTTAAGAAATCAGTACCATCCGGAAATACCTGCACAGACTCCGGAAGATAAGTATAAGCAGATTGATCTTTTGATACTAGCCTACCAATTTTAGGTAAAATCGCTTTAAAGTAAAAATTATAAATACTCTTAAACGGAAACTTCGAAGGCCTTGAAAATTCCACAATCACGGTCTTCCCCCCTGGCTTTAATACCCTATACATGTCCGCCAGGCCCTTTTCCAAATGAGCGAAGTTTCTTACCCCAAAAGAAACGATGACAGCGTCAAATTTATTATCCTCAAAAAGCAGCTTTTCAGAATCCCCAAGCTCTAACTGTATGATATGATCCAAACTCTTCTTTTTGAGCTTTTCACGACCTACCGAAAGCATACCTTCTGATATATCAACGCCAGTGACTTTCTCCGGCTTGAGAGAAAGAGATTCAATGGCAAAATCAGCAGTGCCTGTAGCGATATCCAGTATGTGCTTGGGATTGTCCTTTTTTAGGAGTTTAATCGCTTTTTTACGCCACCTGATGTCAATACCTAAACTGAGAAAATGATTGAGAAAATCATATTTCTTGCTGATGCTATTAAACATTTCAGCAACCTGTTCTTTTTTATCTGCCTGTTTCTCTTTGTAAGGTAGTACCTCCATGCGTCACTTTTAGTATTTAAACCACCAAACCCCTTAAGAGTTTTAAAGCCGCAAATATGAATTTAAGAAACAGGTAATCCTAAAAAGAAACAATGAAATAATCTACTTGCCTATTACCTTGAACTCCACCCTTCTATTGAGCTCGCGGCCATCTCGTTCATCATCGTTACTGGCTAGCGGCCTTTCCTCTCCATAGCCAATGGAAGTGATTCTCCGCGCATCTATGCCTTTGTTAACCAAGTAGTTTTTAACAGCGTTAGCCCTACGTTGCGAAAGGTCTTTATTATAGGTCTTTCCACCAATGTTATCTGTGTGACCTGATATTTCAATTTGAACACCAGCGCTCTGCGCCATCATAGCTTCCAACTTATTAAGCTCTGTATAGGACTCATCCTTAAATGAGGCCTTATCAAAGTCAAAATAGATATTCTGAAGCACCTTTCTGGCCCCTACCTGCAAACGCCTTAAAGTCACCTTCCTGGTGATGTTCTGGGGTAATGATGTAGCAGCCGGAATAGTAATATCCAGGGTTTGAAATAGATAACCTGATTTCTCAACAGATAAATTATATGCCGTCCTCTCCGGAACAGTTGCGGTAAACGAATATATACCGGTACCTTGACTTGATTTACCTGCCGTTCTTCCGTTGGATTTTCCCGTCAAGCTTATTTTGGCGTCTGTATTACTACCTTTGTCATCCACTACAGTCACTGTTAGCGTTACCGGTTGTAGATCGTTAGTTACATCTACTTCCACCTTCTCAGGGTCTGCGGTATCAGGTGTTTCAGGTTCCGTATCTTCTTTTTCCACCCCTTTTGCGGTCAGAGTTTCACCTATTTCATCCTCCTGTAAGATAGTAACCTGGTAGATATCTGTAAAGCCCTGACCATCCTCGCGAACCGAAGCGTAGTAACCTCTTTTACCATCTTTTGTACTCACAAAATAAACATCGTCATCCGGCGTGTTTATTGGGAAACCTACATTCTCCGGTTCCATCCATTTACTTTCAGCGCTGTCATATTCAGACCTAAATATATCATAGCCTCCCATACCTTTTCTTCCCTGACTACTAAAATATAAGGTCTTACCATCGTAGTCTATAAAAGGACCGTCATCATCAAATTCTGTATTGATGATTGGCCCCAGGTTTCTGGAACGGGTCCACTCGCCATTCTCATCTTTAATACTGTAATAGATATCAATACCACCCTGACCCCCAGGCCTGTCAGAAGCGAAAAACAAAATGCTTCCGTCCGGAGATATTGATATGGAACTTTCCTTGAAACCCTCAGAATTGATATTCTCGCTCATGGACTGAGGGTACGACCAAGTACCATCGTCCTTTCGATATGACTCGTAAATATCACCGTTATTGTCATCCTTATATAAAAAAAGCTGCTTACCGTCAGCTGATAGCGCCAGGTTAGAATCATGAAATTCTGTATTAATTATTTCACCTATATTTTGTGCAGGTGTCCAAGCACCTCCTTTCTTTTCTGTGAAAAAAATATCTTCATAGGGTTTATTATCAGAAAATACGTTTTCATTAAGGTTTCCGTCTCTACGCCTGGTAGTAAAGATCATTAGCGTCTCATCCTCATTTACGACGGGGGCAAAGTCATCAAATTCTGAGTTGACAGCGCTCCCCACATTCACAATAGAATAATGCGCCGGGTTTGCCACATACTCAATAGCATTTTGACACTCGTAAATTCTTCTTTCAACATCCGGCAGTTCCGTTCTATCTCTGCCGCGATATCCGTCTTTTTCGGTAAGCTTGGTTTTGTATCGATTATAATAAGCCAGCGCTTTATCGAATTCCATACCGTACTGATAGCTTCTGCCAATCCAATACGTAATATCAAAACGATACTCAGGATCTAATTCTAAAACTTTCAAGAAATACTTAACAGCCCTGTCTTTACCTACGGTTTTCATGTGGAAATCTCCAGCCCTGTAATTCGCTACAATATTATCAGGATCTGCTTCCACAGCCAGTATGTAGTTATCTCTTGCTTGGTCCATGGCCTGAGTCTCTGCCATGATCAACTCGGCCACTTCAATTAATTGTTTTGCAAGCTCCTTCCCGTCTTGTCCTTCCTGCGAAAATAAATGGATATTAAAAGCCAATAAAAAAGTGGCTGAAAATAAAATCTTATACCTTTTATACATTTGTCAAGATATTTGCAGTCGTTCTATTAAGTCTAAAAAATATCAGGAACCTCACTAGTTCCCAAATCAATTTTCTGGCAAAAACACCCAATGTTTGTTTAAAGTAATACTTTAAGCCTAAAAAGTCTAACAACTGCTTTTAAATTACTAAATATAGGTATTGTTTTGGATTATCACAATTTGCATAACTGAAGAATGAATATAATAAAATCCGAATTTGTTACTAGCAGCGCCAACATCAGTCAGTGCCCAAAAGAAGAGTTACCTGAGTTTGCCTTTATAGGCCGTTCTAACGTAGGGAAGTCTTCGCTTATAAATATGCTTACAGATAGAAAAGCATTAGCCAAGGTTTCATCAAAACCTGGTAAAACCCAGCTCATAAATCATTTCATCATTAATGAAAGCTGGTATTTAGTAGATTTACCGGGATACGGTTGGGCGAAGGTAGCAAAAACTGAAAAGGCCAAATGGGGTGTAATGATTCATGATTATCTGTTAGAGAGGCAGAACCTGGTTAACCTTTTTGTCTTGGTAGATTCGCGATTGGAACCTCAAAAAATCGATATAGAATTTATCAACTGGTTGGGAGAAAAGCAAATACCGTTTGCAATCGTATTCACTAAAACTGATAAACAATCAAAAAACAAGACTGAATCGAATATTGCCAAATACAGAAGGTTTTTGAAAAATTATTGGGAAGAGCTTCCACCTATTTTCACCACGTCATCATTCAAAAAAGAAGGCCGTGATGAGGTCTTAAATTTTATTGAGGGTCTTGTAACTGCACCATAAGATTATAGTTACTTTTGGTGTTCAAATAGATTATATATGGAATATAGCGACATAGCATCTGTCTCTGGCAAAGGGGGACTGTTCAAAATAGTTAAGCCTACAAGAACAGGGGTAATATTGGAATCTCTCGATGCTGATAAGAAAAAGTTGGTAGCAGGCGCCACACAACGTGTTTCCGTTCTTAGCGACATTAGTATTTATACTACAAATCAAGAAGGATCTACTCCTGTTGATGATGTATTTAAAAAAATGTATGAAGAATTTGCCGATGACTTGGGTATTACCTCAACATCCGATCCTGATGAACTGAAAGCTTTTTTAAAGCATATTTTACCTGAATATGATGAAAATCGTGTATATGTTAGCGACATAAAAAAGTTAGTCACATGGTACAGGCATATTTTTGACAACGCTCCTGACTTGCTGAAAGCAAAGCCGGAAAAAGATGATAACAAAGACGCAACAAAGTGAGATTGAGACGTTAGTTAGGCTTACAGGTAATAATCTTTACTTGTTCCTGATTTAACCGTGACTCAGAGAAGGTTAGCGACATAAAAGAGTAGCTTACAGCAGCAATTAGCGAGTTATTAGATAAGAATTTTGATCAACTTTTAAACACTCTTTACAGGTTGGATGTCTTGGAGGAAAAGGTAAAACAAGTCTTAACTCAGGCGCCATCGGAACGAGTAGCTGGCGCCATAGCCGATCTTATAATTGAACGGCAGTGGTAAAAAATTAAAACCAGAAAAAAATATTCTAGCTCTTGAAATAAGATTCCGCTTGCTCCACCATCTTTTTTGACCCAATAAAAAGTGGAACGCGTTGGTGAAACTCCTTGGGTTGAATTTCCAAAACCCTGCTATTGCCCGTTGAAGCAAAACCACCAGCTTGTTCAATGATAAAAGCAAGCGCATTGCATTCATACAATAAACGAAGTTTCCCATTCGGATCTTTTGCCGTTGGTGGATAAATGTAAATACCTCCCTTAAGTAAGTTTCTATGGAAGTCAGCCACCAATGAACCAATATACCGTGCCGAGTAGTTACTAGTTCTGCAAAAATTTAGATACTCTTTTACTTCATCAGAGAAACTGTTATACGATCCTTCGTTTATTGAATATACGTTACCTTCATCTGGAATAATCATGTCAGGATGGGAAAGAAAGTATTCACCAAGTGAAGGTTCATAGGTAAACCCGTTTACACCATGACCTGTCGTGTAGACCAGCATTGTAGATGAACCATATAATAAGTACCCGGCAGCTACCTGCTCAATACCTTTTTGAAGTGCATCCTCTTTTATTATTGGCATACCTACAGGTGTAACCCTACGATACACGGAAAATATCGTTCCTATAGAAACGTTAACATCAATATTGGAAGAACCGTCTAACGGATCAATGGCAATTACATACTTACCTTCATTTTTAAGGTCGGTAATGTCCTCATCCTCCTCAGACACTATAGCACAGGTTTCACCTCCTTTTGTAAGCGCTCTGATAAAGCGGATGTTTGCCAGAACATCTAGCTTTTGCTGCTCTTCACCTTGTATATTCTGCGAGCCAATAGCTCCCGCAATATTGATAAGCCCCGCTTTATTTATTTCCCTGTTAACTACTTTACCCGCCAGAGCAATGTCTCTTAACAACTGAGACAACTCACCTGTGGCGTACTGAAATTCATCTTGTTTATTTTTAATGAATCTGTCTAATGTGGTTCCAATGGGAAGGGCAATTCTTGAATCTTCCATAAATGCTACGGAGCTTTTAGATAAAAAATATTAACCGCTATTTTGAGGCAAAAATAAAGATCATTCAAACGTTTGCAAGGCATGAGGGTATTCAAATTTGGTGGAGCGTCAATTAAAGATTCTGACGCTGTGGTTAATATGGTAAACATCATAAAAAGCTATGCAGCAGAACCGCTTCTTATAGTAATTTCCGCCATGGCCAAGAATACCAACCTTCTGGAGGACATTGTAAAAAAGAAGCTCAACGGAGAAGACTACTCACTACTTTTAAAAGAGTTTGTTAGCTTTCATTTCAAGATGGTGAAATCCCTGTTTGATGGAACAAATGAGGTGCAAGACAGTATTCAACAATTGATAGACCAGTTAAAATTGAATCTTTCTGGAGAACTCGATGGTCGAAAGCTTTACGATAGTGTGGTCGTTTTTGGAGAATTAGTATCAACTACTATCGTGGCAGAGTACATACAAGAGGCAAAATGGGTTGATGCTCGCGACTATATCAAAACGGATGATCACTACAGACAAGCAAATGTAAACTGGGAAGAGACTAACAAATTAATCACCGAGGAATTCACTAATCAGAAAGGTATAATTATTACCCAAGGCTTTATAGGTAGCTCGCACATAGGAGAAAACACTACTTTGGGAAGGGAGGGGTCAGATTTCTCGGCAGCAATTTTTGCCACGTGCTTAAGCGCCCAATCCGTTACGGTTTGGAAGGATGTACCGGGTATTTTAAATGGGGACCCCAAACGGGTTGAAAATACCCGCATGTTCGACCAGTTACCATATAAAGAGGCTGCTGAAATGACCTATTATGGCGCTTCTGTAATTCATCCAAAGACTATTAAACCTTTAGCAAATAACAATATCCCGCTATTTGTTAGAAGCTTTTCACATCCTGAGAAAGAAGGGACTATCATCCATAACTGTGATTTTGAGCCTATACCCACTATAATCATAAAAGATAAACAGTGTTTAATTTCATTTAAAGTACTGGACTATTCATTTGTAGACGAGGAGAACCTTAGCCTAATATTTAAGGAATTAGCGCTTGCGGACATGCAAATTAACATCATGCAAAGTTCTGCGGTATCTTTCTCAATAGCCGTAGACAATGACCTGGAGAAACTAGAAGAGCTCGTAAAAAAACTTAAGAATGACTTCCAAATACGTTATAACACCGGATTACAGCTACTGACCATTAAAAACTATACGAAAGAGCTTGTTACTAAGTATCAAAAAGAGAGTAAAATTTTGTTGGAGCAAATGTCTAGAAACAACTACCGATCGCTAATAGCTCCTAAATATTGATTCAAGCTTTTCAGAATAAAAGGAAATAACGCTACGTTCTACAATTTCAAAAACCTCCTGAAAGCCTCTATCCCCACCAAAATACGGATCCGGGACATCAGCGCCAGGGTTCTGTGGGTCGAAGTCCCTTAGAAGAGATACCTTGCTACGATTTTGCTCAAAGGAGCGCAGCTTCCTCATATTATTAAGGTTGGAGTTATCCATTGCCAATAAAAAGTCAAACTCAATAAAATCCTTATCCTCCAGTTGTCTCGCTTGATGAGATAATACAATACCATTCTGCTCGGCGTTCTTTCTTGTTCGAGGGTCAGGCTGTTCTCCTGTATGGTATCTACTGGTGCCGCATGAATCGACCTCAACGAACCTATTTCCTTTAGTCAGTAAGTAGTTTTTTAAAACCCCTTCGGCTAACGGTGATCGACAGATATTACCAAGACATACAAAAAGTACTTTTTTCATTGATCTAGAATTTGAGCTTCGTATAGCATTAATTGAACAAACAAATAAAATAATTTTGATTATTCGGTTACCTATCTTCAGCTTCTCGTATATCTAATTACATAGCACTTTTTTACTCACCTGTTTAGTATGGTTAGTTAAGCCGCCTTTTACGCAAGGGCGGCTTTTCTTTTCTTAATAATTCCATTGCGAACTGACTTTATATCTATTGGTAAACGCCTTTATTGATGAATGTTTATTTTTACTCAAAAAGTGAATACCATGGACTTCATCAAAATCACTAAAAATAAAGAACCTAATGTTGCGCTGATTGAGCTTAGCCGACCAAAAGACCTTAATGCATTAAACCTTCAGCTGATGGGGGAGCTGAAAGATGCGCTAAGAGAATTGGATGCTGATGACTCAGTAAGGGTGATCGTATTAACCGGTAATGAGAAAGCATTCGCAGCGGGAGCCGACATTAAGCAAATGGCAGATAAGAGTGCCATCGACATGTTAAAAATTGACCAATTCAGCACATGGGACCAGATCCGTAAAACCAAAAAGCCCCTGATAGCTGCAGTTTCAGGTTTCGCTCTTGGTGGAGGTTGCGAACTCGCAATGACTTGCGATATGATCATTGCTTCAGAAACTGCTAAATTCGGCCAGCCTGAAATTAAAATAGGCGTAATGCCGGGGGCTGGTGGTACTCAAAGGTTAACTAAGGCATTGGGAAAAGCCAAGGCTATGGAACTTGTATTGACAGGGAGATTTATAAGCGCTGAAGAAGCACATGATTATGGTCTTGTCAACAAGGTAGTGCCTGTGGAAATGTATCTGTACGAAGCATTGAACCTAGCCAAAGAAATAGGAAATATGTCGCCTGTGGCGACTCAATTGGCCAAAGAAGCAGTAAATCGTTCTTTTGAAACCCACTTGGATGAAGGCCTCTACTTTGAAAGAAAAAATTTCTATCTTGCCTTTGCTTCTGAAGATCAAAAAGAAGGAATGAAAGCCTTTATTGAAAAGAGAAAACCCGATTACAGAGGCAAATAACATAAAAAACGCCCAACTCATTTACATTTTATATTTTTAAGGTATAAAACCTTAAATAACTGTCTATGAAAAGATTATTATCTCTATTAACCATGGCAACCATTGGCCTCGGTGTTGTAAAAGCACAAGATCTTGAAGACTTTGTTTCCAAATATACAGATGAAAACGGAAGCGGATATTTGCAACCTCTGTCTGATGCTTTTGGAGCCAATATGAATACCGGCTGGTTCAGACATGCCAAGGTGAACAAAAAGAAATTTCAATTCTATATTGGTGTTGTAACTACTGCCGGTCTTTTAAAAGATGAGCAGAAAACCTTTCAGGCTACGTCTCTTTTTAGTGATCAAACGGTAACTGCCCCTTCCATCTTTGGTTCGACTGAATCAGTTATCAATAGTGATCCTGGTGGTAGTGGTTTGGAGGAGAATTTTCCCGGTGGCGCAGACTTTAGCATCTTACCTCTGGCAGTTCCGCAGCTCAGCGTAGGTGGACTTTTCGGGACTGAATTCTCTGTTCGATATTTTGCTTTTGATGCAGGAGAAGACGTAGGTGACTTAGACGTAAAAGGTTTTGGTATCCGTCATAGTATTTCTCAATATTTCAAACTAATCCCCGTAGATATTTCCCTAGCTTTCTATACACAGTCTTTTCAATTAGGAGACATTGTAGATGCCAATGCCAGAATAATTATGGCTCAAGTAGGAAAGCGACTAGCGATTGTAGATTTTTACGGTGGTATCGGTTACGAATTCTCAACTATGGATATACAATATGACTTAGAGGTAGCGGGTGAAGATCCTACACCTATCAGTTTCGAGCTTGAAGGTGAAAACTCACTACGTTTAACGGCTGGATTTATGTTGAACCTAGGGCCTGTAAAACTAAATGCAGATTACAACCTGGGAGATACGAATGTGTTCAGTGTAGGGTTTGGATTTGGTTTTGGTATTCCCAAGCCGGGTGTACTATAAAGAATAATTAAAAAGCTATGAAAATGAAAAAAACAATTTTATCGTTGGCAGCGGCGCTTTTATTAGTGGCTTCTGCCTGCACAGAAGAAAAAGATCTGGACTTAGTGGCCGTTTTTTCAAATGACTATGAATTTGAAGTGGTAGGTAACGGTGATTTTAATCTTGATGATGAAGTAGGAACAGAAGATTTACAAGAGATTGTTGATGAGCTTGACGACGAACTTCTAGAAGGTTACAAAAGAGTTAGCATTGAAGCCATAGAGGTTGAATTAGTTGGAAATTCTGTAACGGCCAATTCTATTACTATAGACATTGTAGAAATCACGCTAGATGGTTCAGATTTAGTACTTTTTGAAAATCAGACATTTGATGTCAATGGCGGCGTTGTTTCGGTAACAGACTTGAATGCAGGGACTGTTTCGGCGCTAAAATCAAGACTGGAAGACTTGTTAGTGAACAACGATTTTAGTCCCATTGCCGGAAAAGTTCAAGGTTCGATAAATGATGGACAGTTAAATGCCACGTTAAGGGTTAGTCTTGTAGCTTCTGTCGTTGGGACGCAAGAGATTGAACTACCGGACTTATAATAGTATAAGTAGACAAAAAAAGAGAAGGTCTCTTA
>ERZ1740070.196-NODE-196-length-42759-cov-16.116664_pt1 | contig 42759 bp, 56 predicted proteins | sample MGYA00581734_ERZ1740070 | MGnify/ENA primary metagenome ERZ1740070 (study PRJEB43018, sample SAMN04849744) | marine metagenome | isolation source: floating plastic debris | place: Pacific Ocean | collected 2008-09-01 | study: EMG produced TPA metagenomics... | reverse complement strand
AATGAAAATTTTGGACTGAAAACTTAAGGGTGTCCCAGTGTCGAAAACAGGAAACAGCTACATAAATTAGATATTATAGGATTAAGAGGTTGTGTGCCATTCCATCGCTTGATATATCCATCTCAGCAAAAGGAAAATTGATACCGGCTTTTTAATCCTACTTAACCTGCTAACAGGGCTTAAATTGAACGGAAAACATGCTATATTATAAAGTAGGGTGTTTTAATTTCAGAGTTATTGAATAACCTCTTATCCAGAGTGTCTAAATCAAAGAAAATCCAATTTCAAGGCCTTTTTAAAGGCCCTTTTCTTTTTGGCTAACACCCTTCCAAACTTATCGTACTTTACTGCAAATTTATATATTGATGATTTGGAAATCTTATCATTAAAGTAGCGTTCAATCTCAGGCTGACTCCTTTTCAAATAGGCGTACTCAAGCGCTTTTGTAAAAGTGGATTTAGACTTTTTGGGATTTGCATCAATAACGTATGGGTCTTCACCGGCGATCAAAAAATTCCGTATTTGGGCATCTCCATGAAGAATATTTTTTTCATGCATACTACTTAATGTACTCACAACGCTCTCAAAAGTCTCTTCGAGGTCGAGACATTCCTTTCCATCCAAGAAAAAATATAAAAGCCATGAATCGGTTACCATATGCCAATTTCTATACTCGCATGCCAGATAACTTGTTGTTGTTTTAATACCTAGAGAGTTTAACAGCTTCATGCCGGTCAGATTCTTAAAAACTTCACTTTTTCTGAATAATGTTAAGAAACGGATCCACGGTTTTGAGTTTTTTTCTCTTGGGACCTTCAGTACCAGATCAAGATTATTCAGTCGAATTCTGCTTACTTTACTTCTGGGATGATCCTTCAGCACTTCGATAATCTCAAAGTTCTTAGATTCTACTAAACTGACTATTTCATAAGCCTCCGTCTCACCCAATTGGGTTCCAATTAGAATCCTTTTATTGCCCTGTTTGTAAATCACTCGGTATCTTTCTGAGTTCGCAAAATAAAGCATTTTTACACTAACCGAGTCTTTATTTTAACCATGTCAGTACAATGACATCTGGCACTTTTTTAGGAACGTTTTTTGATGAGGTGATACTCGGATTTGATACGTTTTGCGTAGAAAGAGTAGTTCGCATTATTTAATTTTGAACCGATGTCAGAAAAACAACGTAAAAGTTATTCAAGGAAAGAAAAGGAATTGATTTTCGATACGGAGTTTCTCCCCCATATTGATTCAATGTATAACTTTGCTTACCGACTTACTTTTGACGAAGATGACTCTAAAGATCTTGTTCAAGACACCTATTTAAAAGCCTATCGTTTTATTACCTCATTTGAAAGAGGAACTAATGCCAAGGCATGGTTGTTTCGGATACTGAAAAATAGCTTTATAAACGACTTTAGGAAAAAAAGTAAAGAACCTTCCAAGGTTGATTATCAAGAAGTAGAGTCGTATTACAATTCCGATGAGGTCGATAAAACCATTACTACTGATCTTAGAGTAGAGACGGTTCAAGACATGATCGGTGATGAGATTTCTAATGCATTGAATGCGCTGGACGTTGATTTCAGGACAGTAATAATTTTATGCGACCTTGAAGGGTTTAAATATGACGAAATGGCTAAGATCCTTGATATTCCAATAGGAACAGTCAGATCAAGATTACACAGAGCAAGAAACTTGCTCAAAGAAAAGCTTTCAGGGTACGCAAAAAAGATGGGCTACAATAATTGATAATATATGAGATATAACTCTACCGTATCTGAGAACGATCAGAATGGCAAAACTGATTGTTTGGAACTTTTGAACCTCGTCCTGGACAGCGCCGCTTCCGAAGAGGAAAAAGAAAGCTTTAAAGAGCATCTAAAACAATGTATGCCTTGTTATGAGAAGTATAGTCTTGACATGGCTATAAAAAAACTTATCCAGGAGAAATGCTGCGGCAAGCACGTTCCGGAAGGTCTGGTAGCCTCAATCCGCGCGAAGGTTATTCACATTGCTGAATAATGAGTAAAGGAAAAGCGCTCATTTTTTCTGCTCCGTCTGGTTCGGGAAAAACTACAATAGTCCAACACTTGTTAGAAACAAATCCTAAACTTGGTTTTTCAATATCTGCCAGTACCCGAGATAAAAGAGGCCGCACTGAAGAAAATGGCAGAGATTATTATTTTCTTTCACCCAAAGAGTTTAAGCAAAAAATAGACAATGATGAGTTCATAGAATGGGAGGAAGTCTACGAAGGGAATTTCTATGGCACCATGAAAAGTGAAATAGAGAGGATTTGGTCTGATGGAAAAAATGTCATTTTTGATGTAGATGTTAAGGGGGGTATTAATTTAAAGAAGTACTTTGGAAATGACGCTTTAGCGGTCTTTGTAAAAGTGCCTTCTATGGCAGTCTTAAAGTCACGATTAACCGATAGAAATACTGAGTCTGATAATAGCCTTTCTCAGAGGTTATTCAAAGCCGAATTCGAAATGAGTTTCGAGGATAAATTTGATGTTACTCTGGTTAATGCAAAACTGGAAGAATCGCTTAAGGCTGCTGAACGCCTTGTAAATGATTTCATTTCACGGTAGTAATGAACATCGGCCTGTTTTTTGGTTCGTTTAACCCCATTCATAGTGGTCACCTGATTATCGCCAATATCATGGTAGAAACTACTGATTTGGATGAAGTATGGTTCGTAGTCTCACCTCAAAATCCCTTTAAATCCAGTAAATCACTGTTACATGAGTTTGATAGAATGGACATGGTAAACCAGGCTATTTTCGATAATTATAAACTTCGTGCCTCTGACGTTGAATTCTCAATGCCAAAACCTAATTATACTATCGATACACTTACCTATTTGGCCGCGAAACATGATAACAAGAAGTTTGCTTTGATCATTGGTGAAGACAACCTTTCCCACTTTCATAAATGGAAAAATTCGGAAGTTCTCCTTAATAATTATCAATTATATGTATATCCCAGACCTAAGGTGCAACCTTCCGAGCTTAGTTCGCATCCTAATGTGAAAATGGTAGAAGCGCCAATGATTGATATCTCAGCCACCTTCATTAGAAAATGTATTCAAAATGGATTTTCCGTCAAATATTTAGTGCACGATGCTGTTGAGGAAATAATCAAAGCAAAAGGCTTTTATCTTTAAAATCCGGTATAATATTTGACCCCAAGACCGTCTCACTTAACCATTATTATGCGCAAGATCTACATAACCCTACTTTTAACGTTATTGGTTTGTTCACAGCTTTTTGCCGTAGGAGTCCGAGGTAAAATAACAGGTGATGATGGCCAGCTTCTGGCCTTTGCAACTATATATGTTAAAGAGTTAGGGACAGGGACCGCCGCTAATGCTGAAGGTTATTATGAATTGAATTTAGCGCCTGGAACGTATACTATAACTTACCAGTATATCGGTTACGGATCATTGACTAAAGTTGCCGAAATCTCAGATCAATGGATTGATCTGGACATAGAACTGGCCACACAAGTGGTGATGCTTAAAGATATTGAAGTTAGGGCGGGCAAGGAAGATCCTGCCTATACAATAATGCGAAAGGCAATTGCCAAAAGTAAATTTCATATTCAACAAGTCGATAAATATACGGCCAAAGTCTATATAAAAGGTACGGGGCAATTAACGAATTCGCCTTTCTTTTTGCGTAAAACCTTAGAGAAAGAAGGCATTGATGAGGATCGTGTATTCATTTCTGAAAGCGTGAGTGAAGTTGAATACATTCGACCAAATACCTACAATGAAAAGGTGATATCAATTCGCAGCAGCGGAGAAGATAAAAATGGAAGCCCTAATGGATATGTTTACGGATCATTTTATGAGCCTGAGATAGCCAATTCTATTTCACCCCTTTCGCCCCGAGCGTTTTCTTATTATCGTTTTGTGTACGATGGTACATATCGCGATCGTGGATATGAGATTAGCAAAATCAATGTAATACCCAGATCAAAAGGAGATAACGTATTCCAGGGGAAGATTGAAATTGTTGAGGACTATTGGAGTCTCTACAGTGTTGACCTCAAAACTACCAAGCTGGGTATCAATTTTGACGTAAGGCAAATTTACGAACCGATTCACCCTAGCGTATGGCTGCCTGTTACTCATGACTTCAGCGTGAATGGTAAGGTGCTAGGCTTTGAATTTGAGGCTAAGTATTTAGCTACAGTTAGTGACTATGTAGTGGAAGTTAATCCCGATTTAGATGTTGAGATCGAGGTGATTGATGAAAAAGTAGAGAAAGAACTGGCAGATACACTTGAGGAACAAGTTAAAACTGAGGAAGCAGGTGAGTTTCAAACCATGATGACATCGGGAAAAGAATTAACACGTAAGCAGCTTCGAAAAGTGATAAGAGAATATGAAAAAGCTGAATTAGAGGAGTCCGATGAGCCTGAGGTAATAGAGAATAGGTCATTTGAGGTGGACTCTACAGCCCACAATAGCGATTCTCTTTATTGGCAAAAAATTAGACCCATTCCCCTCACAGAACTCGAGATCAAAGGTTATTCAAAAACGGATAGTATTTCTCGTGCCGAGCGCCTGGAAAGTGAAGGGGATACTTTGAAAACCAGAAAGAACAGAGCCACAAAGTTATTGGACCCAATACTCGGTAATACCTATAAGCTGGCGGATCGGACACATCTTAGACTTCACGGTCTTAGTGGATTGTTTAACACAGTAGATGGGTTTGACTTAAATACCCGTATTTCATTTACTAAAACTATGAAGAATGAAAATAAAAGCTGGTTGAGAACCGGAGTCACCGCAAGATATGCTTTTGCCAGAGACAGATTTAATGGACTATATGATCTGCGCTATGATTTCGGTGAGTCCAAAAACCGTTCTTCTCTTCGGGCCGAGGCTGGACGCTACATACAGCAGTTTAGTTCTGATGAGCCTATACACCCGATAGTTAACACTTTCATGAGCCTCTTATTTGAGCGAAATTATATGAAAATATACGAGCAGGATTATTTTAAGATATCATTCAAACAAGAGTTTGCTAACAAATTAAATGTGGAGGTAGGTTATGATTTTGCAGAGCGAAGACAGCTTTTTAATAATTCAAGTTATCGTCTGATTGACCGTTCAGGTGATGGTTACACCCCAAATGCTCCGTTGAGCGAAGAGCTTTTGGATACCTCATTTCCTGAGCATAAAGCTTCTATTATAACAGGTTCGATCAATTATAGACCATGGCTTAAGTTCAGAATAAGCAATGGTCGCAGGTATGCCATCGAAAACTCATCACCCCGATTTTCGCTCTTATATAAACAAGGTTTGGAAGGGCTATTAAATAGTGATGTCGATTACCAATTCATAGAATTAGGGTACCGACATACCTTCAAGATTGGGATCAGAGGGATAGTGGATATTTCAGCAAAGGCTGGCACATTCTTATCAGATGATGCACTCTTCTTTATGGACTATAAGCATTTTTTAGGTAACCAGACCCCGTTCTCCACTTCAGACCCCGTTGGTAGCTTTAGGCTTTTGGACTATTATAGATTTAGTACTACCAACGATTATTTTACCGGTAGTATCCATTATCAATTCAGGAAATTCCTGGTGACCCAAATGCCTCTAGTCAGGCTATCAGGCGTCAGGGAGAGTTTCTTTGCAAACCATCTTGCCACGGACATCTCTAACAACTACACTGAGCTAGGGTATGGCATTAACTATATCTTTAGGTTATTTAGAGTGGAGGCCATCACTTCTTTTGAAAACGGCAAATACAAAGATTTCGGAGTTAGACTAGGAATAGCAGTAAATCTAGATGGTGTCTTCTAAGTAAAAATACCTAATGCTTATCCGTACTCCTACTTACTAAAATATGACATAAACAGCTGATTGCTAGATACTACCAACAGATAGTAGATTTGTATTTATCAAGTTTATTATCTGGTATGAAACAGCTCCCAAGAGATTTATATCTAGCCTTTTTTATGGTATTTGTACTTGTTTCGTACAATGATTACACTCACTATTTTAACGCTGGAAAACTCGGGAATTTTGAAATAGAAGGAGTTCTGTTCACCACTTCTCAGTCTGGTAAATTAAAGGGACAACTGTGAAAGATTTTATCTCTACCGACAGTCAGTACGAGTTGCTTAATATGGCGACCGGAACATCTAAAACTAATATGAGCGATTACCAACTTATTAAAGACCTGGTAATTTCTTGCCGACTTAAGAGAATTGTGGAGTCATACACGCTTATCGACCATTTACTTGATAGTAAAAACATTAGTCTTCTACGTCATGATAGGTTACATGTTACATCATGAGGAAGCACAATCAACCTGGAAATAATCTAAAGTTTAAAAAATGAAAGTTCAAATCTTATCAATGTTAATCTTCCTCTGTGGCCATTTTACGCAGTCATATGGGCAGGTAGAAAAATATAAGGCTCTCTTTATTTACAAATTCGTACAAGGTATGGAATGGCCAGTTAGTAAGGTTTCTGATACATATAAGATTACCGTATTAGGTGATGATGCTGTGTTTAATCAGTTAAAGACGATGATCAAAGGTAGGTTCGTAAACGGGAAAGAAATAGAAGTATCGAAATATAAACCGGGTACGCCTTTAGAAAATTATGTTATATTGTTTTTGGGCCATTCTAAGCGCAGTCTTTTCGAGAACCTTCAAAAAGAAGCGGTTTCTAGTTCCACTGTACTTATTACCGAGACACCGGGATTTGCGCAAAAAGGTTCCTTTATAAACTTTAATGTCGAATCGTCAAAATTGAAGTTTGAATTAAACAAATCAAGTTTTAACACTTCAAGTGTCAAGGTTAGTGGGACACTTGAATCTTTGGCAACCATTGTAAACTGATTTTTGATATGAAAGTCACAATAGGAAAGAAAATTACGGGAGGCTTTTTATTGCTTATTCTATTATTTGTAAGTAGCGCATTGATAAATATCATATCGCTTAATTCAAGTAGAAGCGTTGTGAATGAGAATAGCACGGTTCTTATACCCTCAGTACGTGCGTTAGATGAATTCCGGTTAATGGTAACCCGATCAAAGATGCTATCGACTAACTGGGTGTATCTGCAGGCTAGTGATCAAGACAAGCAGGAGTTAAAGAAGCTCCATAATATCGATTATCCAATGCTTAAAGAGAAGCTTAAAAACCTTGCCGAGCAGTGGGAAGATGCTTCTCAGAAAAGCTCTTTAGATAGTTTGTTTGAAGAGTTTGAAGGGTTACTGGAAATAGAAAAAGGGATTATGAGCAATCTGGTAACTTTTGAGAATTATGAAGATCCTATGACCAAGCTTTTGAGTGAGGATGAAATAGAGTCAAGCGTACTTCCGATCACAGCTAGTATTATGCATGGTCTTACTAACTTAAGCGGGCAAAAAGAAAATGAAGCAAGCAACCGACAGCAAGATTTAATTGAGGGCTTCGAATTTTTGGTGAACTTAATGATCATTATTGGGGTAGTCGTTGTCATAGTTGGCCTATTAGCCGGAATACTACTTTCAAGAGCCATTACTAACCCTATTTCCTATTTAAAGAACATTATTTCCGGATTAAGCAAAGGCGAGCTACCTGAAGAAGGAGCTCAGTTTGAATTTCCCAAGGACGAAGTGGGCGATATGGGAGAGTCTGTATATACCCTGGTAAATGGCCTTAGGTCTACCTCAGACTTTGCTGAAAAAATAGGTAAGGGCAAATATGACTATGAATTCGAAGCGTTGAGTGAAAATGATACTTTGGGAAATGCATTACTGGATATGCGTGAAAATCTTAAATCGGTTGCAGAAGAAGATAAAAAAAGAAATTGGTCCGTTACTGGTCAGGCGAAATTTGGTGAAATTTTGAGACATAATCAGGAAGATGTCAAGGCGCTCGGTGATCAGGTAATTTCCGAGCTTGTAAAGTATATGCAGGCCAATCAGGGTAGCCTGTTTATCATCAATAATGATAACGAAGGTGAAGAATATCTTGAGCTTGTTTCGTGCTATGCTTGGGATAGAAAAAAACATCTGGAAGAAAAAATAAGTAAAGGTCAGGGTCTAACAGGACAAGCGTGGCTCGAAGGAGATGTAATTTACCTTACAGAGGTACCTGAAGATTTTATAAAAATAACTTCCGGTTTAGGTGAATCGACCCCAACTTGTGTTATAATTCAACCGCTAGCGGTAAACGATGAAATCTTTGGCGTTGTTGAACTGGCCTTGTTTCGTGAACTGGAAGAATATGAAAGAGAATTTCTCACCAAAATAGCTGAAAGCATTGCTTCTACAGTTTCTGGTGTGAGTACAACCCAGAAAACCAAGATATTACTTGAGCAATCTCAACAGCAGACGGAAGAAATGCGGGCGCAAGAGGAGGAAATGCGACAGAATCAGGAAGAACTGCAGGCTACCCAAGAAGAGATGGAGCGCCAGAAGTCGGAACTTCAAGAAGAGATATTACAACTGAAACAACAGCTGGAGCCTGCATAGGTTCCTTGTGCAGCGGTCTTACTCTTACACGATTGGAGCCGCGGGTACTTTTATCTTTATAAAGATTGTACGGGTTGTTACTTCGATAATAAAGATCGCTACTTAAGAATGCTCAGTCTAATACGAAATATGTTTTTGTATTTAATATACCTGGCGGCTGACTACCAGCAATTATGAATCAACTAAAATTGATAATATTATTGGGGTTGGCAATCAAAATAATACTGCCAGCAACGTCATAAGATTTCCTGGTGTTCAACCAATAATCAGTACACTATCGAAAGTGGCGTAGGTTAAAGATCATAACTAACGAACCCCTCTATAGAAGCTAGAGTAACTTGAAAAGACCCTAATCAAATGAGAGTAGATTAGTTAATAAATGCTAAGATTTTCTTAACTAAAAGGGGCGCTTGTAAGTGGTGAATTAATAGAGGTCTAACGCCAACCCTTTATACAGTCATTATCTCTTCTTCCTTCTTGTGAAGGATTTCATCTACTTTTTTAGAATACTCGTCAGTAAGGGCTTGAACGTTATCTTCTGCCCTTTTGATATCGTCTTCGGACGCGCCGTCTTTTTGCAGCTGTTTTAGGCCATCATTTGTCTCTTTACGTGCATTGCGGATGCTGATCTTCCCCAGCTCACCTTCATGTTTTACCTGTTTCACAAGTTCTTGGCGTCTTTCTTCGGTAAGCATTGGAATGTTGACAATCACTTGTTCACCGTCATTTTGAGGGTTAAGGCCAAGATCGCTATTGATAATTGCTTTTTCAATTTCCTGAATAAGAGCTTTCTCCCAAGGCTTGATCATCAAAGTACGAGCGTCTGGCGTAGTAACCGAGGCCGTTTGATTTAAAGGGGTAGGGCTGCCATAGTAGTCTATCATTATGCTATCAAGCATATTTGGAGATGCTTTACCGGCTCTTATTTTTAATAGTTCTGTTCCTAAATGCTTTAACGCCTTATCCATCATTTCTCTGGCGTCATCAAGGTACATTTGGATTTCTTCCATAATCAATAGCGTTGGTTATTTTATTAGTGTTCCTGCCATTTCTCCTTCCATAATGCTGGCAAGATTCCCCGGTTTATTCATATCAAATACTATTATGGGCAGTTTGTTTTCCTGACAAAGCGTGAATGCAGTCATGTCCATAATATTTAAATTTTTTTCGTAAGCTTCCTGAAAGGACAGCTCATTATACCTTGTAGCCGTAGCATCCTTTTCAGGATCTGCTGTGTATACTCCGTCCACACGTGTTCCTTTAAGCACGACATCTGCCTGTATTTCAATAGCCCTTAGACTAGCTGTAGAATCAGTAGTAAAATAAGGGTTTCCTATTCCGGCTCCAAAAATCACAATTCTACCTTTTTCTAGATGTCGTATAGCTCTACGCCTTATAAAAGGTTCGCAGACCTGCTCCATCTTTATACCTGACATTAACCTCGTGTAGAGACCGGCGCTTTCTAGCGCACTTTGCAAGGCCATGCCGTTGATGACGGTAGCGAGCATACCCATATAGTCTCCCTGGACCCGCTCAATGCCAGAGCCTTCTGCCTGAACTCCTCTAAAGATATTTCCACCGCCAATCACAATGGCAATTTCAACGCCCTGGTCTTTGACGGCCCTTATTTCTTCGGTATACTGCTTTAATCGATTAGGATCAATCCCATACTGACTGCCGCCCATTAACGCCTCCCCACTCAACTTTAACAGAATCCTTTTGTATTTCATAGAGAAGCCAGCTTATTAGTTTATTAAAATTTCACAAATATAGTCGGCTCTTTGGAATTAGAGCAGTCGTAGTTGTCAAAATTGAATAAGCACCTGATTTTTCTCTACACTCTCACCTTGGGCGGCCTTAACTAATTTGACTATGCCGTCGCTTGGAGACTTGATAACGTTTTCCATTTTCATAGCTTCAAGTATTAGAAGTGGGTCGCCTTTTTTCACCTCCTGGCCTTCTACTACAGACATTGAAAGAATGAGTCCCGGCATTGGGGCTTTTACATTATTGATCTGAGAAGTTACCAGTTTGTCCATACCAAGTTCCTTTAATAGAATATCGAGCTTATCCTTCACCTCTACCGATACAGATCTGCCGTTTATTTTAATATTAGCGATCTTAGTCTTTTTATCCCAGCTTTCTACTTCCACATTATAAGAAACATCACCCCTTATGATATGATAGCTGTTCTCATTCAATTGGGTTATATCCCATTCAAAACGCTTACCATTAAGTATGACGCCTTTTCGATCAATTTTAATTTCGTAGTCCTGATCGTCTATCTTAGCTATGTACATACATCAAATATAACGGGTTTGCCTGGTTGAGACCACAAAGTCTTAAAGACTTTATAGCCTGCTACGGCAGTTTGAAAATTTAAAACCATAAAGGATTATAAGAGGTGACCATTAATCAGCATATTAATACGATGTCTGATAAAATTATAAATGGCATGCCTGAACAAGTACTCAACCTTAACTTAAATTATAATTTTACGAAAATGGCGGTATTGCTTTACAGACTATGAGGAGCTACTTTTGAAAAAAACAGTACCCTCCTGATGAAACTTTCTAATCCTCTGTCATTTCTATTACCCGTAAAAGGGATGATACGGATGACCAGGGCCTGGAACCTATTAATAATTGTATTTACTCAGTACTTGACCGCCATATTTTTAGTTGAATCCAGGAAAGATGTATTAGCCTTTCTTGTGAGCTCAAAACTATTTTTGCTTTCGCTATCATCAGCGCTTATAGCTGCTGCCGGATACATTATTAACGACTACTACGATGTTAAGATTGATCTCATAAATAAACCCGATAGAGTAGTAGTGGGAAGGGCGGTAAAGCGCAGGGTAGCTATGATGTGGCATACAGCGCTAAATATAACCGGTGTTTTAATAGGCGCTTATTTATCCTTAAAGATTGGTTTTTTTAACTTGCTCTCTGCCGCTCTGCTGTGGCTCTACTCGAACCAATTGAAGCGAATGCCTTTGATAGGTAATCTTTCAGTTGCACTACTTACAGGTTGGGCCGTTTATGTGGTGGCAGTACTTTTCAATAGCCACAATATTATGGTCCTGGCCTTTGCGGGATTTGCCTTTGCTTTTACATTAATAAGAGAAGTTATCAAAGACATTGAAGATGTTAAAGGAGATGCAACCTTTGGTTGCCGCACCTTACCTGTGGTTTATGGAATAAGATCCACTAAGACTATGGTGTATCTCTTCAGCCTGTCGTTTTTACTAGGTATGTGTTCTTTGGCCTATCGTTTTGCCGGCAACGAACTTACTGTCTTTTGTTCGGGGCTTGTAGCGCCCTTGGGTTTGATCTCTTTCTTACTTTATAAAGCCGATACCGTAGCTCAATACAATAAACTGAGTACGTATTGTAAGATGATCATGCTTGTGGGGATAATAAGTATGGTTTTCTTTTGAAAAATAACTCTTCAAAGTCAATATATCATCCGTACAATCTGTGATGCAACATTCAAAAGTCAATATAGCTATCTTCTCCTCGGGAAGTGGGACAAATGCCCAACAAATAATAGAGTATTTCAAAGACAAAGAATGCATATCGGTATCTTTAATCCTTTCCAACAAAGCAGACGCTTACGTGCTTACGAGGGCAGAGAGATTAGGAGTGCCGTCAGTGGTTTTTGACCGCTCTGATTTTTACGAAAATAATGGTGTTCTTAAACGGCTTCAGGGCGAAGATATTTACTTTTTAGTATTGGCGGGTTTCTTGTGGTTGGTACCAGATAATCTTACGAAAGCTTTTCCTGGTAGAATTCTAAACATCCATCCGGCATTGTTACCGAAGTATGGAGGCAAAGGTATGTACGGAAGCAGAGTGCATGAGGCTGTTAAACAAGCCGGTGAAAAGGAAACAGGAATTACTATTCATTATGTAAATGAGAAATATGATGAAGGGCAGATTATTTTTCAGGCTACTTGCGATCTTGACGGGTCAGATACCCCGTCATCAATTGCTGCCAAGGTCCATGAATTAGAATATGAGCATTACCCTCGGGTCATTCTGGAGGTCATTACCAAATACCAAAAAATGTAATACATTTGCGGCTTAATTTTTTGGCAAGTCATGTAAAATGGCTCCAGTCAACCGCTACAAAACATGTCGTTAAAAAAAATTCAATCTGCCTTAATATCAGTTTACTACAAGGATAATCTTGCGCCCATTATCGAGCTATTAAAGACTCATGATGTAAAAATATATTCTACAGGAGGCACGCAGAAATTCATAGAAGAACAAGGAGCAGAAGTCACCGCAGTTGAAGATCTCACCAGCTACCCCTCTATATTTGGGGGCAGAGTGAAAACCTTACATCCTAAAGTTTTTGGAGGAATTTTGTACCGCCGGGAGCTAGATCAGGATGTAGACCAGGCAGCAGAGTTTGACATACCCCGTATCGATCTGGTTATTGTAGACCTTTATCCGTTTGAAGAAACCGTGGCTTTAGGAGCTGCGGAGCAGGACATCATTGAAAAAATAGATATTGGCGGCATATCGTTAATCCGGGCCGCAGCAAAGAATTTCAAGGATGTACTTATTGTATCCTCCCGGAATCAGTACGGTGAACTACAAACTCTGTTGGAAAACAACCAAGGAGCTAGCGCCCTAGAGGATCGCAGGTCGTTTGCAGCTCAGGCCTTTGATATTAGCTCGCATTATGACTCCGCCATTTTTAATTATTTCAATGCAGAAAGCGGTTCAGGTAGTTTCAAACAGAGTATTCAGCACAAGAAAGTATTGCGTTATGGAGAAAATCCACACCAACGGGGAACCTTCTATGGCAGGTTAGAATCAATGCTGGAGCAACTTAACGGCAAGGAACTCTCTTATAATAATCTGGTGGATATTGATGCGTCGGTAAACCTCATTGAAGAGTTTGATGAAACCGCCTTTGCCATACTAAAGCATACCAATGCCTGTGGTGTAGCTACAGGGAATAATGTGAAAGAAGCTTATGAGCGGGCATTTGCAGCGGACACTGTTTCAGCATTTGGTGGAGTACTCATTACCAACCAGGTGGTAGACTTGGCATCTGCAGAAGCCATGCATTCATTATTCTTTGAGATTCTGATCGCCCCAAAGTTTGAAGACGAAGCGCTGGCTGTTTTGACGCAAAAGAAGAATCGTATACTATTAAAACAAACCGCAAAACTGTCAAAAAAGAGGCAATTCAAAAGCCTGCTAAATGGCGTTATTGAGCAAGACCGCGACTTCAAAACAGATCAACCCGAAGATCTTGAAACTGTAACACAAAAGGCGCCAACATCGGTTGAGAAAAATGAGCTCATATTCGCAAGTAAGGTTTGTAAACATACTAAATCAAATACCATCGTATTGGCAAAGGACAATCAATTGCTGGCCAGTGGTGTTGGGCAAACCTCTCGCGTAGACGCGCTGAAGCAAGCTATCGCGAAGGCTAAGTCCTTTGGTTTCGACCTTAAAGGCGCTGTTATGGCTTCCGATGCTTTCTTTCCATTTCCAGATTGCGTAGAGATTGCCTATGGCGAAGGCATCACTGCTGTTATTCAGCCCGGTGGGTCGATCAAAGACAAAGATTCGATTGAATTTTGTGATAAAAATGACATGGCTATGGTATTTACTGGAGTGCGCCATTTTAAACACTAAAAAAAAGCTTAATTAACGATTCATTAAGAACTAATTTGTAAATTTCCGTTTAATCTCAACCCAAAACTTTTTTAATCTACAGCATGGGATTATTTGATTTTTTCTCCAGTGACATTGCTATTGATCTGGGCACTGCGAACACACTCATTATTCATAAGGACAAAATAGTAGTTGATGAACCTTCTATCATAGCCATTGATAAGAATACGAATAAGGTACTTGCTATTGGCCGGGAGGCAATGCAGATGCATGAAAAAACACACGAATACATCAAAACTATTCGTCCGTTGAAAGACGGCGTGATTGCCGATTTTCATGCTGCGGAGCATATGATTCGGGGGATGATCAAAATGATTGATAGCGGTAATAAGTTCTTTCCGTCATCTCATCGCATGGTTATCTGTATACCTTCTGGTATTACCGAGGTCGAGAAAAGAGCGGTTCGCGATTCTGCGGAGCATGCCGGAGCTAAGGAAGTATACATGATCCATGAACCGATAGCTGCCGCCATCGGTATTGGTATTGACATTGAGCAACCCATCGGCTCAATGATTGTGGATATCGGCGGTGGAACTACTGAAATTGCGGTTATTGCACTGTCAGGGATTGTTTGCGATCAATCAATACGTGTAGCCGGAGATACATTTAATAGAGATATTCTTGACTACATGAGGCGCCAGCACAATTTGTTAATTGGTGAGCGCTCAGCGGAAAAGGTTAAGATAGAGGTAGGTTCGGCACTTACCGAGTTGGATGATGGGCCTGAAGATTATGAAATTCGTGGTCGTGATCTGATGACAGGGATTCCAAAAATCATAAAGATCTCTTACTCCGAAATCGCTTTTGCATTGGATAAGTCAGTATCCAAGATTGAAGAGGCTGTGCTTAAAGCGTTGGAAATTTCTCCGCCGGAACTGTCTGCTGATATCTATGACAATGGTATTCATTTAACCGGTGGTGGGGCATTGCTAAGAGGACTTGATAAAAGGTTGGCTTTGAAAACTAAACTTCCCATACATATTGCTGAAGATCCATTAAGGGCAGTTGTGCGAGGAACAGGAAATTCGTTAAAAAACCTTAATTCCTTCAAGGCGGTATTGATGACTTAATTGTGAAAACAGACTCTACTTTAAGTAAGACCAACTTGGGCTTAAATGCGCAGATTATTTCAGTTTTTATATCAGTATAGAGCCTTTTTATCTTTCTTCGTCTTAGAATTATTATGCCTTTGGCTAATTGTAAATAATAACCCTTATCAAGGCGCCAAGTACTTCAACTCTTCAAACAGGTACGCGGCGCTTTTCTTGAATACCTCGAACAATATTAGCGAATACTTTGGCCTGAAATCAGTAAATCAAAAACTGGCCGAAGAAAACGCAGAACTCAAAAAACATGTCAGTCGTTTGAATCAAAAGTTGTTTGGATTAAATGCTGGCTATATTGAATCTGAACTTTTCAATCAGTTTGAATTTGTAACTGCAAAAGTTATAAAAAACTCTGTCAGACAATCTCAGAACTATATCACCATTAACAAGGGAAGTCAAGGCGGAGTTGAGGTTGGTATGGCAGTCATAGACAAGGATGGAATAGTTGGAAAAGTTAAAACCGTTTCCAAGAACTTTTCGCTTATCACCTCTATTCTTCATACAGATGTAATGGTATCAGCTAAGCTCAAAAGAACAGGCGACTTATGTACAGTTGAGTGGCCAGGGCAAAGCCCTTACACAGCCAGTGTTAACTACTTGCCAAAGCATGTTGCAATTCAAGAGGGGGATTCAATAGTTACTTCTGGCTATAACGCCGTTTTTCCTGAAGGAATGCCTGTTGGTATTATAAAAGATTTTCAATTGAAGGAAGATTCCCCATTTTACGACATAACGGTTGATTTGACAGGAGACCTTAATCGCCTCTCCTATGTTTATCTAGTAAAAAACAATTTAATGGTTGAGCTGGATTCTGTGCAACTGGAGGAAAGAGAGGTGCAGCAATGAATGGGCGAATTATTATTCAAGGAGTCTCCTTTTTTGCTTATCTTTTTCTTCAGACCTTAGTCTTAAGGGGTTTCATTCTGTTTGATTCTGCTTTTTGTTTGGCATATGTTGGATTTCTTCTTCTTTTACCAATTGAGACCAGTGTTATTTGGCTGATGCTTTTGGGTTTTGCTATGGGGTTGGGTGTAGATGTATTTTACGATAGTCTTGGAATTCATGCCTCCGCTTCGGTATTTATCATGTTCATGAGGAACTACTGGATAAATTTGCTTACACCTCAAGGCGGGTATGATCTTGGGGCTATTCCGTCCATTACTTTAGATGGGTGGCAGTGGTTCGTATCGTACGCACTTCCACTGGTTTTTTTACATCATTTAGTTCTATTTTATATTGAAGCTGGAGGTTTTCATCTATTTTCATTCACATTAATGAAAGTCTTGGGATCTACTCTCTTTACATTTTTGTTTCTTTTTATACTTCAGTATTTCTTTTACGCTAAAAGAAGAAGATGAACGAGACAAGGAAATATGTAATTCAACTAATTGTAGTTTTTACTGCCATAACCTTTCTGGTTAAGCTTTTTTCTATTCAGGTGTTGGATAGTAGATATGCTCAGGCTGCTTCCAGTAATGTGATTCACAGAGAGGTAGAGTATCCTTATCGTGGCCTTATTTATGACCGTAATAGTAAACTGATAGTTTACAACACACCACAATTCGATCTTACCGTTACCCCGAAAGAAGTTAGAAGGTTAGATACACTTAGGTTTTGTGAGCTTTTTGAAATTTCAAAAAAGGAGCTCGAGCAGTTATATGAAAGCATGAGGAGCAAGAAAAGCTTTTCATATGTCAGGCCTAATGTTCTTATTAAGCAACTTTCAGAAAAGGACTTAGCTTCCGTACAAGATTATCTGGTGGATTTTCCGGGATTTGATGTACAGGCGAGAACTACAAGAGCATACACCGAACCGGTACTGGCTAACGCATTGGGATATGTAAGCGAAGTAAGCTCCAGGCAATTGGAAAGAGACACTTTGGATTACTATAAACAAGGCGATTATATTGGTCAGAGTGGTATTGAAGCATTCTATGAAGAGCAACTTCGTGGTAAGCGCGGCGTAAAGTTCAAGCTCAAAAACGTGAGAGGTATCGATAAGGGAAGTTATCAAGGTGGTAAATTTGATACTCTGGCCATTCCAGGTCAGAACCTGGTGACAACGGTTGACCTGGATCTACAAAAATATGGGGAATATTTACTGAAAAATTTGTCTGGAAGCATTGTAGCTATTGAGCCTGAAAGTGGAGAGATACTTAGCTTCGTTTCTGGTCCGTCCTATGACCCTACTAAACTTACCGGTAGGAATTATAGTAAAAACTTTTCTGAAATAAGCAGCGATACCCTAAAGCCACTTTTCAACCGCCCATTAATGGCTCAATATCGTCCGGGATCTATCTTTAAGATTATACAGTCGATGGTAGCCCTAAACGAAGGTGTGATTAATACTAATACTTATATTCCTTGTATTATGGTACCTATGAAATGCCATTATCATGGTCCCGGAGAAACTTTGGTAGGAGCAATTACGAATTCTTGTAACCCCTATTTCTATAATGTAATGAAGCGAGTGGTAAACCGTGGCGTGTCAAATGACCCTTATGAAGATACTCGCCAGGGTATGATAAAATGGCGCCAATACATCGAGTCATTTGGATTAGGCTCTTCGCTTGGCATTGATCTGCCCAATGAAAAAGGCGGGCTTGTACCCAGTGTTCAGTATTATGATCGAGCCTACAACAATCGACCCTGGAAATACTCGAACATTTATTCGATTGCAATCGGTGAAGGAGAAAATCTGGTAGTACCAATTCAAATGGCAAACTTTGCAGCAACTGTAGCTAACAGAGGGTATTATATAATTCCACATCTGGTAAAGTCAATTGGTGATAATGGTCGACCGTTGCCTAAATACCAGGAAAAACACTACACCGATGTGGACCCAAAACACTTTGATCTTGCTGTAGAAGCAATGGCTGAAGTAGTTAATTCGGGCACAGGTCAGTACAGAGCAAAGCTAAAAGATATACAGGTTTGTGGTAAAACAGGTACTGTGCAAAATGACCCTTTGCCCGATCATTCTGTTTTTATCGCCTTTGCACCCAAAGATGACCCCAAAATAGCAGTTTCAGTATATGTGGAAGATGCCGGACAGGGGGCAAGAGCCGCAGCCTCTATAGCGAGCTTAATAATTGAGAAATATTTAATTGGACATACAGAAAGACCTCAAATTGAGGCTTTTGTAAAACGTGGCGACTTTATATATTGACGAGAGTAGATAATATATCGGGCAATCTGGATTGGCTATCAGTGTTACTATTCTTTCTTATAGCGCTTTTAGGCTGGTTAAATATATTCGCTGCAGTATATGATGAAACTGTTTACCAAAATATTTTTGATCTTTCCTTAAATAGTGGTCGGCAACTGATCTTTATTGGTGTCTCAATCTTATTGATAACTACCATTATGGTAATGGACTTCAGGTTTTACGATACCTTCGCCTACGTCATTTACGGAGCGATCATAATTCTTTTGATAGTGGTTCTTTTGTTTGGTAGGGAAGTAGCCGGTTCGCGTTCATGGTTTGAGATCGGACCCTTTCGTTTACAGCCTTCCGAATTGGCCAAATTTGCGACTGGTTTAGCTATTGCTAGGTATATCAGTTCAAGTGGTTTTCGAATGGATCGCTTCAGCGGTCAAATTATGGCTTTTGCCATAATTTTTCTTCCTGCCGGTTTGATCATACTACAGGGTGATGCGGGTACAGCCATAGTTTATTCGGCACTGATACTTGTTCTTTTTAGAGAAGGAATGTCTCCCAATTTGTTAATTATCGGTACATTTTCTGCAGTCATTTTTATACTCACGCTGTTGGTTGAAGAGCACCTTTATCTATACCTAAGTATTCTGAGCATTGCTACGGTTACCATTTTTCTCAATAGAAAACGTATTAAGCGGATTGTGCTTATTGTTTTAGGGGCTATCGTTGTCGCAGGTGTAATCAGAAGTGTAGATTATGTAATAAGTGATGTGCTTAAGCCACACCAACAAAACCGGATAAAGGCCTTCATTAATCCTGATTCCGATCCACTTGGCGTTGGTTGGAATGTTACTCAGTCTAAAATTGCCATTGGCAGCGGAGGGCCCATTGGCAAAGGATTTTTAAAAGGCACTCAGACAAAATTTGACTTTGTACCTGCGCAAAGTACAGATTTTATTTTCTGCACTATTGGTGAAGAACATGGCTGGTTGGGTAGCCTGGTAACTGTTGGGCTTTTTGTAACGCTAATATTAAGGGTTATTTATTTAGCTGAACGACAGAAATGGCGTTTTGCCCGTGTATATGGATATGTAGTGGCCTGTATTTTCTTTTTTCACTTTGCCGTTAACATTGGCATGACCATTGGCTTGTTTCCCGTTATTGGCATCCCGCTTCCATTATTTAGTTATGGAGGATCTTCCTTTTTCGGGTTTACATTGCTGCTTTTTATACTTTTAAAATTAGACGCCCATAGAATGCAGGTCTTGGTGCGATAGCGTCAATATCTTTTTTCAAGTATTTCTATAAATTCTAAAACCTCCTCTGAGTCATAATCCCAATCAGGGTAATTCTCCTTTAAGTAATTGGTGGCGTCATAAAACCCGTTAAACTTTTCCAGATCTTCTAACGTTTTAAAAAAATTTTGTTCACTACCATCAAAAAGCATGTTTATAAACATGAAACGCTGATTTATTGAAAGGCTGCTCCTAATACTTTCCACTTTTTGTTGTTCATGAATCTCCGCCAGGGTTGTTTTTGAGGTGTCGCTTAGTTCTTCATGCAGGGTTTTTTGTGTTTCCACGCTCCATTCAAAAGTCGGTTTGTCAATAGTATCTTCCTTGTTGCTCTGAACCTCGCTCACATCCACCTTATTTTCTACTTCATTATCATCATCGAGGTACAAGTCATTCACCTGCAAAGGAATTACTTCGGTAAATTCTTTAAGGTAAATCTCAATATCTTCAGGGCCTTGTTCAATGCTGGCGAAAACATCATCCATGAGATCAGGTAAATTATTTCCATTCAATTCACTTATGTTACCTGTGGCCATCTTTTCTGTTAACAGGTTAATGATGTTCTTATTAACCTTAACATACTTTGCTATTCTATCCAGATCCTGTCTGCTAATGGTTTCATCATTACGTTCTACGATGTGGATGTAGAAGTCATAGGGTGAAAAAATAAGTAGGATAGTTTCCTCAGTGGCCTGAATAAAAAGCTCATAAAAAGGATCTTTTGTTATGGAAATATTTCTGCTGAGAACATTCATGAAATCAGTCAGGGCTTCTTTAACGCGATCATTTTCATAGTCAAAGTACTGACTTTTTAATCGTGATGTTTCTTTCTGCCATTCTCGGAAAAGATTTTTTACAACGAATAAATTGATTTGCTTTATTGGCTGAACGGTAAGAATTTGTTGCCCGTTGATATTTTCATTCTTGTTAAAGAAGTCTTCCAGCGTTTTATTAGCAAAGCGGACACTGTAATTTTTGATACCTTCGCGGTTAAGTTTATTTTCCATTCAATAGATAACGGATAGTTTTTTAATCTGGTTTAAAGACAGATTAAAGTTATGAATTATGGGAGAGATCGTTGTGAAAAATATGAATGACCTGAGAGTTCGTACCGCGCAAAATGGAATTTCATTATTAAATGCGCTTCATGAGAATTACGTCGATTGGATGCATGCCTGTGGCGGTAAAGGGAGGTGCACTACATGCAAATGCAAAGTGCTCGAAGGTATGAATGATCTTTCTATTCGATCCTTGGATGAGGAACGGTTTTTAAAAACAAACCAATTGACTGAAGATGAGCGGTTAACGTGCCAGGCGCAGCTAAAGGAAGGTCAGGTACTCATTGAAGTCCCTGAAGAGTACAAGTTACCACATGTTAATTATAGCTATTGAGTGTAATGCTTAATTTCTAAATTTGAGAAATGTTCATAGAGCCAAATTTTGGAAAGTCAAAAAGGACAGGTTGGGTGGAAGTCGTTTGCGGCTGTATGTTTTCAGGTAAGACAGAGGAACTTATCCGGCGCTTAAATCGAGCTATCATCGCCAATCAAAAGGTGGAAATTTTCAAACCAATTGTAGATACTCGTTATCACAAAACTAATGTGGTATCGCATAACGAGACGTCAATTCGTTCTACGCCGGTTGATTTCCCCAATGATATTTTATTGTTGGCCGGAGAATGCGATGTAGTAGGAATAGACGAAGCACAATTCTTTGATAATAGTATCGTTGAGGCATGTAATAAACTAGCGAATAGCGGAAAAAGAGTGGTAGTCGCCGGGCTGGATATGGATTTTGAAGGGAAACCTTTTGGGCCGATGCCGAACTTGCTTGCTACGGCGGAATTTGTAACCAAGGTGCACGCCATTTGTGCCAAAACGGGCGAGTTGGCATCTTTTTCGTACAGACTCGCCGAAGAAGATAGCACGGTATTACTCGGTGAAAAACAAGAATATGAGGCTAGAAGCAGAGAGAGTTTTTTTAAGGGGATGAAAAACAGGTTGAAAAAGTGAGGCTGGCTTTCTGTTTTTCCTTAATCGTAATTGGCAATTTGAGCGCTCAGGAAATTCCCTTAGGTACTTGGCGTACGCATTTTTCATACAACGAAATACGGCGTATAGAGGCCGGAGAGAATCAGGTGTTTGCAGCCGCCAGTTCGGGAATGTTTATCTACTCGCTAAATGATAATAGCATCACTACGGTCACAAGGTTGAACGGCTTACAGGAAGAAAATATATCAGCGCTTCATTTTAGCGAATCAGCTACACTATTGATAGGACATCAAAGTGGTAATCTTGATGTACTGCAGAGCAATGAAATTTTGAATATCGACTTAACCACAGACTCGCAGGTTTCTGGCTCAAAATCGATAAATAACATTCTAAGCAGTAATGATGAGATTTATCTCTTTACAGACTTTGGACTTTTGAGAATGGACCCTGAAACATATGCCATCACGGAGACCGTCAGGGAAATTGGTCTTGATAATGACGGAATAAAGGTATATCAAGGCGCCATTTTAGAAGACTCACTCTTTATAGCTACTGACGACGGTATCTTGGCTACGGATATAGTCAATAACATTAATCTTGCAGATCCTTTAGGTTGGAAACTATTTGGAGAAGCGGATAATCTATTTAATGAACCGTTTGAATTTATCATTAACTCAGGTGATCGCCTTTTAGCAGGTTCTTCAGGTAGAGGCATTTACAGTTACAACGGAGCGTGGTCAATGGAGAGCGTACTAACAGATGTCAGTTTTATTGGTGCAAGAGCCAATAATAATACGGTGTTGGTGACGACCGATCAGGGTGTATTTCAGCTAGATACCAATCTTAACGAGTTGCTAATTGAAGATGAGCTTCTCACCACGGCACAGGATGCTTTACTTTTTCAAGGAGATATTTATCTCGCAGATCAGAAAAACGGCCTGGTATTCATAAGTCCTTCGGGTTCAGAGTCAGTTTTACCTTCAGGTCCAATTTCTTCGGCTTTCGACCTTTCTGTACAGTCAAATGGTATTTATGGTTTTGCCGGCGGGTATGATGATAATGTCAATCCCCTGGGATCTGAGGGGGCTTTCTATATTTTTGACAATGGTTTGTGGACTAACTTTCAAGAGAACGGAGAACTACCTGCCTTTGAGGATGCCGTGGATGGAGCCTATCAATCTTCAGGGGGTAGAACGATAGTAGCTTTAGCCGGTCAAGGACTTTTGGTGGTCAATGATGACGGCTCAGGAGAGATTATTGACGACCAAACACCAGGTTCTACACTTTTTAATACAACACAAGGTGAGAAAGGTATTATAGTGCCTGCCGTACACGCCGACGTGGAAGGCATATGGGTGTTGAATTATAATTCTCCAACACCTCTGCACCTCTGGTCACCGGATAACACTTGGACCGCTTATTCCCTTGTTAGCAATCAGCCGTTCGAAATTGTAGGCGATAGCAGGCAATTGTATATACCAAACCCAAATGGTGTAGTTGTTTTTGATAAGAGTTCCGGTAACAATAGATTGCTGACTGACGATCCTGGCCAGGGCGGTTTAGCAAGCGATGAAGTTGGTGCAATAGCTGTGGACCGAGAGGGATTGGTTTGGATAGGGACAGATCGGGGAATATCGGTTCTCACTAATCCATTTTCTAGCTTGGAAGGTAATGTAGATGCTGTGGAGCCTATATTTGAGAATAGGCCTTTATTAAGAGATGAAAGTATCACTGCAATTGCTGTGGACGGTGGAGACAGAAAATGGATAGGAACGAATTCAGGTATCTGGCTTTTTGATGCCGGAGCAGACCGGCAGCTTCTTAACTTTACTGTTGAGAACAGCCCCTTGTCAAGTAATGAGGTTTTAGATATTGCTATCAATCCAAAGTCAGGCGAAGTTTTTTTTGCTACACCGGCAGGTATTATTTCTTATCGTGAGGGCGCTACAGAAGCAACTGCGGTTCATCAAAATGTGAAGGTATTTCCTAATCCGGTAACGGCCGACTTTACCGGAACGGTAGGTATATCAGGGTTAGTGGAAGATGCGCAAATCAGGATCACTGATGCAAGTGGCAAGTTAATCTGGCGAACCAGAGCAGCCGGTGGTACTGCCACCTGGAATGCCCAGGACTACAATGGGAATAGGGCCGCTTCCGGCGTCTACTTTATCTTCAGTTCAGACGATGATGGCGAGGAGACATTTATCGGGAAAATAGTTGTTGTAAACTAGTATATCATGCTGGTAAAAACGCGGGGACTGGTCTTTAAATACTTTAAGTATAAAGACACCTCAATTATCGTTAAGATCCTAACGGAACAACTGGGAGTGCAAACCTACATTGTGAACGGGGTAAGAAGTAAAAAGGCAAACACTAAAATCGCGCTTTATCAACCTTTAACTTTTCTCGATCTGGTAGTTTATTCCAAACCCAATGCTGAAATGCATCGCATTTCAGAAATCAGATGTTCAGAACCTTTTCGTAGCATACCCTATGATATTAAGAAGTCCGCAATTGCAGTTTTTCTGGCAGAGGTACTTTACAAATCCATCAAAGAACAAGAGGAGTGCCTACCTGTTTTTAATTTCATACACGATTCTATATTTAGTTTAGACACTTTTGAAGAAGGATTTGAAGACTTCCATCTGCAGTTTTTGTATAACCTTTCAAACTACTTAGGTTTTGGTATGGCAGAGTCTTCATCTATTTTGGATGATTATATACTTCAAATATTACAGGCCCCTTACAACAAAGTGAACCGGCTTTCCGGAAGTCAACGAAAGCAGGGGCTTGCTTTTATAATAGAGTTTTACAAAACACATATAGACGGTCTTGGCGAAGTAAGATCTGTTGATGTTTTGAAAGAGGTCTTAGCATAGCTACTTCATTAGAAAATTTTTATACCACTGTTTGATTCCTCGCTTAGTATTTCTATCTTTGCAGTCCTTTTGCTGAAAAATCGCGAGAGGAGCAGCAATTATTTGCTCAAATTAATAACAGAATGTCTGGTATAATAGGAAAGAAAATCGGTATGACTAGCGTCTACGGTGCCAATGGACACAACATTCCATGCACGGTGATAGAAGCTGGTCCTTGCGTAGTAACGCAAGTGAAGGACGAAGAGACTGACGGCTACACAGCTGTTCAGTTAGGCTATGGGGAGCGTAAAGAAAAAAATACTCCCAAAGCTTTGTTAGGACATTTCGCAAAAGCTCAAACTACTCCCAAAAGTGAGATAGTGGAGTTCAGAGATTTCCGAGTAGAATTCGAAGGTGGAGTTCAGCTGGGTCAAGAAGTTAGTATTTCCGATGTTTTTGAGGAGGGTGATTTCGTGGATGCAATTGGTACTTCTAAAGGAAAAGGATTCCAGGGTGTTGTAAAGCGTCATGGTTTTGGCGGTGTTGGTCAGAGAACGCACGGCCAGCACAATAGAGAACGTGCTCCTGGATCAATTGGCGGGGCGTCATATCCGGCAAGGGTTTTCAAAGGAATGAGAATGGCCGGCAGAACCGGAGGCGATCGTGTTAAGGTGCTTAACCTTAAAGTTGTAAAGATCATCCCAGAGAAAAACATCATTCTTGTTAGCGGATCAGTGCCTGGAGCAAATAATTCAACTGTAATACTCGAGAAATAATGGACGTAGCAGTAGTAAAACACAGCGGTGAAGATACAGGAAGGAAAATCTCTCTTGCGAAAGAGGTTTATAGTATCGAGCCGAACGATCATGCTATTTATTTAGACGTAAAGCAATACTTGGCCAACCAACGTCAGGGAACGCATAAGTCAAAGGAAAGAGCAGAAATAGTAGGATCTACTAAAAAGATTAAGAAGCAAAAAGGTACGGGTACAGCTCGTGCCGGCAGTATAAAGTCTCCTATATTCAAAGGAGGGGGGCGTGTATTCGGACCACAGCCGAGAGACTATTCATTTAAGCTTAACAAGAAGCTAAAAACTTTGGCGCGAAAGTCAGCATTAACCTACAAAGCGAAAGAAAAGAGCATCAGTATTGTTGAAGATTTCTCTTTTGAAGCTCCAAAGACTAAGGAGTACATCAATATGCTAAACGCGCTTTCGGTGGCTGATAAGAAAACACTTTTAGTGCTTGGAGAGCTGGATAAGAATGTGGTATTAAGTGGTAGAAATATCAAGAATGCTAATATCGTAACAGCTGAAAGTATCAATACTTACCATGTGCTGAATGCCGATACGCTTATTTTAAGTGAAAGCTCAGTTGAAAAAATTAACAACTTACTGAATAATTGATCATGGGAGTATTAGTAAGGCCGCTTGTAACGGAAAAGGTATCTGCCCTGAATGAGAAAGGGAAATACGGATTCATCGTTGACCGTAAAGCTAACAAGGTAGAGATTAAGAAAGCTGTAGAGAAAATGTACAGTGTTACGGTTGAGGATGTAAATACAATGAATTATCTCGGTAAGAAAAAATCGAGGTATACTAAGTCTAAAATTATCACTGGTAGAACGGCATCATTTAAGAAAGCGGTAGTGACTGTAGCAGATGGTGATGTTATTGATTTCTACGGAGAAATATAATTAGGGAGAAATGGCAATTAAGAAAATGAGACCGGTAACACCGGGTCAAAGATACAGAGTAGCGCCAGCGTTCACTGAGATCACTACAGCCACTCCTGAAAAGTCGCTAACCGTGACCAAGAAGAAAAGTGGCGGTAGAAATAACACCGGTAAAATGACCATGCGCTATATGGGCGGCGGTCATAAGCAGAAGGTTAGAACCATCGATTTTAAAAGAAATAAATTTGATGTTCCTGCTACGGTTAAGACAGTTGAGTACGATCCTACAAGATCAGCTAGAATAGCTCTTTTATTTTATGCAGATGGAGCCAAGGCGTACATCATTGCTCCTGAAGGGCTATCAGTGGGACAGAAGGTTATTTCAGGCGACAGTGTTGCTCCTGAGGTAGGTAATACACTTCCAATTAGTAAAATTCCTTTGGGTACAATCATCCATAATGTGGAGCTAAAGCCCGGTAAGGGAGGAGCAATTGCAAGAAGTGCAGGTTCATATGTTCAGCTTACTGCTCGTGAAGGTAAGTACGCTACAGTGAAATTGCCTTCCGGAGAAACCAGAAGGGTGTTGGTAACTTGTTTAGCAACGATCGGCTCTGTTTCTAACTCCGATCACATGAACGTGAGCTTAGGGAAAGCCGGCAGAAAGAGATGGTTGGGAAGACGACCTAGAACAAGAGGTGTCGCTATGAACCCTGTTGATCACCCGATGGGTGGTGGTGAAGGAAAATCTTCCGGAGGACACCCGAGATCACGTACTGGTCTTTTGGCTAAAGGAAAGAAGACCAGAGCTCCTAAGAAATATTCTAATAATCTAATCATAAGTAGAGGTAAGAAATAATGGCTAGATCACTAAAAAAAGGACCTTATATTGATTTCAGGCTTGAAAAAAAGGTCGATGCCATGAATGAATCAGGGAAAAAGTCCGTAATCAAAACCTGGTCGAGAAGATCAATGATTTCCCCTGATTTTGTTGGACATACATTCGCAGTACACAACGGGAATAAGTTTATACCTGTCTATGTGACAGAAAACATGGTGGGACATAAGCTAGGAGAATTTTCTCCTACCAGAAACTTCCGTGGACACGTAGGTAAAAAAGATAAAGGCAGACGATAATCATGGAAGCAGTAGCTAAACTTAACAATGTACCTACCTCACCAAGAAAGATGAGGATGGTTGCTGACTTGATCAGAGGCGAGAAAGTCAATAGGGCTTTGAATATTTTAAAGTTTGAGCCTAAAGAAGGCGCCGCTCGTCTGGAGAAGCTTTTACTATCTGCTATCTCTAATTGGCAGCAAAAAAACGAAGACGTAGATCTGGAGGACGCTGACCTTTTCGTTAAGGAGATCAGAGTTGACGGTGGTCGTATTCTAAAAAGATTGAGACCCGCTCCACAAGGACGTGCACACAGAATACGAAAAAGATCAAATCATGTTACGCTAGTTCTTGACAGCGGTGCGCCATTTGAAGAGGTAGTAGAAACTGAAGATAATAAAGAAGACAAATAATGGGACAGAAAGTAAACCCAATAGCATTTAGACTTGGCATCGTAAGAGGATGGGATTCCGCTTGGTATGGTGGGAATAATTTCTCTGATAAATTGGTTGAAGATCATAAAATCAGGAAATACGTTCAGGCTCGTATACCAAAAGGTGGTATTTCTAAGGTGGTAATCGAACGCACCTTAAAAAGGATAACACTAACTGTCCATACAGCTCGTCCGGGTGTAGTTATAGGAAAAGGTGGTGCCGAAGTAGATAAGATCAAGGAAGAGTTAAAAAAGCTTACCGGAAAGGATGTTCAGATTAACATTTTTGAGATCAAACGTCCGGAATTGGATGCTAAACTTGTAGGGGAGTCAGTGGCTCAGCAACTTCAGGCGAGAATTTCTTACAGAAGAGCTATGAAGCAAGCTATAGCCTCTGCAATGCGAGTAGGAGCGGAAGGTATAAAAATTAAGGTAGGTGGCCGCCTTGGCGGAGCTGAAATGGCAAGAACGGAACAGTATAAGGATGGTAGAATTCCATTGCATACGTTGAGAGCAGATATCGACTATGCGATTAGTGAAGCCAATACTGTTTATGGTAAAATAGGTATCAAGGTTTGGATCTTCAAAGGCGAGGTTTACGGTAAGCGCGATCTTTCTCCTAACATTGGTCAGGGAAGTAAATCTCCTGGCGGTGGTGGACCAAGAGGCGGGAGAAAGCGTCCTGATGCAGGCGGAGCCAAAAGACGAAGATCAAATTAATTAAGGGTAATAAAGCATTTGAATAATGTTACAGCCAAAAAGAGTAAAGTTTAGAAAAAAGCAAAAAGGACGTATAAAAGGTATTGCTCAGAGAGGGCATACTATTTCCTTTGGCGCTTTCGGTATAAAAGCCCTTGAGCCGGGTTGGATTACTTCACGTCAGATCGAGGCGGCAAGGATCGCTATGACGAGAGCTATGAAGCGGGAAGGCCAGGTGTGGATCCGCATATTTCCTGACAAGCCGGTAACTAAGAAGCCTGCAGAAGTCAGAATGGGTAAAGGTAAAGGAGCGCCCGAATATTGGGTGGCTGTTGTAAAACCTGGTACTATTTTATTTGAAGCGGGTGGTGTCAAAATGGAGTTGGCTAAAGAAGCCCTTCGTCTTGCACAGCAGAAACTTCCTATCAAAACGAAATTTGTAGTACGTAGAGATTACGTTGAAGACTAGACAAATGAAGAATTCAGAAATCAGAGCATTGAGTTTAGAAGAACTACAGCAGAAGCTCGCTGGTGAAAAAGAGGCTTATCAAAAGCTTACTTTCGCTCACGCCATTTCTCCGGTAGAGAACCCAATGAAAATTAAGGAAATGCGTAAACTCATTGCGCGCTTAAATACAGAATTGCGAGCTAAACAACTTGCTAAATAGTATATCATGGAAGCGAGAAAATTAAGAAAAGAAAGAATCGGCCAGGTGACTAGTAACAAAATGGAGAAATCCATAACAGTTGCAGTACAGCGTAAGGAGAAGCATCCGATCTATGGAAAATTCGTAAACAAGACCACAAAATTTACGGCTCACGATGAGAAAAACGAATGTGGAATTGGTGATACGGTTAGGATAATGGAGACAAGACCTTTGAGTAAGCAAAAACGCTGGAGGTTGGTGGAAATCGTAGAAAAAGCGAAATAAATGGTACAACAGGAGTCAAGATTGGGAGTAGCCGATAACAGCGGGGCAAAAGAGGTTCTTTGCATCCGTGTTCTGGGTGGTACTGGTAAAAAGTACGCTTCCGTGGGAGATAAGATCATAGTATCTGTAAAAACAGCTATGTCTTCAAGTAGTCTTAAGAAAGGTACCGTTTCGAGAGCGGTTGTAGTTCGAACTAAAAAAGAAGTTAGGCGTAAGGATGGCTCTTACATTAGATTCGAGGATAATGCTGCGGTTTTGCTTACCGCAAATGATGAGCCAAGAGGAACAAGAATTTTCGGGCCTGTAGCTCGTGAGTTGCGTGAGAAGCAATTTATGAAAATTGTATCACTAGCGCCTGAGGTAATATAATTATGGCAAATAAGAAATTACACCTTAAAAAAGGTGACACAGTAAAAGTGATTGCTGGTAACAGTAAAGGTAAAACAGGTAAAGTTCTTGAGGTGATAACCGCTAAAGACAGAGCTATTATAGAAGGTGTGAATGTCGTTACAAAACACGTGAAACCCTCTGCTGAAAAACCTGAGGGGGGAATTGAAAAGACGGAAGCTTCCGTTCATATCAGTAACCTTATGGTAGTCGATCCTTCGAATGGTGAAGCTACACGAATTGGTCGTAAGTTGAACGACAAGAACAAGTTGCAAAGGTATTCTAAGAAAACTGGAGAATTCATTTAAGATGGCATCACCAAGATTAAAAGATAAGTATACGAAGGAGATAGTACCGGCTTTGAAAGACAAGTTCCAGTACTCTTCTGTAATGCAAGTACCAAAAATCGAAAAGATATGCCTTAACAAGGGTATCGGCGCCGCTGTGGCGGATAAGAAATTAGTAGATACAGGAGTGGAAGAGTTGACCATGATTACTGGTCAGAAAGCTGTTCCTACTTTATCAAAGAAGTCCATCTCCAACTTCAAATTGCGTGATGGCATGCCTATTGGCGCAAAAGTTACGCTTAGAGGTGAAAAGATGTATGAATTCATGGATAGACTAATGACCGTTGCTCTTCCGAGAGTACGAGACTTTAGAGGTATCAGTGATAAAGGTTTTGACGGTCGTGGAAACTACACACTTGGTGTTAAGGAGCAGATCATTTTTCCTGAGATCAGCATTGATAAAGTAAACCGAATCAATGGTATGGATATTACATTTGTGACATCTGCAAAGACTGACGAAGAGAGTTATGAATTGCTAAAGGCATTTGGAATGCCATTTACTAGCAAAAATTAATACATATTATGGCAAGAAAAGCTGTTATAGCAAGAGAACGAAAAAGAGAGAAATTAGTGGCTCGTTATGCTGCCAAAAGGCGGGCTTTAAAAGAAGCTGGCGACTATGAGGGTCTCGATAAATTACCAAGAAATTCTTCGCCTGTAAGGTTGCACAACAGATGTAAGCTTACGGGAAGGCCGAAAGGTTATATGAGGAAGTTTGGCATCTCCAGGGTAACCTTCAGAGAAATGGCTTCTGACGGTAAGATCCCGGGTGTTACGAAGGCGAGCTGGTAAAAGTTCAATTTTAATTTTGATCGAATAAATAGTTATGTATCTTTGCAGGCCGTTTTGACGGCGGGCAATTTTACTTTAGAGAATAAAACAAATGACTGATCCAATTGCTGATTATCTTACGAGGTTAAGAAACGCGATGAAAGCTAAACATCGCGTACTTGATATACCTGCTTCTAACGTGAAAAAGGAGATAACTAAAGTATTGCATGAGAAGGGTTATATTTTGAACTACAAATTTGAGGATACTAAGAATCATCAAGGTAATATCAAAATTGCACTCAAGTATGATCCTGAGACCAAAAAACCTGCTATTTACCACTTAGAAAGAGTAAGTAAGCCGGGTTTAAGAAAATATTCTCCCGCAGACTCTCTTCCTCGTGTTCTAAATGGAATGGGAGTTGCTATTCTATCTACTTCAAAAGGTGTGATAACTGATAAAGAAGCAAGAGATATGAATGTAGGGGGTGAAGTTTTGTGCTACGTTTATTAATTAATTATAATGTCACGAATAGGGAAAAAACCAATCAAACTTGTCGACGGTATTAGCTATAACTTTGACCAGAATACTGGCCAAGTTACAGTTAAGGGGCCAAAAGGTGAGTTAAAACAACAGCTAGACCCTGCTTTCAAACTGGTTGAAAACGAAGGCGAATTGACTCTTGAACGACCTACCGAACAGAAGAGGCATAAAGCGCTCCACGGGTTGTACCGTTCGTTGATCAATAATATGATTACAGGTGTGACCGAAGGCTTCAAAAAAGAATTGGAACTGGTTGGTGTAGGATATAAAGCTACCGCTCAAAATAATGTTTTGGAATTGAGTTTAGGATACTCACATAATATTTGGTTATCCATACCTTCTGAGCTAAAGGTTTCAGCCCAAACTGAGAAAGGAAAGAATCCTATAGTAACACTTGAAGGTTCGGACAAGCAACTTTTGGGTCAGGTTACTGCAAAAATCCGCTCATTGAGAAAAGTTGAGCCTTACAAAGGAAAAGGTATTCGTTTTGTAGGTGAGCAAATTAGACGTAAAGCTGGTAAGCAAGCTGCTAAATAAGTAAGACATGGCATTTAATAAATACGCAAGAAGACTCCGATTAAAAAAGGGCATACGCAACAAGATCGAGGGCACTACGGATAAGCCGCGCTTATCGGTATTCAAAAGCAACAAAGCGATCTATGCTCAGATCATTGATGATTCTAAGGGCCATACGGTAATGGCTGCTTCATCTTCAGAACTTGGTGGTAAAGGTGTTACCGTTGAAGTATCTAAAGAAGTAGGAAAAAAGCTTGCTGAGAAGGCAGTAGCGGGAGGAGTTGAAAGAATTGTTTTTGACAGAAACGGTTATATATACCACGGAAAAATTAAGGCTTTGGCTGAAGGCGCCAGAGAGGGAGGTTTAAAATTTTAAGACATGTCTCAAAGTAACATAAGATCAGTAAAAGCCAGCGAAATCGACCTTAAAGAAAAGGTTGTTGCCATAAAGCGTGTTGCTAAAGTGGTCAAAGGAGGTAGAAGGTTCAGCTTTTCTGCAATCGTGGTTGTAGGTGATGGCAGTGGCGTTGTTGGCTACGGACTAGGTAAGGCAAATGAAGTTACTGACGCCATAGCAAAAGGTATTGATGACGCTAAAAAGAATCTAGTACAAGTCCCCGTTATTAAAGGTACCGTGCCTCACGAGGCGGTAGGTAAATATGGTGGAGGTTTTGTTCTTCTCAAGCCTGCGTCTCCGGGTACCGGTGTAATAGCAGGAGGTGCGATGCGTGCAGTTTTGGAGAGTGCAGGTGTACATAATGTACTGGCCAAGTCTAAAGGTTCATCCAATCCTCACAATGTTGTTAAAGCTACGTTCGAAGCGTTAACAAATATGCGAGATGCTAATACCATTGCGCAAACCAGGGGTATATCTCTTTCTCAAGTTTTTAACGGATAGAGCACATGGCAAAAGTTAGAATTTCACAAGTAAGAAGTACTATCAAACGACCTGAAAGACAAAAGAGGACAATCAAAGCTCTTGGTTTAGGTCGTATAAACCGAAGCGTAGAAGTGGAATTGACTCCTCAGATCGCAGGTATGATAAACAAGGTAAGTCATTTAGTTGCCGTAACAGAATTATAAGATGAAACTAAATACATTAAAACCCGCTAAGGGTTCTGTAAAAGCTGGCAAGCGAATAGGAAGAGGTCAAGGTTCTGGCCGCGGAGGTACTTCAACAAGAGGCCATAAAGGTGCAAAATCAAGATCTGGTTATTCGCAAAAATTAGGTTTTGAAGGTGGTCAGATGCCACTACAAAGACGAGTGCCCAAGTTTGGTTTCAGAAATCCCAATAGAGTAGAGTATAAGGCAATTAATCTGGCCGCTCTAGAAGGCCTGGTTGCTAAGACTAAAGCCAAGGCCATTGACATTGAACTTATCGTATCCAACGGGCTCGCTGGTAAAAACGACAGAATTAAGATCCTTGGAAACGGAGAACTAAAATCAAAGGTTGACGTTACTGCACATGCTTTTTCTGCTTCAGCGGCTAAAGCGATAGAGGCCACCGGAGGAAAAGTTACCCAACTTTAGGAATGAAGAAGTTTATAACCACCATAAAGAACATTTTTTCAATAGAAGATCTCAGGGTTAGGATACTAAATACTATAGGATTCCTTATCGTGTTTAGGCTAGGGTCTTTTATTGTTATTCCAGGTATTGATGCTGAAGCGCTGGGAAATGCAGCTCAAGGTGGTATTTTCGATCTATTAAATACCTTCTTAGGAGGCTCGTTTAGTAGAGCTTCAATCTTTGCATTAGGTATAATGCCTTATATTTCTGCTTCTATTGTAATTCAGCTTTTAACTGTAGCTGTACCTTACTTTCAAAAGCTGCAAAAAGAAGGAGAATCAGGTCGGAAGAGATTAACCCAAATAACTAGGATTTTAACCATTGCTATCACGGCTGCCCAGGGAGGTAGCTATTTAGCTACTACTGTGCCGGCGGAGGCTATCATGTATCCATCGGCGTTTTTCAATATATTTTCAGTTATCATTTTGATCACAGGTACTATGTTCTGCATGTGGTTAGGTGAGCGGATTACTGATAAGGGCATTGGAAACGGTATATCCATGCTGATCATGATTGGTATCATTTCAAGGTTTCCTGCATCGATATGGTATGAGTTTGTCGAGGACAAAGGACTGAACGGTGCATTGATGTCAGTATTAGAGATTGTGGCGCTGTTTTTCGTTGTAGTTGCCACAGTAGCGCTTGTCCAAGCTACCAGAAGAATTCCAATACAATACGCTAAACAGGTAATAGGTAACAAACTATACGGTGGAAAGAGAGATTATATCCCATTGAAGGTGAATGCATCAGGTGTGATGCCCATCATTTTTGCACAAGCTTTGATGTTTATTCCTTCGATGATAGCGGGTCTTTGGAGAGACAGTGAAATAGGGGCTTACATAGGATCTACATTTAGCGATCCTTACTCTTGGCAATATAATTTATTATTTGGGCTGCTTATTTTAATCTTTACTTTCTTTTACACAGCTATAACTGTTAACCCTAATGACATAGCCGATAACTTGAAGAGAAATGGAGGATTTATTCCTGGTATTAAACCAGGCAAGCAGACTTCCGAGTTCATAGATCAGATATTAACAAAAATTACTTTACCGGGATCCATATTTCTTGCGTTGATTGCTATTATTCCTGCCTTTGCAGTGCAAGCAGGTGTTAGCGCCAACTTTGCTCAGTTTTATGGAGGTACTTCATTATTGATTATGGTGGGTGTTATTCTGGACACACTTCAGCAAATAGAAAGCTATTTGCTGATGAGACACTACGAAGGAATGATGAAGTCCGGAAAGGTTAAAGGACGTTCTCAAATTGCTGCGGCCTAAAGCCTAATGGTTAAATACAAGACCAGGGAAGAGGTTGAAATAATTAAAGAGAGTGCGCAGATTTTAGGAAAGGCGCATGGAGAAGTGGCTAAACTTATTAAGCCTGGGGTAACAACCCTAGAATTAGATAGAGTAGCTGAAGAGTTCATTAAAGATCACGGAGGCTCGCCTTCGTTCAAGAACTTCAATGGATTTCCTTCATCGCTTTGTATCTCTCTTAATGAAAACGTAGTCCATGGTTTTCCAAGCGACTACGAGTTAAGAGAAGGAGACATTATTTCTGTGGACTGTGGAGTTTTTTATAAGAGCTTCCATAGTGATTCGGCTTATACGTATCCCGTTGGGAAAGTAACGGCCGAAGTCAAGCAGCTACTACAAGTGACAAAAGAGTCGCTTCACAAAGGAATTGAAAAAGCTGTTTTTGGAAATCGAATAGGCGATGTGGCCTATGCCATCCAAAACCATGTAGAATCATTTGGCTACGGAATAGTTAGAGAGCTAGTAGGCCATGGACTGGGTAGAGATCTACATGAAAGCCCGGAGGTGCCAAATTATGGTAAGCGTGGCAAGGGCCCGGTAATGAAGGAAGGGCTGGTTATCGCTATTGAACCCATGATAAATATGGGAACAAGAAAAGTGGTTCAAGAGGCAGACGGTTGGACAATAAGAACAGCGGATAGACAACCATCGGCGCATTTTGAGCATACGGTGGCAGTATTTAAAGAAGGAACAGAGGTCTTAACGACCCATAAGTTTATAGAAGAAAATATTAAGTTTTAATATGGCTAAGCAGCAGTCAATAGAGCAAGATGGAACAATAACCGAAGCGCTTTCTAACGCTATGTTCAGAGTAGAGTTAGAAAACGGACATGAAGTAATTGCCCATATCTCAGGCAAAATGCGGATGCATTATATTAAAATTTTGCCTGGCGATAAAGTAAAACTTGAAATGTCGCCATATGATTTGACAAAAGGACGAATTGTTTATCGCTATAAATAAAAGATAATGAAAGTTAGAGCGTCAGTTAAGAAACGTAGCGCTGATTGTAAAATAATCAGAAGAAAAGGGAAGGTCTACGTTATCAATAAGAAAAATCCACGATTTAAACAAAGACAAGGCTGATATGGCACGTATAGCAGGAGTAGATATCCCCGATAATAAAAGAGGCGAGATAGCCTTAACTTATATCTTTGGTATAGGTAGAAGCGCTGCCCAAAAGATTTTGACAGAAGCTGAAATCGATTGGAGTAAAAAAGTCAAAGACTGGACAGACGATGAGTCTAACACCATCAGAAGTATCATTAGTGAAAACTTCAAAGTAGAGGGTGTACTTAAGTCTGAAGTTCAGTTAAGTATCAAACGCTTGTTAGATATCGGTTGTTATCGTGGCCTTCGTCACAGAAAAAGCTTGCCTGTAAGAGGTCAGCGTACAAAGAATAACTCAAGAACTCGTAAGGGTAAGAGAAAGACAGTAGCTAACAAGAAGAAAGCTACTAAATAATTTAGTCGTTTAGTAAGGTTAGAAATGGCACAAAAGAGAAAAGATAAGGCAAAGAAAAGAGTCGTTAATGTCGAGGCTATTGGCCAGGTTCACATAAAGGCTTCGTTTAATAATATCATCATTTCGATGACAAACACCACAGGTCAGGTTATTTCTTGGGCGTCTGCTGGTAAAATGGGTTTTAAAGGCTCTAAAAAGAATACACCATATGCGGCGCAAATGGCAGCACAAGATTGTGCTCAAAAAGCTTATGATCTTGGATTGAGAAAAGTAGAAGTGTTTGTGAAAGGGCCTGGCGCCGGTAGAGAATCTGCTATCAGGACAATCCAGAATACAGGAATCGAGGTAACGACGATCAAAGACGTTACACCTCTACCTCACAATGGCTGTCGTCCTCCAAAACGTAGAAGAGTATAATCACTAAGAGAAAAGCATTAAATAATGGCAAGATATAGAGGTCCTAAGACCAAGATCGCTAGAAGGTTTAACGAACCTATCTTCGGCGCTAGTAAAGCGCTTCAAAAGAAAAGCTACCCTCCTGGGCAACATGGTAGAAACAGGAGAAGAAAGCAATCTGAATATGCTATTCAACTAGGAGAAAAACAAAAGGCTAAGTACACCTATGGCGTTCTTGAAAAGCAGTTTGCTAACTTATTTGACAAGGCATCACGCAAATCAGGTATCACTGGTGAGATACTCTTACAGTTGCTCGAGTCAAGATTGGACAACATCATTTTTAGATTAGGAATAGCTCCAACAAGAAGAGCGGCAAGGCAGTTGGTTCTTCATAAGCACATTACGGTAAATGGCGACATTGTCAATATTCCATCCTTTAGTGTAAGGGTAGGTGATATGATTGCTGTAAGAGAGAGATCCAAGTCGCTTGAAGTGGTCACAGATAGCTTAGCATCAAATATTCAGAACCGATTTCCATGGTTGGAGTGGGATGGTTCAGAATTGAGCGGTAAAGTTGTAGCGATACCACAGCGGGATGAAATTCCTGAAAATATCAACGAACAGTTGATTGTCGAACTTTACTCTAAATAGATCTTAATAATAATCAAAGCCTTGAACATATTTTAAGGCTCAAACTTTAAAAGCTGAAACTACTATGTCGATTTTAGCATTTCAAATGCCAGACAAGGTCGCAATGGAAAAAGCGGATGATTTCCGTGGCCTTTTTACGTTTAAACCCCTTGAAAAAGGATATGGTGTAACTATAGGAAATGCCTTAAGAAGAATTTTACTTTCTTCATTAGAAGGTTATGCTATCACAGGGATAAAGGTGCCTGGTGTGCTCCATGAATTTTCTACCATCGAAGGTGTGGTTGAAGATGTATCTGAAATCATATTGAACCTAAAAATGGTAAGGTTCAAAAAGATAGGCGAATCTTTTGATAATAAGATTACTGTTTCAATCAAAAATCAAAAAGAGTTCAAGGCTGGTGATATTATCGGAGCTACTTCAGCTTTCGAAATATTGAATCCTGATTTGGTTATCTGCAATCTCGATGAATCTGTCGAGATGGAGATTGAATTAAGCGTCGAAAAAGGACGTGGTTATTTGCCTGCGGAGGAAAATAAGCCTGCGGAGCAGGTTTTCGGATTTATCCCTATTGATGCGATTTTTACGCCAATCAAGAATGTAAAATACAGTATTGAGAATACAAGGGTTGAGCAAAAAACAGATTACGAACAATTAATTATTGATATTGAAACTGACGGGTCTATTCACCCCGAGAAAGCTCTAGAAGGCGCCGCTCATATTTTGATTCAACACTTCATGTTATTCTCTGATAAATCGATAGAGTTAGAGACCGACAAAGGTGGAGAGATCGAGCAAGTAGATGAAGAAATGCTGCATATGCGTAAGCTGTTAAAAACTTCTTTGAACGACCTCGATCTTTCAGTTAGAGCATATAACTGCTTGAAAGCTGCCGATGTTAAAACATTGGGAGATTTAGTGAGACTTGAAATTTCTGATATGATGAAGTTCAGAAACTTTGGAAAGAAGTCTTTAGCGGAATTAGAGCAATTAGTACAAGACAAAAGTTTGACTTTCGGTATGGACTTATCGAAGTACAAACTTGATGAGGAATAAGCAAGATGAGACACGGTAAGAAATTCAATCACCTGGGAAGAACGGCCCCCCACAGAAAGTCAATGCTTTCTAATATGGCTACTTCCCTGATTATAAATAAGAGGATTACAACTACTGTAGCTAAGGCCAAAGCCTTAAGAAAATACGTTGAGCCTATATTAACAAAAGCCAAAGACGATACTACTCACGCCAGACGTGTAGTGTTCTCTTACTTAAATGACAAAGATTCTGTAAAGACATTATTTGATGAGGTAGCCGGTAAAATTGCTGATCGCCCCGGAGGTTATACCAGAATTCTTAAAACAGGCAATAGGCTGGGAGATAATGCGGATATGTGCATAATCGAATTGGTCGATTACAATGAACTTCTGTTAGGTGATGCTCCTAAGAAGTCTAAGACGAGAAGAAGTAGAAGAGGTAAAGGTGGATATTCTAAGTCAGAAGAAGCAAAAGCCGCTCCTGTGGTAGAGGAAGGTCCTGTGGAAGATGTAGCTGAAGTGAGTGAAGAGGTAGCGGTCGAAGAGGAGGTAACGCCGGAGGTTGTTTCTGATGAAACTTCAGCAGAAGCTGAGGCAGAGGTTGTGGCCTCATCAGAGGATGTAGTGGCTGAAGAAGAAGTAGCTATACCAGAGGAAGCTCCCGCGGAAGATGTTGAAGCAAAGGCTGAAGCGGATTCTAAAGAAGAAAAAGATACAGAAGAAGATGATAAGGATGCTGAGAAATAAAAACGAAGGTTTCCTATAAAATTGAAGGGATTAGATTTTTATCTGATCCCTTTTTTTATTTTTGCTGCATTCTAAATTCCAAACCACCACATATGAAATTACTAGCCAGGGAGCCTGCTTACTTACTGTTAGAAGATGGAACACTTTTAGAAGGCACGGCGATAGGCAAAAAAGGTACTAGCGGTGGTGAAATATGCTTTAATACGGGCATGACAGGCTATCAGGAGATCTATACCGATCCCTCCTACACCGGTCAAATCATTGTAAACACCACCTCCCATATAGGAAATTACGGCACGCTGGGCCTAGAACAGGAATCTGAACGCCCTACTATTAGCGGAATAGTTGTAAATGAGTATGCTCAGCTGCACAGTCGTGAAACCGCGGATGCCAGCCTGCAGGACTATCTAGAAAAACATAACGTGGTAGGTATTGCCGACCTGGATACAAGAATGCTGGTGAGGCACATAAGAAGCAAGGGGGCTATGAACGCTATAATATCTTCTGAACTTACACAGGATGATTTAAAGTCGGAGCTTGATAAAGTTCCTTCTATGGAAGGTCTTGAACTATCCTCTAAAGTCTGCGCTACTACTCCGTATTTCATAGGAGAAGAGAGTAGTGATGTTAAAGTGGCAGTTTTAGATCTGGGAATCAAGTCCAGCATTTTAAAGAACCTCAGTTCAAGAGGAGCCTATTGCAAGGTATTCCCTGCAAAAACGAGTTTTTCAGAAATGCAATCCTGGTCGCCTGATGGATATTTCATATCTAACGGCCCGGGCGACCCTGCAGTTATGGATTACGCAGTTGAAACAGTTAAACAAATACTGGAAGCCGACTTACCCTTATTTGGGATATGCCTCGGGCATCAGATCATAGCTAGGGCATGTGGCGTCTCAACGTATAAGATGCACCAAGGGCATAGGGGACTCAATCATCCTGTTAAAAATTTAGAAACAGGCCTTAGCGAAATTACCTCTCAAAATCACGGGTTTGTAGTTTCCGAAGAAGAGGCTAACAAATCTGATGAAGTAGAAGTTACCCACCTTCACCTAAATGATAATACTATAGCTGGTCTGAAAATAAAAAATAAGAAAGCTTTTGCGGTACAGTACCACCCCGAATCTTCACCAGGCCCGCACGATTCACGATACCTATTCGATCAATTTATTCAACTAATAAAAGACAACAAATAAGATGAGTTTAATAGAAAGTGTTTATGCACGGCAAATCCTTGATTCAAGAGGTAACCCCACGGTTGAAGTAGATATTGTTACTGAGAATGGTGTTCTGGGAAGGGCAGCTGTTCCTTCCGGCGCGTCAACGGGTAAACATGAGGCCGTAGAGTTAAGAGACGGTGATAAGAACCGGTTCATGGGCAAGGGAGTACTGCAGGCGGTAGAGAATGTAAACTCCATCATCGCTGAAGAGCTGGTAGGGTTTTCAGTATACGACCAAAACCTTCTTGACAAGATCATGTTGGAAGTAGATGGTACCGAAAATAAAGGAAAACTTGGCGCCAATGCCATTTTAGGCGCCTCTTTAGCAATAGCAAAGGCTGCAGCTCAGGAATCAGGTCAGTCGCTGTTCAGATACATCGGAGGTGTTAATGCCAACACACTTCCCGTACCAATGATGAATATTCTCAATGGTGGCAGCCATGCAGATAATGCTATAGATTTTCAGGAGTTTATGGTTATGCCAGTGGGTGCAGATACCTTCAGTGAATCGCTTAGGATGGGTACGGAAGTATTCCACCATCTTAAAAAAGTGCTTAGTGAAAAAGGTTTCTCAACTAACGTGGGAGATGAAGGAGGGTTTGCCCCTAATATTCAATCTAATGAAGAAGCGATTGAAATCGTCCTTCAGGCCATAGAAAAAGCCGGATATAAACCAGGCGATGATATTTTTATTGCAATGGATGCCGCCTCTTCAGAGTTTTATGATGCTAAAGAAAAGCTTTATCATTTTTCTTCTACAGGTAAGAAGATATCTTCTGACGAGATGGTGGATTACTGGGCTACCTGGGTAGATAAGTATCCAATCATTTCCATAGAAGATGGCATGGAAGAAGACGATTGGGCCGGATGGAAATCTTTAACGGAGCGGATCGGAAGTAAAACCCAACTTGTAGGGGACGACCTTTTTGTAACTAATGTGAAAAGGCTTGGCGATGGAATAGCACAGGGAGTGGCCAATTCCATTTTGATAAAAGTGAATCAGATAGGCTCGCTCACGGAAACTATCGATGCCGTTAACCTGGCTACACGAAACTCGTATAAGAGCGTGATGTCCCATAGATCCGGAGAGACAGAGGATAACACCATTGCCGATTTGGCCGTGGCGCTGAATACCGGTCAAATAAAGACAGGTTCAGCCTCACGTTCGGACAGGATGGCGAAGTACAATCAGCTAATAAGAATAGAAGAGGAGTTAGGCGAAACCGCCTATTTCCCAGGACGTAACATGTAAAATAAAAAGTAGTAGAGGATGCTACTTCCTCTACTGCTTTTCTCCACTAATCGCGATGTCGGTTAATAATGCTGGTAACTGATTACCCATTTTTTCGTATCTTCCCTTAAGATTTTTTAAACTGCGCTTATGAGGCTGCCTAAGTATACCAAAAATTTCTACTTCATTTTTACAGCTTTATTCCTCATTTGGATGTTGTTCGTTGATGCAAACGACTTTGTCACACAATATAAGCTCAATCAACAACGTAAGAACTTAGAGAATGAAAAAGCCTATTATCAAGATAAAATAGCTGAGGTGCGAAATGAGCGTGAGGAACTGCTGAGTAATGACAAGTTGCTGGAGAAGTTTGCACGTGAGAAGTACCTAATGAAAAAACCTGGTGAGGATTTATTTATCGTTGTAAAAGAAAATGAATAAGGTATTTATCATATCGCTTTGCTGTCTTATAGGATCAGCTTCCATTGCGCAGAATAACAATGTTATTGATGAAAGATCTTCCGTAAGAGATAGAATATTCTTTGGGGGTAACCTTGGCTTTTCTTTTGGCGACATCACATTTATTGAAGTTGCACCGCTGGTAGGCTACAGAATCACCGACAAACTTTCCGGGGGGCTTCAGGTACAATATCGCTATAGAAATGACAAACGCTTTACTCCGGATCTTGACGCTACGGATTATGGGGCAAACCTTTTTGCGCGGTACAATCTACCCGCTCCGTTTTTCTTGCAGGCCGAGTACGAATACCTGAATTTTGAATTCTTTGATAGCCAGCTAGATACAGAACGTGATAGCTTTTCAAGTGTATTTGTTGGTGGTGGCATGGCTCAACCGTTAGGGAAGCGGGCGTTTTTCACAATAACTGTACTTTATAACTTAAGTTATGACGACAACGAAGCGCCCAGACCGTACGATAATCCATTAGTGGTAAGAGTAGGTATAAACGCTGGGTTCTAACCCAATTTCACTCCTAGTTTCTTCTCAATTTCCATCAAGTCGCTAACCACGTTTGTGTTTAGTGGTATTCCACTTTTTCCTGTTTTCCGCGCTGGGTCAGTCCGTATTGATATCGAATAATTTCAGGAGGT
>ERZ1740070.194-NODE-194-length-42804-cov-6.223233_pt1 | contig 42804 bp, 38 predicted proteins | sample MGYA00581734_ERZ1740070 | MGnify/ENA primary metagenome ERZ1740070 (study PRJEB43018, sample SAMN04849744) | marine metagenome | isolation source: floating plastic debris | place: Pacific Ocean | collected 2008-09-01 | study: EMG produced TPA metagenomics assembly... | reverse complement strand
TCTCTGGATGCCCGTGGAATACAGTTATTTCTTTCGAGGTGAACAGAAACGCCTTAAACAAACTAAACGTAAAGGCAAATTCAAAAATCTCGATATCTTCAGCATCCCGGAGACCTAATTCATAAAGCGTGACTGCTTCTACTGAAAACGTTGTCGCCAACCATTGCGCCAGCCGGGGAGGTAATTGAGCATTAAGCTAAAAGGTCATGCCACTAACCTCGGAAAGTCAATTCGCATAGCCGCGTATAGCAGACAAGCTTGTATATCAGCTGCCTCCAAATCTGGAAAATCCTCTAAGATTTCGTTAGTCGTTATACCCTCTGCCAACGTTTCTAAAATATCCACTACCCGAATTCGCATATCCCGAATGCAAGGACGTCTACCACATTTACCAGGTGTTTGGGTAATTCGCTTTAATAAGGCTGCTCGATCTACCATCACGACCACCTCAACAGCAGATTTCGACCGAGGCGATAAATTTAAGGGCTACGCCTTGCTAGCCTCTTTAGAAGAATACGTCTTAATTGATCAGGATAGGATGCAGGTCGAGTGCCGTCGTCAAATAGGCAAGCAACAATGGGAAAACATTATTTATTCCACAGGTGAGCAGCTTACTTTCAAAAGTATTGGACTAGAGCTGCCCATTGAAGAACTCTACAGAGGGACTAGCATTGCTTAAGTATTAGCTATATCTAAGCGCTAGAATAACTACGCTGTATCCGCCACCTACCATGGCCACGTCCCATACATCTTCGGGGAAAAAATATCAGGGTCAAGCTTCCCTTTTCTCGAAACAGCTGCTGGCCTTTTATCGGCGGGTGAGTCAGTCAACACTCACCGTAGTGGATGTTGAGACGACTGGCTCCGAGGCCAATAAGTCAAATGTCATCGAAGTATCAGACATAAAGGCTAATCTAAATGCCGGTATTCAGCAGCAGGAAACCTCGTTGATTAACCCTACGGGCAAAGTGCCGCCGTTTATTACCAAAATTTCTGGCATTACCACTGCCATGGTTAGTAAGGCCCCTTTTCCAGAGGAAGTGTGGGCTGACTATGAATCTCTACTTCGTCAGGATGTTCTGACGGCCCATAATCTCGATTTTGACTACGGTTTTCTCCAGTCTGAATATAAGCGTCTTGACGTTCATTATTATCGTCCCCCTAGCCACCGTTTTTGTACGGTACTGTTGTCTCGGCTGCTATTGGCAGATTTACCTTCTCGCAGTCTGCCTGAATTGGTAAAGCATTTTAACTTTGACGTAAGTACGTCGCATCGAGCTGAGGCCGACACCAAGGCTTGTTGGCTGCTGGCTGAAATTTTGCTGACCCGAATTCAACAAGAACCTGAAGAGAAAATATTGGCAATATTTCGCCAGCAGTGGCTCCGCTTGCAGGATGCGGCGGTAATGTTTGGCCAACGCAAGAAAGATACGTTGGATCTACTGATTAAGGAGGGTCTAGAGCATCGGCTATCTAAACGTCAGCAGCAACCCCTGTTTCGTCGAGGGGATGTGGAAGATGTGTTTTATGCTCAGCGAGGAGAACAGCTATCAGTGTTAGGAGAGTCTTAAGTTCTACGCTACTTTGTTGTTGTAAATGTTGAGACTAAATTTGTCTAAATCCATAGTGCCTACCAGTTCTTGATGGGCTACAGACTGATAATCGTTATCGAGAAGGCGTTCAACATCCTGACGAATGGTGACAGTCTCAGTATCGGTTGGTACTTGCCAGACGGGGTTAGCGGCTTCTAACCATAGGATTTGTTCGTAGGTTTCATCACCTGTAGCTAAAACAGTCTCTAGTGTCTCAGGTAACTCTGCTGGATTGGTGGCTAACAGTTTCACTGACGTACTGTCTGGCAAATAATAAACTAACCGCAAGACGTGACCCCAAGCCCTAGAATTCATGACGATTAAGGTGGAATCTGCAGCTGTAGTGGTTGCTGCAATCTGGTGAAAGACCTGACGACTGCGCCCTGCCATGTCGCCTATAGTTAGGCCAAGGTAAAGGACTAATATCGCTGTTAATAGTGACGTTTGCCAGGTGCTGGGTAAATTTATTAGCCAGGTTGTTATCAACAGCAACAGACCAGGTAAAATGAAAATTGCACTGCGTCCAAATCCCCAGGCCAGTGTCGATTTCCCTGAAAGGATATCAGAGCCTAACATCAATAACAGGGGTAAAAATCCTAAGGTTAAGACGGTAATGAGTAATGCCGGAGAGTCTTTTTGGAGTAAATGCCACAGGTGCCAGCTAATGGCGGCTAGTGAAAGCAGTACAAAGACTCCTGTAGTCAAAATAATAGCGATGGGGAGACTTGTTGCCCAGTCTCCTATAGTTAGCTGAATGCCAAGTACTTCTAGGATGCCTTGAACATGTTGAGTAACGGTTTCTGTTAAACTGCTCTGGGTAGAAAATCTGTTGAGGTCTACATTTCTAAGCTGTTGTGGCAGGCCCCAATAAACCCATGGGGCGGTTAAACATGCGGCACCAAGACCGCAGAGAACATAGTGCCACCAGTGTTTCAGGTCTTTGATGAGAACGATACAGCCTAGGGCTAAAAACCACAGCACTGAGAGATAATAGGTTAAAAAACCGGCGGCTACGGTTGCTGTTAATAGGAGATACCACAGTAGGCGTCTAGAGGCACGCTGATTGCAGAGCTGTAGCGCGGCCCAACCGCTTAAGGTTACCCATAGGACAGTGGGGCAATACATGCGTACGTTGAGGGAGTGAAACCAAAAAAATGGGTTCAAACCCAACAAAGCCGCCAGTATTAGACCGCCTCTATGGGTAAAGAGGGCTTTACCCATGCCATAGGCCCCTAAAATTGCCCCCAGACTGAGTAAAAGATTCAGGCTGCGCAGCGAGGCTTCTGGTGTGCCGGTTAGGGGTAGCCACAGGTACTGCGATAAAAAGAACAGTGGCGGATGGGGCTCGCGACCCACCAGACCCTGGAGTAAGGGTTTTATGGCTGTAATAAAGTCAGTGGCGCCACCAAACTGAGGTAGCTGTAGCAGGTTGCTGTAATCAGCCAGTGCCACAGGTGCGCTGGGCGGATTACTATAGCTGGTTCGTTGGCTGGTTGATAACAGTAGTGATAAAACTTCGTCGTACCATAGCTCCCTAGCGCCGACGTAAACGACTCGCATTAGACCTGCGATCGCAATTGCTGCCATCAATATCCATTCAATCCGCAGCTGTTGGATTATTTTTTTAAGGCGACTGCCGGTTTCCGAAGACATGGGAAGCTGTGACACAGGATACCTCCTCTAAGGGGTTCGGTTTTGAGAGTTGGCCTGCAGCGGTTTGGGCAACGCCCGTCGCCGTCGGTACCAGGTGGCTCCACCCACCAGCATGCCAATTAATGTTAGCGCCACCACCAAAGGAATCAGATCTCCGGTTTGGGATAGGGTCAGTCCTGAACTGCCCAGCAACACAAAGGGTAATACTCCTGGTAGTGTGCCCAGGGCGGTGCCGACTAGATAGTCTCTCCAGGTGATAGAGGTGAGACCTGCGGCAAAATTTACTAAACCGTAGGGAATCACGGGCAGTAGCCGAATGGAGAACATGTAACCCATGCCGCCGTTGCAAATTTCTGCGTCAAGGGTTTGCCAATAGCCTGCCAGACGCTTTTCTACTAGCTCTCGACCGATGGTGCGGGTAAACCCAAAGGCTACAATGGCGGCCACTAGCGCTGCGATTGTGGTCCACAGTGAGCCTAACCATGGACCAAATAAAGCTCCCCCCGCTAAATTGAGTACCGTAGAGGGCAACACCAGCACCGTGGCTACGGTATAAATCACAATGTAAATGATGGGTCCCCAAATGCCTGCCCGGTCGAGGGTTGTCTGCAGCCAAGCAGAATCCATGCCTCCCAAAGATGCCATCGCCACTCCAGTTGCAATGATGCATACCAGGGCAATGATTAGAGCCAGGCGTTTTACAGTAGCCATTTGGGGAGTATCCTCATGCTCGTTTTGCCAGAGATGGATGCCAGAGATACATTAGTTAGAGATGCCACAGTGCGATTGCTAAAGTGCCAACCCGGTCTAATTGCAATTTAGCGGGTCATCACATTACCCATTATTTTGCGCTGTCTCCATAAAACTCTCTTACCAAATATAGGGGCCGCTGTTTAACTTCTTCATATACCCTTCCTAAATACTCGCCAATGATGCCAAGGCTGACGAGTTGAACACCACCCAAAAATAAAATCGCCACCATCAGCGACGCGTATCCAGGCACATCGATACCCAACAGCAAGGTACGGATAACTAAAAACGAAGCGTAAAAAAAGGCAACAACAGAAATTATCAGCCCTAGATAGCTCCAAACTTTTAAGGGTGTGGAGCTAAACGACACAATGCCATCAATGGCAAAATTCCAGAGCTTCCAGTAGTTCCATTTGGTGTGGCCACTATGGCGCGGATCGCGATCATAGGTAATGTAGGTTTGCTTATAGCCCACCCAAGCAAATAGCCCTTTCATAAAGCGGGTACGTTCCGGCAACCGTTTGAGGGCGTCCACCACACGTCTGTCCATCAGACGAAAATCTCCCGTATCCTGAGGAATGGGGACCTGACTCATCCGACTAATGATGCGATAAAAGCCATTGGCTGAAAATTTCTTAAACCAGGTTTCGCCGGGTCGAGTGCTGCGTTTGCCATAGACCACGTCATATCCTTCTCGCCATTTTTCCATCAGTGCCTGAATGTACTCAGGGGGGTCTTGCAGATCGGCGTCTATGGGCACAACGGCTCGCCCCCGGCTGTGGTCAATTCCGGCCGTGAGGGCAAGTTCTTTACCAAAATTACGAGCCAGCGCCACGACTTTAATGGCTGGATTACGCTGATGGTGACTGACCAGTCGTACAAGTGTATTGTCCTTGCTGCCGTCATCTACGCAGATAATCTCGTAAGTGACCCCCAGACTGCAGGCAACGGCTTCTAACCGTTCAAATAGAGGGTCGATGTTAGCCTCTTCACAATAGAGCGGCACAACAATGGAAAGCTCAGGCGGCGGGGCCTTGGGTGATAGATCTGGTGCATTGATTGGCACTACACCAGATGCACTCTGGATGGGGGACATAGAAAGGACACCAATGTCATAAGAGTCAGTATAGTTCTCGCTCTGGGCGTCCTATAACATTGAGAACGATCGTCTATCTGCAATGCTGCTGTTTGATCGCGGTCAGCCCATCATATAGAGCCTTAGTATCTGGCCAACCGACAAACCCAGCAAACTGGCAGCGCTCTTGGGCATCGGCCAAAAATATGTGATGGATACCCAGGGGATGACGCCATATACGCAGGGTTAACCCATTGTTTAGATGAGCCCAGATTTTGGCACGTTGAAAATCGCGTAGATGGGCATCGGTCATGCCGGGGATGCTCTGGAGCTGGGCAATAATGCTGTCTTCTAACGGGTCTGGAGTAGGTATGGAAATAGCCGGGAGCGTAGTCCAAAATTGCTGAATAGCAGCGATAACCTCTGGGTGGTCTTTGGTATTGTCGTGACGAATGCCCGTTAGCTGGGTGTAGTGGGCGTGACGAAACTGAGAGCATTGAATGGGAACGGTGCCGTCACTGCCACCATCGTAATCACTGACAATAATCTGTATCGGCATATGACACGCTAGATGTTCGGCTATCTGGCGACGGTCGGTGCCCAAATCTCTAGCGATACCGATACCCCATTGAAATGGATCAAAAATTCGACCTAAATCTGCTCCCCCAACCGGTGAGCTGACCAGGCTAACTGAATCAATCCGAGACCACCATTCAGGATGGCGCTGGAGTAGCTCTAGCCAAATTAGCCCCCCCATGGAGTGACCCACAATGCGCCAGGGATGATCGGGGTGACGCTGATACGTTGCGATCGCTATTTGCTCGACTCGCTCAATCAGAGGTTCAATCCGCCACCAGGTTTTAACCAGCCCTAAATTGGGAGCAATCACCTCTGTTTGTTCATCGGCTAAAGAACGCCCCAGACGACGGACGCGCCGATTTGTGTCGTGCCAGCCATGCTGCACAAAAAGAATATGGGAAGAAGACTTAGAAGCCGACATCTTTGAGCAGGTAATAATTTTCAGTAAAACAAAACAATAGCGTCATCGACAGCTGATGAGCTAACCGATCCCGATGACCGACTTAGGGCTGGTAACGATTTTTGTTCCGCAATTAAGGCTGTGCTCAGACTGAACATCTATCCCTGCGGTATGCTAGTTGCGGAGCGTGTCTTTACACCGCCTCCCCATCTGATTTGTCAAAGACTCCAATGACGCTGTCGCTAAGTTTACTCAATGGTTTTGTTATGACGTTGGCCAGCTGTGCCACTTAATATCTGGCTAAGATAATCCCCCAATTGTCTCTGCCAAAAGCCAGCAGGTCTGGGAGTAACCATAACTTGCCCGTGAGCCACACTGCGATTGAGCAACGCACTACTAACTTTGAGGATGTCTACGCGTGTTACGAACTTTAATTGCCGACTTTAAAGTGGTTTTTGAGCGGGACCCAGCTGCTCGTAATGCACTGGAAGTACTGTTCTGCTATCCAGGTCTCCATGCTTTGTCGCTTTATCGGCCAGCTCACGCTCTTTGGAAACTGGGGTTACCCTTTTTACCCAGATTGATATCCCATGTGGCTCGACTGATTACGGGTATTGAAATTCACCCAGGAGCTACCATTGGTCGCGCTGTATTTATCGACCACGGCATGGGTGTCGTGATTGGTGAGACAGCCATTGTAGGAGACTATTCACTGATCTATCAGGGAGTGACCTTGGGCGGAACGGGTAAAGAGACCGGCAAACGCCACCCCACCTTAGGAACCCAGGTGGTTGTTGGAGCGGGTGCCAAAGTGTTGGGCAACATTCACATTGGTAACAATGCGCGAGTGGGTGCTGGTTCAGTTGTACTTAGAGATGTGCCGTCTGACTGCACTGTAGTGGGTGTACCTGGTCGTGTTGTTCATCGCTCCAGTCGCACCGGCCCCCTTGAACATGGTCAGCTACCAGATTCTGAGGCAGCTGTTATTCGCACGCTGGTTGATCGCATTGAAGTTCTAGAGCAGCAAATTGCTCAGCTGCAACAGCGACCACCAATCACCATGGCAGTTATTGCTAGCGATGCGACAACAGATGATGAGGGTGACTGTTGCCGCATTCAAGATCGGGCGATTGAAGAGTTTTTAGATGGTTGCCCACAGCGATAGCGATTAAGGATTAACTTCTTTTTTCAACCACACACCATCCAAAAGTTTATAGATATATCGATCTTGGGGACTGCCCTTTAGGGTTAGATAATCAACCTGATTAGGGGCTAGGAGCAGTACAGAGAAACTATCGGGGGGCTGTTCTTGAGAGTCAACAGTTGGCTCAAAAGCAGTCTCGTCTTTTCTTATTTGACCTGGATGAGGCCAGTAAAACTGTTGGCGAGCGTTAGCTGACATCCGTTGCCAGGCCGCCTGACGTGTGGCCTTGGCATCGTTGTTGTCTGGACCCAGCAGTGTTAGCTGGCCAGCGATACGAAATTGTTCGCGGGTGACTGTGAAATACCAGCAGGCTTCAGCCCAAGCGTTAACCTGTAAGTGTTGGACTTTCTCGCTGCGACTGTCGGTGACTACTTGCAAGGCATCATCAGTAAATCCCCGAAAAACTACGGTACGATTAGAGGGTTTACCATCTTTAGTTATCGTCGCTAACTGTAAATATCGGCTGTAGGCTCGGGCACGGTTTCGGTGAAGGGCTCGGGCTAAGGCAGATCGCCATGGGGCTAACGTCATGGTCAGTTTCTCGGCTTTGGGCAGTGATTTCCAGCAATTGACTGGTTTTGCCGTTCCATAGTAGACGGCAGAATGGTAATCATTAGGGTAATTATTAATACACGAACCCGCTCAGCTCGATACCGGATACACGTTCATAAAGTCGGTAAACTCAAATCAATGGCCAAAGCGCTTGGATTTCAACGAGCAACTAGACGAAGAATGTATCAGAAGAATGTATCAAAGGAGATGCCTGTAAGGCCATGACTGCCACTATGTTTCTCATACTAGGAATAGTTTTCCTGGTCGTTGGAGCTGATTTTTTAGTAAGAGGGGCTTCTAATTTAGCGGCGATGGTGCGCATCTCTCCATTGGTCATTGGTCTGACGGTAGTGGCTTTCGGTACAAGCGCGCCGGAGCTGGCTGTAAGCTTACACGCTGCCTTTAATGATCAATCACCGCTAGCTGTTGGCAACGTAGTCGGTAGCAACATCTGTAATGTGTTGTTGATCTTGGGGGCTTCGGCTTTAGTAGCGCCCTTGGTTGTAGCTCAGCAGCTGGTACGTCTGGATGTCCCTATCATGATTGGGGTGTCTGGTCTGGTTTTTCTGTTTGGTTTAGATGGCTATATTGGCACGTCCGACGGCGTTATTTTATTTATCGGTGGACTGGTGTACACCATATTTTTGCTTTTTCAAAGTCGTCGTGAAAAAAATCCTGAGGTTCAGGATGAATATGCCCAAGAGTATGGCCCCAAAAAGTTTTCCTGGCCCAAGGTGAGTATTGAGGTCCTAGCGTTTTTGGGGGGAATGGGATTTTTAGTGATTGGTTCACAGCTGTTGGTCAGGGGCGCTGTGACAATCGCTGAGGCATTAGAGGTTAACCCCTTAATCATTGGTTTAACTATCGTGGCCTTTGGAACGTCGCTGCCGGAGCTGGCGACATCGATTGTGGCGAGTTTTCGCGGTGAGCGAGATATTGCTGTTGGTAATGTAGTTGGTAGCAACATCTTTAACATTTTAGTGGTGTTGGGTGTGACCAGTGCCCTGGCACCAAACGGCATTGTTATCGAACAGTCTGTGCTTGCCTTTGATATTCCGGTGATGCTGGGTGTGGCGGTCATGTGTTTCCCAATTTGTTTTAATGACAACTTGGTCAGTCGTTGGGAAGGCTTGCTATTGCTGACGTACTACCTTGCATACACCCTATATCTGGTGATGAAATCGACTGAGCATGACAGTACGATGATGTTTGGCTCAGCTCTAAAGTATGTGATTGTACCGCTGACAATTTTGGGATTAACGGCAATAACGCTGCGATCGCGCTTTGGTTCTCCTCGATCAAAAGAGCTTTCGAGTACCCATGGCCCGCCTAATTAAGCTGACTCAGATAGCTGGCTAATGCTGGATCTAAACAATGAGCCAACGTGAGCGGATCGACCCCAAGCACGGTGCGTTGTTTATGGGCGTATTGCCCTGCTTGGGCATGCCACCAGACGGCCCCCAAAGCTGCCTTAGTAACAGCATCAGCGGGGTCTGGGCCGTTGTTTCGCTGAGCCATCAGCCCGCCCATTAGCCCGGTGAGCACATCGCCACTGCCGCCCCGAGCTAGGGCCGGTGTGCTGTGGGGGTTGAGCCATAGACGCTGGTTGTGGGCAATAGCGACCTTGGCTCCCTTGAGTACCACGGTAGCCTGGGTTAGCTGAGCCGCACTCAGGGCACCGTCATGACCGCTAGTGAACTTTGGAAACAGACGTTTAAATTCGCCTGGATGAGGGGTAATGACGGTAGCTCCCTGACGTTCTATCAGCTGACTGGCCGTTATGTTATTGAGTCCATCGGCATCCAACAGCAGCGGGACAGCACTGGCCATAATCTCTGGTAGCCAGCTGACCTGCGCCAACCCAGGACCACAGGCAATGGTGTCATATCGGTCCAGGTTGAGCGGTGGTAATGTTGCGATCGCACCTGCGGGGGTTTCATCAGCGCCCAGCACTAAGGCTCCCGGTAGCTGGGCAACTACCATAGTACGTATGCTGTCTGGCACCACCAGCGTCACCATGCCTACACCGCTAGCCATGGCTCCGTGGCCTGTGAGTAAAGCGGCTCCTACATATTGCCTAGCCCCGGCAATGACTAACAGCTGACCCACGGTGTATTTATGGGCCACCGGAGAACGCGCTAGAGGCAGCGTCTGTAGGGCCTTTTCTGCCGTTAGACGCTGCACTGCAGGCTGATCACCCAACACGGTTGCGATCGCACTCGGTGGAATATCAAAATCAATTAGCTCAGTCTGTCCCAAATAGGGCTGGGCCGCTTCCTGTAGACAAGCCCGTTTCCATAGCCCCAAACACAGTGTTGTTTCGGCTTTAAGAGCGGCCCCCAAAACAGCTCCGCTATCGGTATGAATTCCAGAGGGGAGATCGATACTGACAACAGCACTATTGCCTGTGTTGATAGCCTCCACTACTGTCGCGATTTCTCCAGTGAGGGGGCGGCTCAAGCCAAATCCAAACAGCCCGTCCAAAATACGCTGATTTAGTTTAGGTTCTAACTCATCCCATCTCTGATACCAGGGAATGCCCAGACTGCGACAATAGCGACCGTGACTCTGGGTTAACGGCTTATGCTGATCAAACGGGCTGTAGATGGTAATGTCATATCCCTTGAGATAAAGCTCACGGGCTACTACTAATGCATCGCCACCGTTGTGCCCCGGTCCCACCAGCACCAACACAGGGTGCATTGAGTTCCAACGATGTAGCCAATAGTGCACAATGCGCCCGGCTACCTTTTCCATCAAAGCTGCCACAGGAAAGCCTGCATCAAACAGCAAAGCTTCTATGGCCTGCATTTCGTTTGCCGTAACGCAAATCGATTGGAGAGTGAACTGTCTATTTATTCTCAAGCCTGTTAGGTGGGTCATATCAGCACATTAGTCGCTAATTGTTTTATTCTGTGGGGATTTACAGAATTTACACCTGTAGTTCTTTATGCCTGTTCCCAAAAGTTGTCACCTGAGTCGCCTGTTTCCAGTTTCAAAAGTAACCAGGAGTAATCACGGATTTGTGAATGGAGTGTTAGCCTAAGAATTGGCATTTCGACACGTTTAAGCATCTATGGGTAAAGTTGTTGTAGGTTTGTCTGGAGGCGTAGATAGTTCGGTCGCTGCAGCCACACTGCATCAGCAGGGGCGGGATGTTATTGGCCTAACTCTATGGCTAATGAAGGGAAAGGGGCAGTGCTGTTCTGAAGGAATGGTGGATGCCGCCCAGCTGTGTGAGGAGCTAAACATTCCCTATCACGTGGTAGATACCCGTGATTTATTTGAAGAAAAGATCGTTAACTATCTGGTGGATGGGTACAGTCGAGGAGTGACCCCCTTGCCCTGCTCCCAGTGCAACCGCAGCGTCAAGTTTGGGCCCATGTTGGACTATGCCCGTAATGAACTGGGGGCAGACACCATTGCAACGGGCCACTATGCACGCATTACCCACAATCTAGAGACAGGACGATACGAGCTGCGTCGCGCCGTAGACCGCACAAAAGACCAGTCCTATTTTCTATATGATCTGACCCAAGAGCAGCTGGGGGCCACCCAGTTTCCTCTAGGTGAGAAAACCAAGGTGCAAACCCGTGAAATAGCCACCCAGCTAGGTTTGCACACGGCTGAGAAACCTGAGAGTCAAGATCTCTGTCTGATCGAACAGCACGGCTCAATGCAGGCGTTTCTAGACAAATACCTAGCATCTAAACCTGGCGAGATTGTCGATACCAAAGGTCAGGTCTTGGGTCAGCATACGGGCATTCATCATTACACGATTGGTCAGCGTAGAGGGTTGGGTATTGCCGCTCCAGCTCCCCTTTATGTCGTGGCTTTGGACGTTGCTCGCAATCAGGTGGTTGTGGGTGAGCGCGATAGTGTTCATCAGCCTTACTGCAGTGTGGATCGGGTGAATTGGGTGTCGATTCAGGCTCCCGATGAACCGATCTCAGTGGCAGTACAAATTCGTTATCGGTCGCCTGCGGTGGCTGCCACTGTGTTTCCGCTGACTGATGGCTCTGTCAAGCTTGTCTTTGCTGAGCCGCAGTTTAGTGTTTCACCTGGGCAAGCGGCTGTGTGGTACGACGATGACGAACGGGTGCTGGGTGGCGGTCTCATTCGACCGTTTGCTCAATCAGATGAACATTAATGCAGTTTCTATAGAAGAAAAGAGGACGTTTTGACTTTAATTAGTGATGGGATCGCTCCCCACGGCGGCATGCTGATTGATCGTTTAGCATCCGATGAGCAAAAAGCAGAATTTTTAAGCAAAGCGGATTTTTTACCCCAAGTCACATTAGATGACCGGGCTATGTCAGATCTTGTCATGATTGCCATTGGCGGGTTTAGCCCGCTGACTGGATTTATGGGCAAGGCTGATTATGAGCCTGTCGTTACTGATATGCGTTTGGCTAACGGTGTACCCTGGTCGGTGCCTGTGACTCTATCTGTCTCAGAAGAGGCGGCCGCTTCTCTAGAGGAGGGGACGCTGGTGCGTCTGAATGATAAGACAGGTCGCTATGTTGGTGTACTTGAACTCGCTGAGAAGTATACCTACGACAAACAAAAAGAAGCGGTTAACGTTTACCGCACTAATGAGGATAAGCATCCTGGAGTTAAGGTCATTTACGAACAGGGAGCCGTTAATCTAGCTGGTCCGGTCTGGCTGCTAGAGCGAGCTCCTCATCCTTTATTCCCCAAGTACCAAATTGACCCAGCTGCCTCCCGCGCTATGTTCCGTGAGCGTGGTTGGAAAACTGTGGTTGGTTTTCAGACCCGTAACCCTATCCACCGTGCCCACGAGTACATTCAAAAATGTGCTCTAGAAACTGTGGATGGACTGTTTTTACACCCGCTAGTCGGTGCCACCAAAAAAGATGACATCCCAGCGGATGTACGGATGCGTTGTTATGAAATCATGATGGATCGCTATTTTCCCCAAGATCGGGTAATTTTGGCGATTAATCCATCGGCTATGCGTTACGCTGGTCCTCGCGAGGCAATCTTTCACGCGCTAATCCGTAAAAATTATGGCTGCACCCACTTTATTGTGGGCCGCGATCATGCGGGTGTCGGCGACTACTATGGTACGTATGACGCTCAGCACATTTTTGACCAGTTTGAGCCTGATGAACTGGGAATTACACCGATGAAGTTTGAGCACGCCTTCTATTGCACCCGTACGAGTACTATGGCGACTAGCAAGACTAGCCCCAGTAAAAAAGAAGAGCGGATTCATCTATCGGGTACTAAAGTGCGAGAAATGTTGCGTCGTGGCGAGCTACCTCCACCGGAGTTTTCTCGTCCAGAAGTGGCTGCCGAGCTATCTCGGGCCATGCAAGCTCAAAGCTAACGCGAATGGAGTAGTCGGATAGTGAAGCGACGGGAGTTTCTGTCAGCAACAGGTGTCATTCTAGGCGCGTTTGGTTTAAGTCAGTCCCAACTTTTGGGCTGGCAACAGGCGCTGGCAGATACGTCTCGTCGCAAACTTGCTCTGTTAATCGGTATTAATCAGTATCCCAGTGGTGTCTTAGGTAAAGGACTAAAGCCGTTACAGGGCTGTGCGACCGATGTCGAGCTACAGCGACAGCTATTGGTGCATCGTTTTGGATTTGCCCCCGATGATATTACTACCCTGATTGATGGTCGGGCCACTCAGGCAGCCATTGTGACTGCTCTGTATCAGCTGACTCAGCAGTCGAGGGCCAATGACTTTGTTGTGGTGCACTATAGCGGCTACGGCGGTCAACTAATGCTAGAAGATAAGCTGATTCAAACCTGGGTACCTGTGGATGGTTATTTACCCACGGTGGCATCACCCATGGCAAGAGATGTGCCCGTATCTTGGGTTAAGCAAATTCTGGCTAAGTTAAAGACCAAACAGATATTTACAGTGCTCGCTGCTGGCTACAGTCAGCCTGATGTTTCGTTGACTGGCGGCTATCGTTCTCGTGCCCGTGGCGATATTCTGAGTGTTGAAGGTGTGCGGCTGCCAGCGGTAGAGGCAGACCTAGAGAAGCTGCAAACGATTTCAGAACCGGCATTTTTCCCAGGTGATTTACTGATGGCTGCCCGGAATGGCCAGTCGGCGATTGAGCGTCAGTGGGTTGATTTTGGCACTGGGTTGTTTACCCACAGTTTGACTCGTTATTTATGGACAACCCAACTACCGGCTAAGCTTTCAGCGACGATGCGTGGAGCCCAGGAGTCTATTTTGCCACTGGTTCCCAATCAGACTCCCTATTGGACAACCCAAACGGCGGATGCACATGTTGTCTATGGCGAAGCCGATTTACCCTGTGTAGATGCTGTAGTGACTTCTGTGGAAGGGCGCTCAGTAACCGTGTGGCTGGGGGGACTACCGGCGGATGTTGTGCAATACAGTGAGCAATTTCAGTTTACTCATCAGCAAGATAGTGATGAGCCATCGGTGCAGATGCGATCGCAATCAGGACTTGAAGGGCGGATCAAGCTGACAGACGACCAGTCATGGTCGGTCGGTCAGCCCCTGTACGAGGCGATGCGGGTATTGCCTAAAGACCTGACGCTAGTGGTTTCCCTCGATTCAGATTTAGAGAGAATTGAACGAGTGGACGCCACTAGCGCCCTGGCCGCGTTGACCTTTGTGGATTCAACCGATAATAGCCACCCGGCTGACTGTATGTTGGGTAAATCGCAGTCCGATGAAGCTACTGAGGCCGATACTAAGAGCGCGTCAGTGGTTAAACAGGGCTACGGATTGTTTACCCCCACCCGAAATTTGATTACGGGTACTCTGGCTAAGCAAGATGAGGCCGTCAAGATGGCGGTTTCAAGACTCTCCCCTAAGCTTGAAACCATGCTGGCCATGAAACTACTGCGCCTCAGCGAGAACCAAGCATCCTCCCGGCTGGCGGTGCGTCTCAATCTATTGCTGGCGGGTGGAGAAGCGGACAAACTAGTCCTACAGCAAGAGACTCGACAGGCAATGGGCAATGCGTCTAAAAGTCGTCTGGCTGAAGCCGTTAGTCGTCAAAACCGACCCGTAGAGTTTTCCACGGGATCTCAGGTCCGCTATCAGGCATTAAACTTTGGCTTGGAGCCTGTATATACAATGCTTCTGGGCTTTGATGCGCGTGACCGAATGCTGGCTTTTTTACCCCCCAGCGAGGGACAATCTTACTCTATCGATTTACTCAGAACTGCTTTAACCATTGCTCCGGGTACTTCAAGCTACTTGCCTACCCAAAACGCTTGGGTAGTGGACGACCCTGAAGGACGAGTGGAGGCTTATTTGGTGTGCAGCACCCGTCCTTTGGCAGGGTGCTGGCAAGAACTGCTATCGATTGCCAATACAGCCAGCAACCAACGCGTCACCCTGGGAGATAATGCTCTACCCCTGGTGCAGGCTCTGATGGATGATTTAAGCTTTAATGACGCCGATGAGGCCGATAGCTACGCGTTAAATACATCTCACTGGGCAACGGTTGGCTGCCATTACAGCATTGTTTAGGGAGCTAATCAGAATTCAAAACTTCTTTAGCTAGCGATCTCAGCTTCTGTAGACGCTACTTTTTGATGGTCTGAGTCTTGATTTGAAAAGCTAAAGGCACGAAAATGTTTGGCCTGTTCTTCGATCCGGCTGGCGATGCGATCGCACACTAGACTGCAGAGTTGAAAACTCAAATCATCTGCAACTCGATAAAAAGAAGATGTCCCCTCGGTCCGTCGAGTAAGCATACCGGCCTGCATCATCACCTTTAGATGCTTAGAGACATTGGCCTGACTGGTCTCGGTATCATCAACGAGTTCCTGAACACATTTTTCACCACTTTTTAGCAGGTTCAAAATTCTGAGTCGCATCGGTTCACTCAAAACGCTGAAATAATCGGCTACCTGCTGAATAACTTCAGCGGAGATAGGTTCCATTGCAGGACCTCCAAGACCCTAAGGAAATAGACACATCTGCCTTAATAAACCTGATGGGTATTGTAACAATATATTTATCAATGGCAATAGAGCGATTTAGTTTTTTACCAAAAAAATAAAAACAAGTGATCAGCGGAGTCTGTTAAAAGTTGAGCCTGTCAAGCCATCTGACGAGCGCTGATCCTCTCTGAGGCAGCCTTTAGAGCACTTAGTTGGCTGAAGATTAAGAGATGGAACAATATATAACGTCAGATTGCTAACTGTGAATTGTCTGGGAGATATATCTCTTAAAAGAGAGATGTTAGAGAGATGCTTAAAATTCTCAAAAATAAACCCTTACAAGAGATAGCGGTCTTAAAGAATCTCCTGTTAAGCACCGTTACTGATCTAGGCTCTGATTTTATCTAGAAGATGCTGGTATATGGCGTTTTTAACAGCTCGAGCCATCTGCTAAATCGACAACGGCTGACTAATAAGTTGCCGATATTCTCGTTTGGCTACTGAATAAACGTCTGGGAAATTGTAAAAGAAGTCTGGGGTTTTACCCTCAACTCAAAATGGTGGAGTTAGCATAAAGACACGCTTCACGACGTAGTTTCTCCCGGAGACTCCGTCAGAAGTGACGTGTTTTAATAAAACCCCTGCAGAAGCTCACCGTTATCTGCTGACTATTAATGAATTATTTTATGCTTAATTTATAAGGTTAAGTTTACGCTTAAACAATATTGACTCAAACAATATTGACGACTGCTCAAACATAATCACAGTGGCTAATGCTGGTTTATTCATTAAGGAATCGATCAGCTGTGGTGATGGGTGATATGTTGTCTAAGCTTGTGAGATGATAACTGTCCCTAATAGGTTCTCTTCTGAGAAACTACGGTTTAGTCGACAATATTTGTTGTTATCTATGGCCAAGCGCCCTTCATGATAAGGAGGTTCTCCGTAGGCTTAGAGGATTTTAAGAGACCGTCAAGATATCTCAGTGACAACAGTTCAGATCAGTTGCATGGCCACGTTCTGTTCTGCAAATTGTGTAGCTATCGAATTACTCCTTTGTTTGTTGCCCCAAGAGACGTCTATTAGCTATGTCCAGCTTCGCCTCAGCTTTAGAATATCAAACTGTACCGCATCATATTTTTGAGCAGCTGCGAAGGAGCTTCTCTTACTTCTTATCAGAGGGGTTTTCTTACCTGTCTGAAGGCGATCTTAGTACTAGTCGACTGCTGCAAGATGCGGGTATTGAGAAATTTACATTGGCTTCAACCACCCAGGCCAGCTTCTTATTGTTAGCGAAACCTGATGACGTTTGTAGCTATTGGGTGTCTCTTTGTGCTGAACCGACAACAATTGAGCATTTCTTAAATCAATCCTGGCTAGTGGATAGTTTGAATCGCGACGGGCAAACTAAAATTTCTCACCTCCATCAGCAGGTTAAACAAGCTGTGGCTATTCCCTCTCCACAGGCCGCTCAGTATCTTGTCAAGCTAGTGCATCAGCTGACACTGGATGTCAGCGGCTTACAGCTGGATGTTCCAGAAGCACCCCTATCGTCAGCAACTATTTTGCAACATGTCATTACCCGTTTAGACCAATCAGAACCGCTCTCCTCGTTGATCCAGTCGACACTTGATGAGGTGTGTGAATGGCTACGCTTAGATCGATTGTTTATCTATCAGGTTGTTAAGCGCCCCCCCCTCTCTGGTGCCCCGGACCCACAGTCACTGTCAGATGAACTAGAGGAGGAGGCGCCCTACATTACCTACGAAGCTCGGAGTAGTTCATCCATTGAGTCCGTGCTGCATCGGTCTGATGCAGACTGTTTGTCCCATGGGGTCTGGTGCGATCGCTACGCCCAACGGACTCCGAACGAACCCTACTATGCGATTGAGAATATAGCCCTACACTATCAGCAAACTCCCTGTCTGCTTAACCAGCTTCAGCAGGTTAATGTGGGGTCTCAGCTGGTGGTCCCCATCTGGTTGAACGACAGCCTTTGGGGATTGCTTATCGGCCATCACTGTATTGATGGTGACGGTACGGAGAATGGTCAGCGTCTGCGGCAATGGCATCCCTGGGAAGGAAATTTTCTTGTCCGCATTGCGGAGCATCTAACGTTAGCGATCCGTCAGACCGACCTTGAGCAGCAGCTCCAATATCAAAAGCTGATGCTTAAGGCTCAGGTGGAAGAACGCACGCAAAATCTAGAAGATGCGCTGATGGCAGCTGAGGCAGCCAATAAGACTAAGAGTGAGTTTTTGGCCACCATGAGCCATGAGCTGCGGACGCCATTAACCTACATTATTGGTATGTCAGCAACGCTCCTACGCTGGTCGTTTGGGGATTTAAGCCCCCGTCAGCGTGACTATCTCAATACGATTCACAGCAGTGGTGAACAACTGTTAGACATTATCAATGACATTCTAGAGGTGGCCAAAATTGAGGCGGGGCGCACTGTTTTAGAAGTCAACAATTTTTCACTATCAAATTTGGCCCGCACTAGTCTAGAGAGTTTTCGCAAAGATGCTCAGGCCAAGGGGGTGGATTTACGTATCAATCTACGCCTGTCGGAGGCTGAAGATAGCTTTCGAGCTGATCCACGACGAATACGGCAAATCTTGGCGAACTTGCTGAACAACGCCGTTAAGTTTACTGACCCAAACGGTCGCATTAGTCTGCGGGTTTGGCGAGATCCACACAATGTCATGTTTCAAGTTGAGGATACTGGCATTGGTATCCCAGAGGCTCAACAGGCTGTGTTGTTTGAGACCTTTAGACAGCTAGAAACTGCTCGTCAGCGGCAGTACCCTGGTGCCGGGCTAGGGTTGGCCCTGACAAAACAGCTGGTGGAACTCCACAACGGTTCGATTCAGGTAGTCTCTACACCGGGTAAAGGGTCGATGTTTACGGTTCGTATTCCCTTTCAGCATCCAGATGGTTTAGCCAACGCTTTTCAAAGTGTAGAACCGGTGACTGGTCGTATCATTCTGCTAGAAGATGATGAAGGCAGCGCCAGCTTGATTTGTGATTTGCTAACGGCCGCTAACTATCAGGTAATCTGGTTGATTGAGGGCTCACGTATTGTCCACCAGGTGGAGATATTGCAGCCAGTTGCGATTATTCTCAACTACCATTTGGTGAGTGGTAACAGTCAGTATATTGTGGAAGACCTCAAACGCTATGTGACCACATCGGGTATTAAAGTCATTTCTCTGATGGATGCCGAGGATATGGAAACGGGGCAGAGTCCATCGATGGATAGCTTTGATGACTGTCTGATGAAACCGATTGACCCGCCAACGTTGCTGAGTAAAATTCAATCTTTACCCATGGGTAGGACAGCGAGCTAAGCCTTTCGGGGGATAGGCCAGCTACACTAGCTATAATGTTGGCTCTGCTGTGCAAAAAACTGTCTTTCAGCTTTTTGTACAGCAGGGAGATATCTGTTTCTGTCGTTGCTGATTGAGAGGATGAACCGATCTAAAAACACTGCGCTGCCTCAACAACTTGTAGATAAATTTATGGCTCGACTCGGCAACGCCCCTTTGGATGCTTGCTACACAAAGCTTTTTAGGGACTGCTAAGGCCAATGCTAGGCAAGGTTCTTAAGGAACGCTATCAGTTGGTCCGGGCGCTAGGGTCGGGAGGCTTTGGTCAAACCTATGTGGCTAGAGATCTGTTTCAGGCCCAAACACCCGAGTGTGTGGTTAAACAGCTAAAACCTGCCAGTAGTGATGCGACATTTCTAAAAGTTGCGCGCCGACTCTTTGAGACAGAGGTCTCTACTCTCCAGCGTCTGGGGACCCATAGCTGTATTCCAAAACTGCTCGATTCATTTGAAGATCAGCAAGAGTTTTATCTCGTTCAAGAGCTAATTGATGGGGAATCTTTGGGGGATGAAATTCGGCGGGAGGGGCGGCTAAGCGAAGCTCAGGTGCTGACCCTATTGCAAGAAACCCTGAGCATTCTAAAGTTTGTTCATGATAATCGAGTTATCCACCGCGATCTAAAGCCTGATAATTTAATTCGACGTAAGCGTGATAACAAACTGTGTCTGATTGACTTTGGGGCCGTTAAGGAAATTCGTACCCAATTAGTCAATAGCGAGCTAACTAGCCTAACAGTCGGTGTGGGTACCCAGGGGTACACTCCTAGTGAACAGTTAGCTGGTAAGCCGCGTCTTAGCAGTGATATTTTTGCCCTGGGGATGACGGCGATCCATAGCTTAACGGGGCGGTCGCCGACAGCGCTGCCTGAGGATATGTCTTCATTGGAGCTGCGTTGGGAAGAGTACGCCAATGTCAGCCCAGAGCTTAAGTATTTGCTCAAAAAGATGGTGCGTCATTACTTTTACCAGCGCTATCAGTCGGTTAGCGAGGTGCTATATGACTTGGAGCATCTAGATGAGTTAGCGGAAAAGGCCGATCAGCTGACCATGGCTGAGACGTTTTTGCCCCAGGCTACGGTGTGGCAACCCACTCGTAAAGAGAGTATTCGTGCGGTTGCGATCGCAGCTGCCCTAACCAGCGCCTTTATTCTGGGCATTCGTCAGCTCGGTGCATTGGTGCCGCTTGAGCTGGGTGTTTACGATAGGCTAGTGGCCTATCAGCGCGATCTCGGCCCAGATCCCCGGATTTTGCTAGTCGGTATTAATGAGCAAGATCTCAACAACCAACAAAGCGACAGCCCGTCTGATCAATCTATTGCCGATGCCATCGAGATTATTCAACGCCACAATCCCGCCACGATTGGGCTAGACCTGCATCGTAATGTTCCGGTCGGTGAAGGACGCGCTGCGTTGGCTCGTAGTTTGGCCGCCGACAATCTTATTGGCATTACCAAACTTGGAGACTTTCAAGGAGAACGTATCCCACCTCCACCAGAACTAAATCCTGAGCAGGTGGGGTTTAACGACTTTCCATTAGATCGAGACGGCAAGATTCGTCGTAATCTGCTGTTTGCCAGTGACAGCACCGATCCAGATGCCGAAGTGCACATATCATTTGGTCTGATGGTGGCGCTGCACTATCTATATGAACAATATGGTTTGCAAGCCGCCGATAGCGATGTAGATAGTGAATTTATGGCGATCGGAGATGTTGGTTTGACAGAGATGGGACCTAATTTTGGCGGGTATCAAGCCGCCGATTCACAGGGCTACCAAGTTCCGATCACCTATCGTTCCCCTATGCAGGTGGCTGAGCAAGTCTCTCTCACAGACATTTTGACCAATGCGGTTGCCCCTGAGCTGATTACCGACCAGGTAGTGCTGATCGGGACAACGGCTTACACCAGTACTGACAAGTTTTTTACCCCCTACACCCTGCGTAGTGACATCGGCAGCGACAAATATCAAATGTCAGGGGTGGAAGTGCATTTGCACATGGTCAGTCAGTTTTTAGGAGCTGTTTTAGATGACTATCCTCTACCGTGGGCCTGGCCTGAGGCCGCAGAAGTGAGCTGGATTATTCTATGGGCCACTGGCGGTAGTCTTATTACCTGGCAGCTGCGACGCTGGCGATATCTATCGTTAACCTACGGCATTGGGATAGTTGTGATCTCAAGCACCTCCGTTCTATTATTCTTTACCAATGCTTGGGTGCCGATGGTTGCCCCGTTAGCCGCTTTTACCTTAGCCAGCGGCAGTTTAATGCTGTATCGCCGCTACCAGCAACGCCGCCTCGACTTAACGCAGATTAGGCCTAATCTACGTTAGGCCTAATCTGCGTTAGGATCACTAAACAGCTGTAACTGACTTTCTGAGTAAGACAATGGTGGAGAAAATTCAAAAAACAGACGCAGAATGGCAAGCACAGCTTACCCCTGAGCAATATGAAGTAACCCGCAAGCATGGCACTGAGAGAGCCTTTAGCGGTAAATATCATGACAATAAGGCCGCTGGTATTTACGACTGTATCTGTTGCGGATCTGAACTTTTTTCCTCTGAAACTAAGTTTGACTCTGGTACAGGGTGGCCCAGTTTTTGGGCTCCTAGCCAGGCTGAGAATGTGGCGACTAAGCGAGATTTTAGCCACTTTATGATTCGCACTGAGGTCCTCTGTGCCGTTTGCGATGCCCACTTGGGTCATGTCTTTTCCGATGGTCCCCAGCCCACTGGGCAACGCTACTGTATGAATTCAGCAGCGCTTGATTTTGTGCCTAAAGAAGAGATCTAGCTTTCCGCAATGGAATTAGCCGTTGAGCGTCGCGGTCAGGGCATGCCTGTGCTCTGTTTGCATGGCCATCCTGGAACGGGACACTGTATGTCAGTGTTTACTAAATATTTGTCTCCCTATTTTCAGACCATTGCGCCTGACTTGCGTGGCTATGGGCGTAGTTGCACCAGCCAACCCTTTGATATGGAGCACCACCTTGAAGACTTATCGGTGTTGTTAAACCGTTTAGATCAGCCCTGTTTACTGCTGGGCTGGTCTTTGGGGGGCATTTTAGCGATGGAACTCGCCCTTGAACAGTCAGAAAAGATAGCTGGGTTAATTTTAGTGAGCACGGCGGCTAGACCTGTGGGGACTCACCCACCGATCACCTGGCAAGATAATCTACTGACCGGTATCGCTGGTGTACTCAACTGGTTAGTGCCCGGCTGGTCATGGAATATTTCTACATTTGGCCAGCGCTCGCTGTTCCGCTATTTGGTCTCCCAACACAGTCGGGAGGCTTACAGGTATATCGCGCGAGAAGGAACGCCAGCGTTTCTGCAAACATCGGCCCTGGCAAATCAGGCTCTAAATAAAGCTCTACGGCAGGGATATAACCGATTAGAAGAATTGCATCGTATTCATCAGCCCTGTCTGATGTTAGCTGCCGCTAATGATGTACACATTACCCCCAACGCCAGTCAGGAAACAGCCATTGCCCTGCCCAATTGTGAGTGGCAGCTCTATGAAAATGTCGCCCATCTGATGCCGTGGGAGATTGGGGATCAGCTATGTGGGGATATTAAACACTGGCTGCATAATCACAAATTTTTGCAGCCATAAAACTGGCTGGCAAGATTGCCGGAGTATTAGAACTGATTTTTTCTAACAACAATAGGTGTTTGATGCAGCCATCAAACACCTATTGTCGAAATTTATTGAGTAAGCTTTCCAGCAGACGTGTCGTTGCCTTAATCCGTTAGTTGTTGTAGACAACGGGTTTAGCAGCACTGGGTTCGGTATATTCCACAGTTAGATGCGCTGGTTCTGAACAGCATTTAATGGAGACATCAATTTGCTGAGCACCTTCTTGTTCTAAGTCTTCAATGTAGCCATCCTTATGCTGAATGGCTTCGCTTTCTGTATCAAACGGGCCAAAGTAATAAAGACAGCGGGGTTGAGTAGTAGAAATTTCGACCCACCAAGGTTTTGAAAATGAGCTGAAAAGATTACTCAAAAAGCTTTTCATAAAATGCGTACCTGTTTGTTGTTAAAAAATTCAGCTTACGAGCAGCCTAAAATTGGGCCTATAACATTTATACAGCGTGATTTTGATCCCCGCCAAGGTTAATGGTTGGTAATTTTTCTAACCATCGCTGCCGATAAATTTCATACATCACCATGCCTGTCGCCACGGAGGCATTGAGGCTGGGTATCTTACCGGCTAAGGGAATGGATACTAAAACATCACAAAGATTTTGAATTGAAAGACTGAGCCCAGGACCCTCTGCGCCAATGGCTAATACGGTAGGGCGGTCAAACTGGGTGGTATGAACGGGTTGGCCTGCTTTTGCTGCAGTTCCATATACCCAAAATCCATCTTCTTTAAGTTGTTCTAAGGCTCGGCTTAGATTAACAACCCGCGCTACCGGCAGTGTTTCTAAGGCACCAGCCGCGACCTTTGCGACTGTTGGTGTAATACCGACCGCTCGTCGCTGAGGAATCACCACACCTTGAGCGCCTAGGGCTTCAGCTGTCCGAATGATGGCTCCTAAATTGTGGGGATCGGTAATACTATCGGCCGCAACGATCACCGGTAGACGACAGCTTGCTTTGGCCTTAACGATTAAGTCGGCCAGCTCAATATAGCTGTGGGATGCAATTTGAGCCACAATCCCCTGATGATTGGCTCCCTGAGTGAGATGATTTAGACGTTGGGTATCGACTTCGTCAATGACGGCACCATTGGCTTTGGCATCTAAAATTAAAGGCCGAAATCGACCGTCAAACACAAGCCGAGAATTTACCCACAGACGATTGATGGGACGTTTGTTTGCGATCGCAGCTTCCACCGAATGCCGACCATAGACTAGATCAGGGCGTTCCTCCTGTAGCGTCTCTAAAGAGGTCTGGGGTTTAGCCGGACGGCCCATATCTTTGGGACGTCGCTTCTTAAATGGTGGTTTTCTAGACGTCTGCTTAAAGGCAGGTTTGGCAGGCCCTTTACGCTGGAGACGAGGTTTGCCCTTTGAGGGACGGGGCTGACGGTCAGACGGTTTAGCCATGGATTAGGAATAAAAGCGGAGTCACATCATACCGCTTAGCTGTTACGCACCATTTGCTAAGCCAGTAAACAAACCTATCAACGTTTTAAGGGATCAGTATTATATTAAGATTCAAAAATTAATGCTGGGGAGACGTTACCTGTCTGTACGTCCAGTAGTGAAGCCTAACTAATTTTGTTTCCCAACTAAGACTCGTAGGTAGCGATTGATTCTGTCTATTGAGCTGTCGAAGCGATCACCAGCTTACCCAACAGCTCAAACAGACGAGTCTGATTAGTAATGTAAAGATAACCAACCAGAGTTTCAAACGCCGTGGCCTGTCGATAGATCTTAGAAGATAGACGCCTTGGGGGTTTAGACGTAGCGTTTCGTCCCCGTCGCGCAATATCTGCTTCAGCATCATTTAGATGAGGCATCAGCTGACCCAAGTAATCAGCCTGTTGCTCGGCTTTCACCTGATTGACAACCTGTTGGTGAAACGCCTGTATGCGCTGAGGGGGCCATAAAAATTGCATTCGAACATACAGTTCAAAAACAGCGTCACCAATATAGGCCAGCGCTACAGGTGAAATAGACTGCACATGAGGCTGAAAATTGCCCACCAAAGAAGCCTCAGGTAGCCATTTGAGACCCGACAATTGGCCATCGGTCACATCATGACTATCCATCACCATCTCCTGTGCTTAAACCTACTAACGAATAAGCACTCCGTTGGCTCATGATACTCCAAGCCCAGCCTATGTTTGAAGTCAAGAGTCCTTTAAGTTCTCAAGAGCCATATCTACATTAGGCTGCAGTGAAAGAAACTGTTCTAGACGGACCAGCTTGACCGTCTGGGTAACGCGGGCATTCGTTACCACTTGGACACTTCCACTTTCGGTTTTGGCTTTTTTCACCAGCTGTACCAATGCACCCAAACCAGAGCTATCAACAAAGTCAATAGCTGACAGGTCGAGAATAATGTGGGTGGGTCCTTCTTCGATATAGCGATTCAAAACCTTGCGAAATGTTGGCTCTGAAAATGCATCTAGTAGACCAGTGAGGCGAAATATTTGACATTTCCCCCTAACATCACGGGTGCCTCTTAGACTTACGGTTAGGGTCAGCGACTCAGCGATAATAACCTCCTAGTGGCAATAGATACGGCAAAATCAGACGTTTAATTTTAGGTCAGGATACTTCTGACCGCAAGGAAATTAAGTGAAACGTAAATGCTTCATACCAGGTTAATTTAGGACTCATCTTCGGACTAATCTGAAGCTTTTCTGACACTTAATGGAAAATATAGATTACCCTACACCATCTGCACGATGATCATGCATGAGGGTGACGAATTTTTTAAATAAGTAATCTGCATCGTGGGGGCCGGGGCTTGCTTCGGGATGGTATTGGACTGAAAACACTGGCAGGGTCTTATGCTGTAGCCCGGCCACGGTGCGGTCATTGAGGTTGAAGTGGGTAATTTCAACATCGGCAGTTGGAATGGTGTCAGCATCAATCGCAAAGCCATGATTTTGGCTGGTGATTTCCACCTGTTTGGTCAGACCACAGGGCTGATTGAGACCGCGATGGCCAAATTTGAGTTTGAATGTTTTGGCCCCAAAGGACAGGCCTAAAATCTGATGCCCCATACAGATGCCAAAGGTGGGAATCTGGCTGTCTAACAAGGCTTTGACCAGATCGGGAGCTGACTGTACAGCAGCTGGGTCACCGGGACCGTTGGACAGAAAAATGCCGTCGGGGTTGTATTTGAGGATGTCCTCAGGGGCGGTATCAATGGGGACTACGATCACCCGACAGCCATAGCTCGCCAGGCGTCGCAGAATATTTCGCTTAATTCCAAAATCAATGGCAACGACCGTCAGTGAGTCTGCTGTTTGCTGAGGTTTTGGTGCATACTCCCAGGTTGTGTCTGTTGCTTCTGTCCATTCGTACACTGTCGGTGTGCTGACCTCTTTAACGAGGTTAAGACCTTCCATACTGGGAAGCAGCTTTAGCTGCTGTCGCAGCCGATCAGCGTCAAGGATTTCGCTAGAGATCGCCCCGTTCATCGCTCCCACGGTTCGTAGCTTGCGGGTTAAGGCACGAGTATCAATGCCGTAGATACCTGGAATGTTGTGCTGCTTAAGGTACTCGGGTAGGGATGTCGTAGAGCGCCAGTTGCTGGGATGCTCACAAATATTTTTTGCGATCGCACCATTAACCTGAGGTGCAACCGATTCTTCATCCTCATCATTAATGCCGGTATTACCCAGCTCAGGGTAGGTAAATGTGACAATCTGACCACGGTAGCTGGGGTCAGTGAGGACTTCTTGATACCCCGTCATGCCGGTATTAAAAACAATTTCGCCCACGACTGTACCGATTGCTCCAAAGGCCCAACCGCGAAAAACTGACCCATCGGCCAGTACGAGTAGGGCGGGGTGAGAGTCAGTGGAAAAAATAGACATGGGTTACAACAAAGGGAATAAACGCGCCCCATTCCTAACCAAGACACAACGGGCACATGATGGGGACCGGTACTATCCTAGAGGGCATGGGTAACTTTTGGACAATGCTTGAGAAAAAACGAATTAGATTTATCCCAATTTTTTGTCTTGGAACCCTGATCGCTTGTCAGGTTGAACCAGATGAAATGACACAGGTTTCGCCCCCATCTGTCCCCACTCAAATTGTTGCTCCAGCTGATGCCGGCCGTTTCACCAGCGCCAATAGCCGGGCGTATCAAGAAGCCATCAATCTGGCCTCTAGCGCATTTACCCTAGGGCAGCAGGCGACATCGCCCGATGACTGGGACTTAATTGTCAGTCGCTGGGAGCAGGCAATTCAAACGTTAAAAGAAGTACCAACGGGCGATCAAAACTACGGAACCGCCCAGACCAAAATTAAAGACTATGAACGTAATTTGGCCCAGGCCAAGCAGCGATTAGTCACCCTGCAGCAGCCGCCAGCCGAGATCGTACGGCCTTCTAAACCGGCGTTGACTCCACAGGCCCCTGTGGCTGCGGCTGTATCCAATCGCGTCCCCATTATTGAGCGTCGCGGGGGCACCCCAGTTATTGAAGTGATGGTGAACGGCAGACGCTATCCCATGATTTTAGATACCGGAGCCAGCCATACCCACATCACTCGGGCTATGGCCGATGAGCTAGGGGTTGAGGTAATTGGTCAGGCATCTGTGGCGACCGCAAGCAGCAGCCGTGCTGTTGTGGATGTGGCGTATGTGAACTCCATTCAAGTGGGTAATATTACTCGTAGTAACTTGCCAGTTAGCATTGGTGATGCAGTTCCCATTGGTCTATTGGGTAACGATGTCTACAAAAATTTTGACGTCACTTTGCAAGCAAATTCTATAGAGTTTTTACCTCGCTAATGGTTTAGGCGTATGTTGAAAGGGGTGGTCGCCCAGTTTCTAGAGTGATATCAAACGCCCGGATAGCCAACCGCTAAGATAACCTGAGAGTGAGTTGTTTTATTAAACAACTATCAAACCTTTGAAAATCTCTAGACCATCAGCCTCTAGGCTATCAGCAACAAAGTTTCTGAACCCTTTGTCGTTACTGTTTTTCAACAGTCATTGTTTGTTAACGCGCTGTCATGTCTGAGCTTCGCATCGTTTCGTTAATTCCCAGCGCTACAGAAATTGTGACCCAGCTTGGATTTGGTGAGTCTTTAGTGGGTCGTTCCCATTCCTGTGATTTTCCAGCAGCGGTTAAGGCTTTACCCGCATGTACCGCTCCTAGCTTTGATCCCAACGGTAAAAGCAAAGAAATTCATGACCGGGTGAGTGAGCTTCTCCATCGTGGCCTCAGTGTTTATGATGTTGATGTCAAAATGCTACAAAAGCTGCGGCCCACCCACATTTTGACCCAGGACCAGTGCGAGGTCTGTGCCGCTAGTTTGGTCGATGTTCAAAAGGCAGTGGCACAAATCATTGAGCCGCAGCCTGAGGTGATTTCCCTCAAGCCGCAGGTGCTCGCGGATCTGTGGGATGATTTGCGTCGAGTTGCGATTTCCCTAGATCCAACCAATGGCAATGCGATCGCAGATCTAACCATTGCCCAGCTACAGGGGCGGCTGCAGGACTGTCTTAAAAAAGTACCGGCTAAACTACCCCAGCCTACGGTGGCCTGTATTGAGTGGACGGACCCGCTAATGGGAGCCGGTAACTGGGTACCCGAGCTAGTTTCCATGGCTGGTGGTCATCCTCTGTTTGGCCATGTGGGTCGTCACTCCCCATGGATCGCTTGGGAAGACCTGACAGCGGCCGATCCAGATTTAATCATTGTGATGCCCTGTGGCTACGATTTGCCTGAGGGCCGTCAGGCCATAAAGTCACTTGATCAGATGCCCCCGTGGCAAAGTCTAAAAGCGGTTAAGGATGGTCGAATTTTTGTCGTCGACGGCGATCAATATTTCAACCGACCTGGTCCACGTCTTGTGGACTCGTTAGAGATTTTGGCAGAGATTTTGCACCCGGATGAATGCTCCTTTGGCTACGCGATGAAAGCGTGGAAAATCTACTAAGGGATATTGATGAGACGTTGCATACAACGTCTGTACGTCCAAGATTAGGGTGAGACCTTTGATGTAGTAACTAGCTCAAAACTAATTACTAAAGTGCTGAAACCCTTGCCCCTGGTCTAGCTGAATATCCGGTCCATTGGTCATATCATCAACGAGTCGAATTTTAGCCTCTGATGTGGTGTGACCAATAATTTGGCTGCTGGGTAGCTCACTGATAACCCCTTCGGCAATGTCCGGTGGCAGACTTAAGACCAATTCAAAGTCTTCACCGCCGTAAAGGGTCCACTGTTCAGCCGTGGACTGCCCCACCGTTTCAACCAGACCGGGGGGAGTTGGTAGCTGCGATCGCAAAAGCCTAGCCCCAATCTGACTCTGACGACAGATTTGAATCACAGCGTCGGCAAGACCATCACTGGTATCCATGCCAGCAATACAGTCAAAATTCTGTAGCTTGTGCAAGAGTGCGATCGCATCAAACCTGGGTATGGGATACTGGTGCGCCTTGATCCAGGTTTGAGCGAATGAATCTGGTGCATCAAGTTCTTCTAACAGTACGGCTAGCCCGGCGCGGGAGGCTCCGTGGACTCCGGTCGCCACTAGCATTTGATTGGCCTGGGCTCGATTGCGATAAAGGGCCTGAGGCACACAGCCCAGGGCTGTGATGGCCAAACTGCGGTGACTCCCGCGACAGAGATCGCCACCGATAATGGCTCCGCCATACTGACGCAAACAATCAGTAAACCCCTGGTATAGCGCTTCAACCCACACCCAGAGAGTGTCTGGCGGCAGGGTTAACCCAATCGTAAGACCCATGGGTGTGGCTCCCATGGCCGCCAAGTCAGAAAGATTAACGGCCGCCGCACGCCAGCCGAGAGCCTTGGGAGGAAGGGTGCGATCGCTAAAGTGCACCCCGTCTACTAATACATCGGTGGTCACCACAAGCCGCGCGCCAGCTGGTAGCGACCTGACTGCACCATCGTCACCCACATCATCTGCGCAGAACCGACGTAGCCGCTTAAGTATTTCGTGTTCGCCCAGTTCTGCAACAGTGGGTTCGGGCTCACGCCTTGGGTGCAACAAAACTATCTAACCCATCAATGACTTTTGCCGAGATGATTTTGCCACCCTGACGACCCATTAGATCAAGGGCGTCTTTACCATCAATGGTGTAGCCAAAGACCGCATAGCGACCGTCTAGCAGATTTAACCCAGCGGGTGTCAGTTCAGGCTCGAACAAAAAGAAAAAGAACTGGGACGATCCTCCGTCAGGCTCAGATTCAGGACGGGCCATACCCAATGCGCCAAATGAGTTAAACGGCAGCACAGGCTTTTCTAGAAAACGACCCAATTCCTCTAGGGTGGCTCCATAGGTGGGCGTTTCATCCCCTTCTACTAAAATCTCTAGTGGAATGGCACGGTACTCTTTGGTCTTTGGATCGATAAACCCAGCTTCAGGGCCTTCTGGATCACCCGTTTGCAGTACGTAGTTTTCCTCAGCCCGGTCAAAGGTCATGCCGTCGTAAAATCCACGCCCCACCAAGTCAACAAAATTCCCTGCGGTGACGGGTGCACTATAGCCATCTACCACTACCGTAACCGGGCCTTCATTTGTCTTAAACTCAATGGTGGCGCGACCCTTGAGCTGAGGTAGGCTGTCATAGTCTGCAGGCACCTCATAGGGAAACCCTTTGACCATCAGATATTCCAAGTCACCAATGGTACCCAGTACCGATTTGCGAGTACTCCAAAGGGTTTCTAGGTCCTTATCTTGGGCCGCTGTTTGCAATGTTTCTAATTGGGCACTAATATCCTCAAACAACGGAGCCGCTTGAGCCCGACGCTCTTCAGGAATTGTGCTCTCAATGGCTGAATGCTTACGATTGAGTAGCTTTGTCGATCGACTAATTTCTCGTTTTGCTCGTCCCCACTGCTTTGTCCGCAACGAGTAGTTAAGACCTTCCAGGGTATCTTGAACTTTACGAATGTCAGGACTGTCAATGGGTAGGGAATAGCGTAACAGTGCGTTGGGGTCAGTAATCGCATCGCCTGGCGGCAAATAGGCTACTGGTAGAGCCACTGAGGCGATCGGGGCAGCTTGAGCCGACGGCGCCCACCCCATACTGAGAAAAAAACTAAAACCAACACCCAAAAGACCCACAAGAGCGGCCTGAAAGCTGTACTGAAAACGAGCCATAGCTGGAAAATAACGACAACCGCGTGACAAACCACCTCGATCTTGCCACAGTGTGGGTCGTCTCAGATAGTTCCCCGATGCGGTTTTAGCTATCTTGTATCACTGACTGCATTAGTCGACCGCGGATGTCGACCATATATGTTGACAATCGTACGGGTAAATGACCGCTGGGCTGTACAATAAGTGCCGACTGCCGACTATCAAACTCTACTGTCTGCTAGCACCATGATCTCTAGTAATGATTTTCGCACCGGCACTAGCATTGAACTTGATCGCTCCGTGTGGCGAGTTGTTGAGTTTCTTCACGTAAAACCTGGAAAAGGGGCAGCATTTGTACGCACTAAGCTAAAAAATGTGCAGTCTGGTAGCGTTGTTGAACGTACATTTCGCGCTGGGGAGACAGTCCCTCAGGCGATTTTAGAAAAAAGCGTTATGCAGCACACCTATCGTGATGGTGAGCAGTACGTATTTATGGATATGGAGACCTATGACGAAGCTCAGCTCTCAGCAGAGCAGATTGGGGCTCAGGTGAAGTATCTAAAAGAAGAAATGGAGGTTACCGTTCTCCGCTGGAACGGTCAGGTTCTAGAAGTTGACTTACCAAACTCAGTGGCTTTGGAGGTAACCGAAACCGATCCGGGTGTGAAAGGGGATACGGCAACCGGTGGGACTAAGCCTGCTACGGTTGAAACCGGTGCTCAGGTGATGGTGCCTTTGTTTATTTCGATTGGTGAAAGGATTAAGATTGATACCCGCAATGATTCCTATCTCGGTCGAGACTAGGGAATGTTTGCTCTGGTGATACACCTGTGGGACACCTGTCTGTAATATCTTCATGACTGGCGTGGGGTTCATCGATTTGCCAATGAGGTGTCTCTAATCGTTTATTTGGAGTTGTAATAGTGGATTTGGATTTTAGTGAGCTTCGTCAGCTTGTTGCCGCTCTTGATCAAACCGATATTGCTGAGCTGACGCTTAAAAATCCTCAGTTTGAACTCACGCTGCGTAAGGCAACGGCTCCTAGTCAAGCTGTAGTATTGTCTTCAGATGCAGCTGCCGCCACTATACCTGCACCAGCTGTGGCACCGATGATGACGGATGAACCCGCTACGCCCCTGGCCCCTGTGAGCGCATCCGATTTCTATGAGATTACCTCGCCGATGGTAGGGACGTTTTATCGTTCTCCTGCTCCTGATGAGTCACCGTTTGTAGATGTGGGCGATCTCATTCAGCCTGGGCAGACGGTCTGCATTATTGAAGCGATGAAGCTCATGAATGAGATAGATGCAGAAATATCTGGTGAGATTGTAGAGATCTTGGTGCAGAATGCCGAACCCGTAGAATTTGGTCAGCCACTCATACGGGTCAAGCAAAGTTAGCTCACGGGTGCCGGCTGTGGCACAGCTCTCAGTAATCGTTTAGGCTGAGATTAGGCTCTGTGAGAGCATCTAAAAAATCGTTAAATAGATTAGTTAATAACTGACGAAAAGGCGAATTGCTCTAAACAGCAACTTCACAATTTGTTTAAGGCATGTAGAGAAATCCCCTAGATGTTATGTCTACTCGTCTAGATTGGTATGGTGTAGACTACCTAGAAAGGTTCTGTCTTGAGTAGGCTTGGGAATTCTTTTTAGAGATGTTCAGCCACTGCAGACAATCGGTTGATGTCTGAGACAGCTACTAGATTAGCTTTACTCGCCTGGTTTATTCCCTGATTAAAGGAGGTGTTCCCCTCGTTAGAGACATGCCAGATGTCCAGCTCTAAAACCACTCACTCAGATAGTTTCAATAGATTACGTTGAACGAGTCAGTGGCAAATGTACGGCATTGTGTATTGACTAAAGGAGAGAAGCATGCAAGATACCCCTCGACCGCTCATCAAGTATGAATCAGAGTCCCGCGCCTGCAACGCTCCGAAACAAACACGCCTTTACAAGCGCTTAGAAGAAGCTCTCCACACTGGTAGTGAAGTTTGGTTTCGAATGCCAGGTACACGATTAGTTGGTATTCCCATCTATTTAGACGGTGATTACGTGGAAGTGGTAGATGTGGATGTTGCAGAAGGGTATGAGGATGATGAGCTACCGGACGATCCTTATCAGCGAACAGTGTGGCTAATTCGTTTGGCCGAGATTAGTGCTATTTCCTATGCAACCGATCGCTGGTCGAAGGACCGATTTGAGCGTTTGCTAGATCAAAGCGATTCTGATAGCAGTTCCCGTAGCAGTTCTTAAAAGCTCTGCGTGCGGCTCGGCTTGAGCTATGGGTGTTCAAAATTGTCATCTAATACCTGTAACTCAAGCCTTACTTGTGTCTAAGCATGAATCGCAGGTTGTTGAACAACTGGTTTATGCTGATGGAGAAACTGATGTCGTTTGATTATTTTTGCTAACTGGCTGATTCAGCGTGCGAAAATAGCGGTTGCCAATCACTAACCAAAACAAACCGTAGGCTAAAAGCTGCAATAGATAGATGCGATCGCGATATCCCAACAGTACTTTTAGCACAATTCCCGGAAACTGTTTGTCTGGCAGGACTTGGCTAGCATCCCAAACCATTGGACCTAAAACACAAGACTGACCAAATCCAACACATAAATCTAGCGTGTTGAGCTGGCTGAGAATGGCGAATGTAATATCAATGTTGCGACACACTGAAACCACCAATCCTGAGACAATCAGCAGCAATAACAGCCCCATGATTTGAAAGAAGAGTTTTAAGTTGATTTGAATACCCCATTTAAATAAACCAAAGCCAATTAGAATTGCCCCTAACAGCCCGATAACAATTCCAACCAGGCTACCGGTCAACGATTGAGACTGGCTAAACAAAAATAAAACAGTTTCAAACCCTTCTCGCAAGACCGCAATACAAACCAAACTAAAAATACTTAGTCCAGCTGCTTCGTTGGTAAGAGCATTATTGACTGTCTGATTTATCTCAGCTTTTAATGACCTAGCCTGGCGGGTCATCCACAGCAACATCCAGCTCAGCATAATGATGGCAACACTGCCAAACAAAATGCCAAGTATTGGTTTCAACAGTCCTTCCGCGTTTGGCATGACATACTGCAGCTGCTGCAGTCCTAATGCTAAAAATGAGCCGATGAGAACGCTGCCTACTAAACCAGCGGCCACACCTCCTAAAACCCATTGATTTAGGTGAGATTTTTCCGCTTTATTCAAACAGGCAAGGACAATTCCAACCACTAATGCCGCTTCTACGCCTTCGCGCAGCGTTACAACAGCAGTGGGTAGAGCAGAGGCAATATCCATAGGTCACAAATGCTTATACATTCCATTATGCCGTGCTTTTAACACCTGAATATCGTCAGACGCTAGGCTAGCCCAATTTCTTGAAGTCGCTGCTGCAGATATTGACCCGCTGTTTGGGATGGAAACTTAGCATGTCCTCCGGTACGCTCGATGCAGTTAGCTAACGGAGTCAGGTCAAACTCTGGACGAGGGTGCATAAAAAACGGAAGAGAAAATCGACGTCCTTTATTCAAAGAGACTGTGCTGGCATCTGCAGGATTTACTACACGGTGAGTGGTGCTTTTGAAGACGCCATTTGTCAACGCTTGGAGCATATCCCCAGTGTCGACAATAATCTGACCTGGTAAGGATGCGATCGCTAACCAGCTACCATCCGCTTGAAGTAGCTCTAAACCGGGGCCTGTTGATTCACACAGCAGGGTGATCAGATTAATATCCTCATGGGGAGCGGCCCTCAGGCTTTTGGCTGGACTAGTTTTTGATAGGGGCGGGTAGTGCAAGACTCGCAGGATGCTTTTTCCTTGAGCCGCCTCATCATTAAAAAAGCCCTCAGACAGGTCTAGATAAAGGGCACAGGCTGTGAGCAGGTGTGCGGCACACATTTCTAACTGCTGATAGAGTGCAGACATCGCCTGCTTAAACTCAGGCACTTCTTGAGGCCAGGGATTGGTCAATTCCTCTTCGCGACCCACATGCCAGAACTCTTTAAGATCGGCCGCATCACTATCTTTGGCATGTTCTTGACCAAAACGGGTAAACCCACGCTGTTGATGAATCTCGGGTCGTTCGTAGCGCTGTTTGATCGCCTCTGGCAGCGTAAAGAAGTCGGCGGCAGAGGCATAAGCCGATCGAATTAACTGAGCTTCAATGCCGTGATTTTCCAATGCTAAAAACCCTACTGTCTCTAGGGCTTGGCCCAGGGTAAGGACAAACTGCTGTCGCTGGGCGGGTGAGCCGTGGAGAAAGGATTGCAGGTCTAGTGTGGGAAGCGTAGTGACCATAGGCTAGGAGCTGGTTAGAGACGGTGTAAAAGATTGCGCGATCCGATTTCTTAAGGAAAAGGACCATTAGATAGTGAAATTAACCCTAGGGAAACCTATCTAAAAAGTTTGCTACTGAATGTGTGGAACGTCTATCTATGAAGCCGTCATTACAGTCACTGAGATCATGGTGCGTGGGATTATTAGGAGTGAGTTTGTGGGGAGCGACCGTCTCACCCGTTCATGCCGAAGCTATTCTGCGGGTTAATTCAGACACCTCATCATTTGAGAATCTAGAACTTACCAATGATGATGTCGGTGTGCGAGTTAGCTATATTCACTACCGTGAACTGCAGGAATCTGATGACAATAATGTAAGCTACCAGCTGATTTATCAAGGCGAAGACCATGATTTGATTGAAACCTATGCCTGGGTGTTTGCTGAGTTTGCACTGCAGGATCTCGATGGTGACGGCGTTGATGAAGTGATTGCCCGCAATTATTCTGGCGGGGCTCACTGCTGCACAAATACAACCATTCACCGCTGGACTGGCGAGGCGTTTTCTACGGTAGAGACTGGCTACCTAGACGGGCTAGGAGCTAATTGGGCCGATCTAAATGATGACGGCCATGTGGAGCTGGCCATACACCATCAGGCGTTTTTGTATAAGTTTGGTAGCTATGCCGAATCATTTCCACCCATTACGTTTTTTACCTATCGCGACGGGGAGTTAGTTGACACCACACGTCAATTTCCAGAGCTGATTCGAGACCAGGCTAAGCAGATGCGGAGTACTTTTTTGAAAGTGCAGGCAGAGGATGGTTATGTCTCGAATAGCCTATTGGCCAGCTATGTAGCCCAACAGGCTGTGCTGAATGAAGACTTTGATGCAGCCTGGCAGTTTATGTTAGATAACTATGACCCCGACGCTACCTGGGGGTTGGAAATCTATCGAGACAGTGAACAGGTGGGTACCCATCCTGATTTCCCGACGGCGCTACAGGCATTTTTGGTTGAAGCTAGATATTTAGGTGAGGATGGATTGCCGATTCGCGATCGCACGCCTGGTTAATTGCCAATGAAGAGGCGGCCCGTATACTACGGGGTGGTTTCTGGATGGGCTACCCGAAGCGACGAGAAGGCTTGAGATTGAACGTATAAATATCTCGCACAATATGCCTCAGCCCCCGGTACTCATCGAGACAATGACGAGTTTTATGGCTGATAACAGCGGGTCGAATGGTCGATAATTCCGCAGACATCTGCATTAACAAGTCTCGATGCCAGCCTGCACCCTCAGGAACAGAACCATCAATTGCTTTGGCAATCTCTTCTAAAATTCGCTCTGTTCCCGTGTAAAAACTATGCAGATTTAAGGCAACCCCATCGTAATAGTCTTCATCCTGTTCAACAGCTTTCTTAAGAAGTGTCTGAGCCCGTTCGACAATCTGTGCCAGATCGCTTAGTTCAGAGCGGAGTCGAGCGGACAGTGCGATCGCACGTGTATTCATAGCTCTTAATGCAGTCGCTTAATCTCAGACATGATCTTAGGAGAAACATCCTCAGCCATTACTAAATCAATTTTTAAGCGGTTATCCAAAGCCAGTAATCTACCGACTGCTGCATATAAATCATTGTCTGAGAGTCCCCAAACCGCTAGGTCAAGGTCAGAATTTGCATGGGTGGTTTGCCAAGCCGTCATCGAACCAAATAAAACTACCCGTTGCACCTGAAATTCATTTTTTAGAATTTCGGCAGCTTCTTTGGCAATTGACAATGCCCACTGATGTCGGCGCCATAACTCATATTCCTTTTGCTCAGCACGCTTTTGGGCTGACTGTCGATACAGGCGCATTTTTTGAGCATCAATCGAAGCCATATATCACCTGAGTCCTGCATCTACAGCCATTGTAATAGTAGAAAATGCTTGAAATGTAAGTGACCAGATTAAAAAATTGTAGCTGTCGGTAGCCTCTAGATGATGGCTAATGATAGCGCTAACGCATCCTTGCAATTAATAAGGTTCGGATGTTTCCCCTGTTGCGCATCCGAGAACTTGCTTAAATTGAGCAAAACACCGGAGTCAACCCATGATGCAGCTAAAACGATGGCAGTGGCTTGTGCTGGCCCTACCGCTGGTAACAGTGATGATGTTTATTGTGATTGCGGCTGGTTTTCAGCTGCATACCTGGGGGCTCAACTGGATTTGGGCGGTGATTTTGCTGGTATTTGTCGGTTGGCAGTGGCTGCTGGTGCACTGGACTAAGCCGGGCGAGATTGAGCAGATTGTCACTACAGTAAAGGCCGAACTAACCTCTGTGACTGCTGCTGGTGTTGACAATCAACCGCTGGAAGAATCACTACAGCCCATTTTGACTGCGGCTCGCGAAGATCCGCCCGTATGGGATGATTGGTCGGCCTTTTGGAATCGCTGTCAGACTATTGTGGCGACGGTGGCCCACCACTATCACCCCGATGTCAAATACCCGTTGCTTAATATCTACGTCACTCAGGCCTATGATCTGATTCGGGGCACGGTGGATGATATGGATCGAGCCATGACCCAGCTGGCTCCGGTGCTAAATCAAGTAACGGTGGGCCAAGCCTATGAAGCCTATGAAATCTATCGCAAACTAGAGCCCTCTATGGGCAAACTGTGGCAAGCATGGAACTGGGCGCAGTGGTTGCTAAATCCAGCGGCAGCGGCGGCAAAGCTGGCTAGCCAAAAAAGTTCTGACCAGGCCAATCAGCAGCTATTGGTTAACCTCAGTCAACTGCTGCGGGAAACGGCTTTGCGTAATCTGGCTCAGCAGACGGTTGCCCTGTATGGTGGTGATTCTCTGCCGGCAATTTTTGAGACAGCGTCGGTGCCCGATACTGAGGCTAAGACGGCTACACTCAAGTCAATTTTAGAGACGGCTACGCCAGCAGAAACAGTTGAGCAAACGCCAGTTTCTTTGATGCTGGTGGGGCGTACTGGAGCTGGTAAGAGCAGTTTGATCAACACCCTCTTTAAAACAGACCTGGCAGAAGTCGATGTGCTGCCCAGTACAGACAAAATCCGTCAATATCGCTGGCAGCTAGATACGGGAGAGGTGCTAAATTTAATCGACTCTCCTGGATATGAACAGATCAAGCGTGAAGACTTTCGTGATTTGGTGTTTGCCCAGGCAACCGATGCAGACTTGTTAGTGCTGGCTACACCAGCCCTAGACCCGGCATTACAGAGTGACAAAACCTTTTTACAAGACCTTAAAAAAACAAAGCAGTATCCACCAACAGTGGTGGTGGTAACCCAGGTAGATCGCTTACGGCCTGTGCGAGAGTGGCACCCCCCCTACGATTGGCAACAGGGTCAGCAACCTAAGGAAATCGCAATTCGTGACGCTGTTGCCTATCGGGTAGAAACTTTAGGCCAGCTGCCTGACGCTGTGGTGCCGCTGGTGACTTATGACAGTGAAAGAACTCCCTGGAATGATGACACCCTGGCCCTTAGGCTCGTTGACACCCTGGGTAATGCAAAACAGTACCGTTTAGCTCGATTTCTAACCAACCAAACGGCGTTGGCAAAAGCTGCTGGTAAGCTCATTGAACAATACACCTTTCAAATGACGACTACCCAGGGTGTAACAGAGCTGTTGAAGAGTCCGATTTTGCGCTATCTATCACGGATGATGACCGGCTCAGACCTGTTGGCGACAGCACTGATGGAAAAGATTCCGGTGGAACAAGCTCCGGTGGTGATCGGTAAGCTCCAGCTGGCCTATGACCTGTTTAACTTGCTGGCAAAAGATGAGAGTACTTTTGATTTGCTTCAGCTATGGCCAACGCTATTGGATAATGATGCGCCACCGGAGCAGAATGCTTGGGCCTTTGGCCATGCGTTGACGGCCTATTGGCTAGGGGAAACAAGTCAGTTAGACAAAGCATTTGAGCGATATTTGGCAGACTGTGCGTAAGGAAATAGACGACTAGGCAAGGTTCACCTGCTGTGTGGGGTACCGTGTAGTTGGGCCGGTTTATTTTTACGCGTATTTAGTAACACCTATGACATCGACATTAGGCCAGTGGCGGCAGCGGGTTCGCGAGTATAAAAATGACTTGGTGCAAAACTACTTTAACTATCGGATTAACGCGTCGAATCAGCCCTATCAAGTCGCGTTTCGGTCTAGGCCCTATCGCTTTTTGCTGTTACTCAGCCATATGCGGTCTGGGTCCTCGTTGTTGACCCATTTGCTGACGACAAATCCTGAAGTGATTGGTTACGGTGAAACCCACACAAACTACACCGATGCCAACGATTTTAGGGGCTTGCTTAAAAAGGTATACTGGCAAGCCCAAGACTTTCGCACGCTGGGGGATGTGCAGAACCTGCGTATGAACCATCGGTATGTGATGGATAAGGTATTGCATAACAAAAAGTTTTTAGACCACGACTTTTTGAAGTCTGAGCAGGTCTATGCCATCTTTTTGTTGCGGGAGCCGGAGCGAAGTTTGGCGAGTATTGCCGATCTTAAACCTCACTGGAACCAGCACGATACGATTAAGTACTACGCTGAGCGTATGGCCATGTTGGTGAACTATGCGCGATTGATCGATACCCCAAATCGGATGCTGGTTGTTACCTATGAACAACTTTTGGACGACACGCCAAAGGTGTTAACAACGCTTCAAGATTTTTTGCAGACCCAGGCACCGTTTACGGAAGAATATAAGGTGCTTAAAACTACTGGTATGAAAGGTGTGGGTGACCCTAAGGGAAATATTAAGGCTGGTAAAATTGTGCGATCGCAACGCCAGCTGACTCAATCATTTCCCCCTGAACTAGTCGAGCGAGCCAAACAAACCTACAGCGACTGTCAGACAGCCTTAACAAAGCTGTGCCGGTAGTCCTATGAGGGTAAGGACGCATTGTAATGGTGGACAAAATACCAGATAGCCCCAATGTGATTATCAAGACTCGTTAAGGACTACCAAAAAATTAAGCATTGCGATCAGTAGCCGCTCTGAACAGAGTGAATTCAACTAATTAGCCAGATCTTGGAGCGCCGCTTTAAGGTTGAGCAAGCCCTGACGTATGCGCGACTTGACCGTCCCCAGAGGAATATTCGTATGACTGGCAATTTCGGATTGACTCAGCCCATGATAAAAACTTAACCACAATAGATCTCGCTGTTTGTTGGGTAGGGCTTGCAGTGCCTCTCGAACTCTGTGCGATCGCTCCCCTTGGGAAACCTGCTCCTCAGGTAGTGAGAAGGTTTCCATGGCTGGTCCCTGATGAGCCAGCCCCTTGAGAATGCGATGTCGATTACGGCTATTTCGCACGCGATCAATCGCTCGATTGCGGGTGACGGTACTTAAGAAACGACTGAGGGAGCCACGGTTAGGGTTATAAGCTGACTTTTGCCAGAGATTCAGAAAAATTTCTTGGGTCAAGTCTTCCGCTTCTGGCCCACTGTTTAAGATCCGCCAGGCGATCGTGTAAACCAGGCGCGAGTAACGATCATACAAAGCCGCTAATGCTGACTTATTGCCCTGCTGGAGGGATAAAAATAAGGCGGCATCGGTCTCGTTTCCACCATTTGGAGATTGACTTGCGGGATGTATAGACGGCATAGATTTACCACCAATCAAACGTAAAATTACCTGAAATCAGGGGATTCTTTAGCGGCAACGCCCTACTGTAGGCCACGTAAAGCGATGACATGAAATGTATTTACAGCTGTGCGATCGCTGGGCAGACAAATCAACCAGCCCCATTGCTGTTGTGTGCGTATAAGCGGCTGATTCAACTCACCACAGCCGCTCGAACCGGTAGAGCCGACTACAATCTTTTACTGAGGCCCCTCCGGTAGACGGTTGCGGTGCGAGGCAGGCGGCGCTCGCTGTCACGATTGGCAATAGCCGGAGAGCAGCACCGAGAGTAAAGCTGGCAAACGACTGGTCAGCGCTAGAGCGTAGGCGGCGAGTGTTGCTAGAAACCCGGCTGCTTGATTGGCAAGCGAACGAAATTTAGACTGTTGCCGGTCAGAAACCGGGCTGCTGTACCGGCGTTCTAGCACTGGATCAATGGAATGGTGCACGGCGAAAACCTATTGCCGAGCCTTTGCCCATCGCCTTATGCGGCTTTCTATACCTCGGCCAAGTCGTCAGCTAGCAATTTGCTGCTCAGTCCCGTGTTAACAGTCATTGCCACGAAATCTAATGCAGCGAGGGCTAGAGCCCCTTTAACGTCAATTCGGAGGGGTGCCAAGAGGTTAGGCAGCCAAGAGACTACTTCATTGGCAATCTCGAAGCCCGGTCTATCTTCCTTCGGAATCGTCACCAGATACCGGATTGCCAGCCCTGCATCCACAATTGAGAACACAAAGAAGATCGCAATCGTGATTTCGTCGGCGCGCCGTAATCGCTGGAGGCTGACCTCTTGCCCTTTGGCAGCAGCGCCCCCTTTAATCATCAGGATGACGACATCCAGCCAATATAGGGCCGTTCGCCAACCCCACATCACGCGCTCCCAATACTCTTGCTCATCTTCGGTTTTGGAGACTTTGTGGGCAGCCACATTGTATGGACGACCACCGGGAAAATCTGGAGAGGAGGGAAAACTGGCCAGCCAGCTAAAGCCACTCAATACCAGGCTCACGATCTCAAACCCATAACCAGCCGTTTCTTCCAACGTCTCCTCAAGAGAACCAGATTCTGCAGACGCATCTAATCCGGCATTGATCAAACCGTTCAAGGCATCTGCTGTCAATCCGATAATTCCCCAGATGCGAATTGATCGCTTGCGTGCAGAAGTACCAGCCTCCTCAGCGCTTTCCCCTTGCTCAGTGACCAGCCTGGCACCGGTTCGCTCAGCGACTAGTCTGGTGCCGGTTTGAGTCGAAAAATCAAGCGGCGGCTCACTCTTAAAGGTTGCTTTACCAAAAATCAGCTTGGAGACCACTGTCACGGGAATCGCCAGCAGTAAACCAGTCAGATTTAGCAGCGTCAGCTTGCCTGCCCCAATCAGCCTGAATAAGTCAGAGATAAAGGGGATCTTGATTTCGGTGTTGAGCAGATTTTTGAGCTGTTCAATCGCCTCGGAGATCGCATCCAAAAAGCCCAGCACCAAGTTCTCGATGGCTTCCATCATCTGCATGACGACATCTCTGAGCGTTTCCACCACAACGATCACAGCCAACTGTGGTTTCAGCGGATTGGCAATGATGGTTGCGATGGTCTCATCCAGCACTTCAAATCCTTGGAGTATAGCCCCTGCCCTATCTTCAAAGGCTTCAGTAAAGTGGAACAAGAAGTTCTCTAGTTCAGAATCTCCACTCGGTGGCGTCCCTAACTTGGGTGTGGGTTCAGCATCGTCTTGTTTAGAGCCCCCCAGTAACTTTGATAAGAACCATTCGGCGGCTTCTGGCAGCTTCAACCCAGACTCTTGAACCTCTGACTCATCACCCAAGGTTGTCACCAACTGGTTTATTCCTTCTTCTACGGTCTCTTGCAGGGTGTTCATAAAGTTTGAGACCGGAGCTTTGACAGCTTCTACTTGCTGAACAACGTAATCAAACCCGTCGTTGATCGCCCTCACTAGATACTTCTGAGTGTCTAAAATGTCGCCCCAGTTAAACAAAAACTGCAGGAACTCGATGAACTTTTTGATGGATTTAACCACCTTTTCGA
>ERZ1740070.193-NODE-193-length-42986-cov-10.536326_pt1 | contig 42986 bp, 51 predicted proteins | sample MGYA00581734_ERZ1740070 | MGnify/ENA primary metagenome ERZ1740070 (study PRJEB43018, sample SAMN04849744) | marine metagenome | isolation source: floating plastic debris | place: Pacific Ocean | collected 2008-09-01 | study: EMG produced TPA metagenomics... | reverse complement strand
GTGGAAGGAATCTCGCTCTTCGGTTGAAATATACTCAGGGTATAACAGGCTGATGATCTCCTAGAGTCCATATCGACGAGATCGTTTGGCACCTCGATGTCGACTGATCGCATCCTTGTGGTTGGAGAAGCTACAAAGGGTTTGGCTGTTCGCCAATGAAAGCGGTACCTGAGTTGGGTTTAGAACGTAGACAAATACTGCGTTAGTATGTGGTAACATATACTGAAGTACTAACTTATATCGATGAAGCCTTCATTTTTCTTCTTTGCTTCTTTCCCGTCTGAGGAATGACCTATCAAAGAAAAATCTCTCATATCCGAACAATAGATTTTTTGAAAGTGAGAAAGAAGAAGAATATGGTAATATCGAGGGAAGATTCGAAGAAGAATGCTACATTTATCAAATATTGAATTGGCCTATATTGCAGGATTTTTGGATGGAGATGGGTCTATACTTCTTCAAATTGTGAAACAAAAACAATATAAGTATGGATTTACAATTCGAGTAAGCGTTTGTTTTTATCAGAAAAAAACAAGATATTGGTTCCTTCTTTGGCTCAAAAAGAAACTTCGTCATGGAAGAGTTCATCTCCGTACTGATGGAATGGCTCAATATACTCTTACAGGGTTTTCTCTTGTATACACTGTTGTCCAAGCTCTTCTTCCTTATCTGCAGATCAAAAGGCCTCTTGCAAAACTTTGCTTAAAAGTGATTGAATCCTATGACCGTATAACAACAAAGGCTGACTTTCTAGAGGTATGCTATTTAATTGACAAAGCAGCTAAGTTAACGGATTCCAAAAACCGGAAGTATACAGGAGCAATTGTTCAACAATTCTTCGATTCACCTGTAGAGACTTTTCCGCCCTCTTTCCCTCCTTCCTCTTCCTCAGAGGAGAGATAAAAGAAAGAGAAGGAAGGATATTCAAGAAATCCTCTTGAGTATAATACGTTAGCCCCTTCTCTTCTTTCTTCTTCAAAAAAGAAAAGAAGAAAAGGGTGAAGATATAGTCCATGCTTCCTTGAAAAAGGAAGACAATCATGCGTGAGACAGTTCGGTTTCTATCTTGTAAAAGAGACTTAAACATTGAGAAAGCATCACTCTAGTACGAGAGGACCGAGTGATATATCCCTCTGGTTTACCAGATATCATCCAAAGATAGGTCTGGACAGCTACGGATAGATAAGAGAACCATTGAAAGCATCTGAAATGGGAAACTTCTTTCAATACCAGTGTTTTCTTTTGTAGAACAACTCTACGTGAATAGGCATCATGTGGAAGTTCTGTAAGGAATGGAGCTGTGATGTACTAACTTTTTGTGGGTATGGTAAAATAAAGGTAGCTCTCCATAGACACTCTCTTTTATTTTACCATACCCACAAAAACTAAGCCTACGAGAATTCGCTGACTTAGAGGCGAATCAAAAGATAGTTTGAATATATCTTTCAAATTCTATTAGAATACGAATAGCATTAGGAATGCCATCATCAGAGAGAAAAGAGCAATTGCCTCAGTCAGAGCGAATCCTAGAATTGCTAGACGGAAAAGAGTTGGCTCAAGAGATGGGTTACGCGCAATTCCTGAGATAAGAGAACTGAATACGTTTCCAATTCCAATTCCTGCTCCTGCTAGCCCGATAGTTGAGATTCCTGCACCAATTAGTTTAGCTGCTTCTACCATATTTGATAAGAAAAGAGAAAAAAAACATGAGATTTATCATACGTTTGCTGCTTCTTTCTTCTTTCTCGCTATCGCAATTCCTTCTTTGTAGAGTTCTTCTTTCTTTTCTTTCTCCTCTTTCTCCCTTCCAAGGAAGAAGAAGGAAGGGGCGGACTCATATACTATGTAATTTGAATTTTTTTCTTGTCTTCTTTTGTTGTTCTCTCTGTACTCTCTTTTCAGTAGAGAGTATAAATATATTTTATATGTATACAATGCAATACCTTCTTTTTCAAAGAGAAAAGAAGAAAAAAGAAACGAAACCACAATCCATATACCCTTCTAAAGCTTATGCTTCAGACGCAAATTTCTCTTGTACAAGAGAAGAAAAGAATCCTTTCAGAGTTCCTTCTAGTTCTGGGCTAATTGTTTTCTCTTTCGCAATAGTTGCTAGAACTGCAGGCGAAATTTGATCAAACGTTTCTTGCTCAAAACGAGGGATGTCTGAAATTGGAAGAGAATCTAGGAATCCACGAACTGCTGCGAAAAGAAGAACAACTTGTTTCTCAACAGCAATTGGTTCATATTGTTTTTGTTTCAGGATTTCTGTTAATCGAGCTCCACGGTTTAGAAGGTGCTGAGTTGATGCATCAAGATCGGATCCGAACTGAGCAAAAGCAGCAACTTCACGGTACTGTGCAAGATCAAGCTTCATTGTTCCAGCAACTTGTTTCATCGCCTTTACTTGTGCAGCTGATCCAACGCGGCTTACAGAAAGACCAACGTTAATTGCTGGACGAATTCCTCGGTTGAAAAGTTCAGTTTCAAGGAAAATTTGTCCATCAGTAATTGAAATAACGTTTGTTGGGATATAAGCTGAAACATCTCCTCCTTGTGTTTCAATAACTGGAAGAGCAGTCAGTGATCCAGCTCCTAACTCATCAGAAATCTTCGCAGCACGTTCAAGAAGACGTGAGTGAAGATAGAATACGTCACCTGGGAATGCCTCACGCCCTGGAGGACGACGAAGAAGAAGTGACATTTGACGGTATGCAACTGACTGCTTACTTAGATCGTCGTACACGATAAGTGCGTGCATTCCACGATCACGGAAGTACTCAGCAATTGCACATCCTGAATATGGAGCTAGGAATTGAAGAGGAGCAGCATCTGATGCTGTTGCAGCTACAATTGTTGTATATTTCATCGCTCCAGCGTTTGTTAAAACGTTTACTAACTGGGCAACTGTTGAGCGTTTTTGTCCAACGGCAACATATACACAATAAAGCTTCTCCTTTTCTGTTGCTTCTGGGTTATCATGGATAGTTTTTTGATTGATAATTGTATCAATCGCAATAGCAGTTTTTCCTGTTTGACGATCTCCAATGATAAGCTCACGTTGTCCACGTCCAATTGGAACAAGACTATCAACAGCCTTCAGTCCCGTTTGCATTGGCTCATGAACTGAACGACGAGAAAGAATTCCTGGAGCTTTGACCTCAACACGAGCTTCAGCTTCAGCGTTGATTGCAGGCCCTCCATCAATTGGACTTCCTAATCCGTCAACAACACGTCCAAGAAGACTTGTTCCGCAAGGAACAGAAACAATAGCCCCTGTTCGCTTTACACGGTCTCCTTCACGGATCTCGTTATCACTTCCGAAAACAACAATACCAACATTGTCGCTTTCAAGGTTCAGCGCCATTCCTTGAACCCCTGCAGAGAATTCTACCATTTCCCCTGCTTGAACTTTTTGAAGTCCATATACACGCGCAATACCATCTCCAATAGAAAGAACTTTTCCGATCTCTTCCATTTTGTTTCCTTCTTCTTCAAAATAAGAAGAAATTTTGTTTTCGATAATACTCGAAAGTTCAGATGCTCGTAATCTTGCAGCCATACAAAAAAAACAAAAAAACATACTTCATTTGCCCTCACCTTTTCATTTTGACTTTTTCCGCGGTTCACACCGCAAAGTGATTCAAAAAGGAAAAAAAAGGACAAATGAGTCATAATCATTCTTTTCTTCATTGAAGAGAGGAAAAAGAGAAGAAAAAATCACTTAGCTTCGCTTTTCAACTTCTTTTCGCCACGGAGAGGAAACTTGAGAGAACTCACGAAACTCTTGGGCAAGTTCAACTGGTTCTGAAACAACACGTTTTGTTTTTTCATCAAAACGAACCTCAGTGTATCCAGTGAGTGGGAAGTCTTTTCGAAGTGGATATCCTTCAAATCCGTAATCTGTTAAAAGACGGCGCAGTTCTGGGTTTCCTTGAAAGAAAACACCGTACATGTCCCAAGCCTCGCATTCAAACCAAGATGCTCCAGGAAAAACAGAAATAACAGAATCTGCAATTTCATTCTCTCGAAGAAGAATTTTGACACGCAGACGACGGTAAAAATTATCTGTTGGCGAAATTCCTCCTACATGATAGACAACTTCAAATCGAGATGATTCAGTTGGATAATCAACAACACAAAGATCTGTAAAGAAATTAAAACAAAACTTTGTTTGGTGCTTCAAATAAAAGAAAAAAAGGACTGCAACTTCTTTGTCAACGATAAAAGTAGGGATATCAGACGGTCCAAATGTATCTTTCTCAGAGAGAGGAGTTTCAAGAGAAACTGTATTCTGAAATGTTTTTGAAAACGCTAAATGCGTTTGAAGCTCTTGGGCCAAACTTCGAGACATATCTGCAAAAGAATGTGAAGAGGGATGAGTCATAGAAAAACAAAAAAGAAATCAATGCCTTCTTTTTCAAAGGTTCTTTGAAAAAGAAGGCAAAAAAACAAACGGAAAATTATTGATCGATCCAGTACGCAATAGACTTTGTTCGCGCGATCTTCTTTTGAAGAAGGAGAATTCCATACAGAAGCCCTTCAGCAGTTGGCGGACATCCTGGAACATATACATCAACAGGAACAATTCGATCGCACCCTCGAACAACTGAATACGAATAATGGTAGTATCCTCCACCATTTGCACAACTTCCCATAGAAAGAACCCATCGCGGTTCTGGCATTTGGTCATAGACTTTTCGAAGTGCAGGCGCCATCTTGTTTGTGAGTGTTCCAGCAACAATCATAACATCCGATTGACGTGGACTAGGGCGGAAAATAATTCCGAATCGATCTAGATCATAACGGGATGCCCCAGCATGCATCATCTCAACAGCACAACATGCTAGGCCAAAAGTCATAGGCCAAAGTGAACTTGTTCGGGCCCAGTTCACAAGACTATCTAAGGAAGAAATCAGATGATCTGTTCCTCGAGGAGTTTGAAGGTTCATGATTCACAAGAAATAAACATCATGAAATGGAAAACCCCATTTCATACCTTTCTATTCTTCTTTTTTCTTTTCATCTTTCTGATCTTCGTTTTTCCTCTTTGAGTTCATTCTTTTTCTTTTTTCCTCCCTCTTCCCTTTTCCCTCTTTTTACTCAGAGGTCGGCGAAGAAGAAGGAGAAGGGCGAGAAGATGAACCACTCGAACGAGGTGATTCCTTTGATGCAAGATGATCAAAAACATTTGTAAGATCTTGTGTTTGATTTTCGATTCCTGCAATAAGGTCATACGAAGTATCAAGAAGATGAGAAAATGGGATATGTGGTGAAAGAAGAGTTTCCAATTCGCGAATTTCTTTTTCTACACTTCCCGTAATTTTTTTTGCTTTTGAAGGAGACGATGAAAAAAGAAACGGGTGAAGATTTCCTCGTCCTAAAAAAGTAAATTTCTTTTGACGCGCTAAAAGATCAAGAAGTGCCTCTTCGTTTTTTCTATCTTGAAGAATAAAAATACATAAAGGGCCCTTTCGTACTTTCGCGTCAATTTTGCTGATTAATTGGCTTAAACTTGAGGATGCGGACGAATTTGAAGACTCTTCTTTGAAAGAAGATGTCTCGGATTCCTCTCTTGAAGGCCCGAATAAAGATGAATTTGTTGCAAGAAAAGATGATGTCTTCACATGGCAAGAGCACTTTAAAGCTCGGAGTGTTCCTCGAAGTTTTTTCCATTCAATACCAGCCATATCTTGGAAAAAGCAAATGTAATACATGGTAAAACAATACAAAAAAAAAGAAACGAAGCAAACCTTCAAAGCAAATCTTAAAGACGACGCTTCTTTTTTGGTCGGCATCCATTGTATGCGACACGAATTTTTGAATACAGCCTTGTTACTTGAATCCCTGAGGCAAGGAGACCTCGTAAAGCAGCTTGTCTATTTCGATGAGAATGCTGTCCGAGAAAAACAACACTGATTGACCCGTACCCTTTTTGTGAACAAAGTTTTCCCACTTTTTCTGCCGTTGCTTGAACTGCATATGGTGTTGATCGTTCAGCTCCTTTAAATCCAGCACAGCCAGCTGACTGGCTCAAGACCGAATCCATGAAGTAGAAAGTATTATTCAATTGAAGAGATACGTATAAAAGCCCAGATTTCATGGCCAGAAACAAAGAAAACAAGAAATGCACGGAGTGAAAGGGATTCGAACCCCTGATGCTCACGCATGCCGGTTTTCAAAACCGGTACTTTCAACCGCTCAGTCATCACTCCAGTTCATCAAATCAAATGACCAGAATCATACAAAGGCAGCTCCGTAGTGAGTGAAAGAAGGAATTGAACCTTCGACCTTCGGATCATGAGCCCGATGAGCTGTCCACTGCTCTATTTCACAAATATTCTTCATCTTTCCATTCAACCCCGAACTGTCTATTGGTTTACGGAAGATACCAACTTACAGAACTATGAATGCTATCAAGAAAAACTTCTGGAAAAACTCCCATCCACAGGGTACATACAATAAGAGGGAAGAAAGTCCAGAACTCTCGTCGATTGACGTCGCTTGTTGTGAATGAATGGGCCATTTTCATGTGTCCAAAAACAACACGGTTATAAAGCCAAAGCGAATATGCAGCTCCAAGAATCATTCCTAATGCAGCAAGGAAGCAAATAAACGTATTTGTTTGGTACACACCTGTTAAGAGCATAAACTCTCCAACAAATGCACTTGTTCCTGGCAGACTTAGATTTCCTAAAGTAAAGAAAAGGAAAAGAACTGCGAAAAGTGGCATGGTATGCACACATCCTCCATAGTATTGAAGAAGACGGGTTTTGTATCGATCATAGAGAACTCCAATGCAAAGGAACAGAGCAGATGAAACAAACCCATGGCTGAGCATAAGCATAATAGCTCCTTCAATTCCTTGAAGTGTTCCACTGAAAAGCCCAAGCGTGACAAAGTTCATATGAGCCACAGACGAGTATGCAATAATCTTCTTGAGATCAACTTGTCGAAGAGTTGTACACGAAGCATAGAGAATTCCGACAACACTTAAAACAAAAATAAATGGTGTGAAATACAAGCTTGCATACGGGAAAAGTGGAAGAGAAAAACGAAGAAATCCATATGTTCCAAGCTTTAGAAGAACACCCGCTAAAACAACCGATCCGGCTGTAGGAGCCTCAACATGAGCTTCTGGAAGCCAAATATGGACTGGAAGCATTGGAACCTTCACTGCAAAAGAAGCAAAGAAAGCAATCCAAAGAATAATTTGTCGTTTTTCAGAAAAAGGAGTGGCAAGAAGAATATGAAGGTCAGTTGTTCCAGCTTCAAGGTAAAGAGCAAGAAGACCAAGAAGCATAAAAACTGACCCAAGAAGAGTATACAGAAAAAAAGTATACGCAGCTTTAATTCTTCGTTCACGTGATCCCCAAATTCCAATAATTAAATACATTGGGAGAAGAACTGCCTCGAAGAAAATGTAAAAAAATAATACATCTAAGATACAGAAAACTCCAAGCATCATTGTTTCCATAAGAAGAAAAAGCACGCAATATTCTTTGACGGAATGTTGCACGCTTGCCCAACCTGTCAGAAGACATAATGGAACAAGAAGAGTTGTAAGTAAAAGGAAAAAGAGAGACACCCCATCAACTCCAAAATGAATTGAAAGAGGCCCCCAAGAAACTTCCGATGCGTATTGAAAATCTGCAATTCCATCATGGAATCCGATCCAAAGAAAAAGAGAATACAAAAATGTAAGGCAACTAAATCCAAGGCCGACCGTTTTTGCAGTATATCCATTCTGGGCTGGAACAAAGCTTACACACAAAGCTCCTACCAGAGGGAGGGCAAGAAGGCTCGGAAGAAAGGGAATATCAAACATTCAAAAGTGTAGTGGTGTATGAAAGAGAACCTTACGCAAATACTAGAATTTTTCGCGTATTTTACGCAAAGAAAGGAACAAACAGTGCACTCATACAAAGGACAACAGCAAGACGAACACTTCCTGCTAAGTGGCCTGCATCAAAGAATCCTTGATCAAACGAAAACGGGAATCCAAGACCTACTGCAGCAATTCCTACAAGACCTACAACCATACAAAAAGCTGCATGATACACAAATCCTGAATGGAAAGCACGCACAAGCTTCACTTGAGAGGAAAGGAGAGATACAAGACCAAATGGCCCAAAGATTTCAAAGAGCCCCTTATCAAGAGTTTTGAACGAAACGTGATATCCAAAAGCGAGAGACTGACGTGCAAATGCGTTGAAAACTCCGTCAAACATCCAACGGTACGAAAAGAACTCGATAAATGGTCGAACAAGAGGATTCAATGCTTGAACATATGAGAAAGAAGGAAGACCAAGAGTCAGAATATAAGCAACAACAGCTCCAGCAAAAGTAAATCCTAATGGAAGAAGTTTTGTTTGTGTATCAATATACTCAGCTTCAAGAAGACGGCTATGGTCAGGAAGAACGAAGAGAGCTTGCCCCCAAAAAGTAGACCCTGCTCCAATAAACGCATCTTTTCCAACGTATCCAACAAAAATACTCCCAACACAAAGGAATGCAAGTGGAAGTGCCATAAGAAGAGGAGCCTCGTGAATTGTTTTATACGCTGACTTCTCTCCGGAAACTGGTCCTAAGAAGGCAACGAAGAGAAGGCGGAATGAATAATACGAAGTAAAGAAAACACACATACTTCCTAAAATATGTGTAAATCTACCACAAATTGTATATTGAGCTGCGGCTACTTCAAGAATCACGTCTTTTGAATAAAATCCAGTAAGAAAGGGGAATCCAACAAGAGCAAGTGATCCAAGAACCATCATTGTATATGTCCATGGAAGAGCTTGATTGAGTCCTCCCATCTTTCGCATATCTTGTTCGTCGCTTAATGCATGGATAACTGATCCGGCGCTCAGGAAAAGAAGAGCTTTAAAAAATGCATGATTCGCAAGGTGAAAAACTCCAACAGAATAGGCTGAAAGTCCACATGCAAAAATCATATACCCGAGCTGACTACATGTTGAGTACGCAATAACTCGTTTCATGTCGTTTTGAAAAAGCCCAGTTGTAGCAGCAAAAAAAGCTGTCATTCCTCCACAACAAGCGACAACTGAAAGAGCTTCAGGAGCATACTCAAACATAGGAGAGCATCGTGCTACAAGAAAAACTCCAGCAGTTACCATTGTGGCAGCGTGAATAAGTGCAGAAACCGGAGTTGGCCCTTCCATAGCATCCGGAAGCCATGTATGCAGGCCTAATTGAGCAGACTTTCCGACAGCACCAATAAAAAGAAGGATACAAAGAACAGAAAGTGCATCACATTCGTATCCGAAGAAAAGGAATGATGTTCCATACAGATGCCCAGCAGTTGCAAAAACAGTTGCAAGATCAACACTTTGAAAAAGAGAGAAAACCCCAAAAATTCCTAGCGCAAATCCCACATCTCCAACTCGATTCATAAGCATTGCTTTAATTGCCGACTTATTCGCTTGAAGACGCGTATACCAAAAGTTAATAAGAAGGTATGAAGCAACACCAACACCTTCCCATCCGAGAAACATTTGAACAAAGTTATCGGATGTAACAAGCATAAGCATGCAAAATGTGAAGAAGGAAAGATATCCCATAAATCGAGGAAGGTGTGGATCTTCCCCCATGTAAGATTGAGAGTAAATATGAACCATTAAACTAACTGACGTCACAACACAGAGCATGACTGCTGTTAATGGATCAAATAAAAATCCCCATGAAGCTTGAAAAAGCTCAGAAGAGAACCAAGAAGCCGCTTGAAGCGAGCACATACATTGGCTAAACCCTACTTCGTAGAGAATACAACATGATTGAAGAAAAGCAAGTCCAACAAGAAGCGTTGTCACGGCTGCTGCTCCACGTCCTCCAATGTATCTTCCTAGTCCAGTTGCTGCGAGAAAGCCAAAAAGAGGAAGAAAAACTGTCGATAAATACATACTCAAGAATTTGAATTGATCCTCAGTGAGTTTTTCAGCACCAAAAAGAAAACAATCTGAAGAAGAAGTTTTTTGTCAAACACAAAAAACAAAAGGTGCACAATACAGAATGTCTGAAAGTGGACTTGAACCACTGACACGAGGATTTTCAGTCCTCTGCTCTACCAACTGAGCTATTCAAACGAGATTTTTTCCTCTTTTTTATCTTTCTCTTTGTGATTGTTTGGCAGAAAAGGAAGACGAAGAGAAAGAAGAAGAAGAAAAGCTTGCAAGAAAAAACAAATAAAGAGAAAGAAGCGACTGATTTTCTTCAGTACACGAAATTGGGTATGTCAACAATTTTGAAGAAATTTTTCCACATGAAAACCCCATAGTTGGAATTCCGTGCGTTTGTGCTTCTTTTAAGGCTGTGCTCGACGCTGATGCTTCAAAAACAAAAAGCAAATCAGGTTTTGTTGGCCCAACTCTATATGATTGATAAAACCCTGTTTTTCGCGTATGAGAAAAATATTTGTCTTGATGGGAAGAGTGGGGAGAGGAGGAAGAGGAATATTCACTTTTTTCTTTTCCATACTCTACAAGACTTTGAAGTTGCGCTGCTCGTTTTTTCGATTCTACAATATGGGCCCAATTTGTTAAGCTTCCACCAATCCATTTTCCAGCTAAAAGACTCTGATTCCAATGCATTGCTGCCCAGAGTGCTAAGCTATAAGAAATTTGTTGAGTTGCGCTATAGAAAAGAACTTTTTGTGGATTTTGAAGAAAGGATTGAAAGATAGGCGCCGCTCGGCGAAGATCAGCTTGAGTTTTTTTCTCATCAAATACAATTTGACCTTCATTTGAAAAAAGAATATTTCCATACGAAGAAGGGTGAAGAGAAAGCATTCCTTGCGTACTTTCGTGAACATGAGGGAGCGGAAATGAAAAATTTCCGACTCCTTGGGACTTTGATGAAGTTCTTTCAAGATGTGACTCCTTTGTATGAAGAGTCTGTTCAAAAGAAGATCGAAGGGCTTGAAACTGTCCAATGCTTTGGGCATAAGCTGTTGTGTCCACCACCTCCCCAAAAGATTTTGAAACTTCTTCAGGTGTTTGTTCACTTCCTTTCTTTTTCCATTTCTTTGAAGGTTTGACAGGAAGAAGACTATGAAGAGGGAACCCAGATGACGAAGTGGCATCAAGAGAGGTATGACGGCAAGCATCATACAGTGGACTTTCTTCAAGAGACAGAGTCTTTAGTTCTCTGTATGCGAGAAGTCTTGGAGAGTCTTTTTTCTTTTTTGCTTCTTTTTCAAGTGGTTTTGCTTCAGAGAGCGCGCTAAAAAGATATCCGTGTGCCATATGACAATACATAAAAAATGAAAGAAAGAGGTGACAGAATCGTATGAAGAAGAAAGACTATCTGATGTGGCGGAGGACAAAAGTGCCTGGAGCAAGAGGGATTGAACCTCTGTATGGTGGAGTCAAAATCCACCGCCTTTCCACTTGGCTATGCTCCATGTGCCGCACCAAAGTGCCTTTCTTTTTTACACGATATATCGAGCTAAAGCGTGCACTTTTGCCCACGTTTTTTTTGGAAGTGTATACGGAATCGGAGGAAGGACACGTGTTCCGAGAGGGGCTTCCCCTTGAGATTGAAGGAGAAGAGCTGCGTTTGAAGCAGCTTTTTGATAACTTCCATCTAATCGGCGAATTTTTTTCTTTGTCTGGACAAGAACTGCTTTGACGACCTGTCCTTTTTTGATCTTTGTTGCTTGTCCGGTTTTTTTTGTCTTGACACTAGCTAGGAATTTTTGTCCAATGTTTTTTCGTGAAGTTTTTGTATACAAATGAAAACATTCGATAGTATTTGCTCCAGAATTATCATAGACTTTTATCTGAGTTTTACGTGTTATCATGGACAAGAGAAGAGGAAGAGGAAGAGGAAGAAGAGGAAAAGAAGAGAGACTCTGAAAAAAGAAGAAAGTGAAAAGAGAATTACATTGAACGGGTAATGAATTGAACTGGAAGACCCATTTTCTGGCGAACCGCCGCTGCCGCTTGAGTTGCCACTGCTAAAGGAACTCCATCAAATTCAAAAAGAATTTGTCCAGCTTGAACATTCACTACCCAATGATCTAAAGATCCCTTTCCTTTTCCCATTCGAACTTCAGACGGTTTCTTCGTTACCGGAATATCTGGAAAGACTCGAAGGACAATCTTTCCTCGTCGTTGAAAAGTTCGGCTTAGAGTACGACGACAAGTTTCAAGCAGTCGAGCTGAAATTTGTCCAGCTTTTGTCACTTGGATTGCATATCTTCCAAAAACAAAGTTGTATGATTGAACTTGTCCTCTTTGTCGGCCTTTTTGAACTTTTCTTGATCGTGGTTTACGCGGAGAGAGCATGGAGCAATCAAAAAAATAAACAAACGTTTCTCTTCTCTGAAAGAAGAGAAACGTTTTGCCATTCGGACTTCGTGCAAAAACCTAGATCATATATGAAATCCAAATCTTTACTCCGATTTGTCCGTATGCTGTACTAGCCGTACAGCTTGAATAATCTATTGCGTGAGAGAGTGTATGAAGAGAAGTTTCTCCATACTGACGCTTTTGGTCTTGAGCCATTTCAACCCCGTTAATACGTCCAGAGCACAGAATTCGAATTCCTCGAATTGATGGGTTTGCCTCATAGAAAGCCTCAACAAGAGAGAAAATTCTTGGAAGTCTTTGCCCTCGCTCAATAGATGAACGAACAACAGAGCTTAAAGTTTCTGCACTTAAATCGGGTGATGGAAGGCTAACCCAACGAAATGAGATGTTCTTTGTGTGCGAAGAAGAAGAAAAGCGTGACAGAGAAGAAGAGACACCTTGAGCAGGGGCAAAATGAAGCGATGGGAAAGAAAGCGTAGATGACACTCCTTCTAGACCCTTGCCTTTCTTTCTTGCTAATTCTGCATTTATTGTATGAGATGCAAAGTGAGTTGTATGAGAAAGAGAAGAGAGAAGGTGAGTCTGCCCATTCGCATAGGATTGAAGCAAGGAAAGAGCGGGGCTTGCATTTGCATTTCCCTCTCTTCCGTCTCCGTGGCCACATACTTGCAGTATATCACTTTTTTTGAGTTTTCTTCCACCTTTTGCAAACTTCCCCCCTCGTGAGATTCGACGAGATGAAGAATGAGAAGGAAGTCCTTCACTGGCAGAGTAAAAAACCCAAACAAGCCACCCAGCTTTGGTTCTCTGTGTAATACATCGAGCTGAATGAAGAGAAAGAGAGCGGAGAAATTTTTGAATTCTTTCTCGTACACGAAAATCTTCTAAAAGTGTTTGTGCTGCTGATCGTGCTGATGGTACTGGAGTTGACCAAACAAGATCGGGTGTTCTTTTGACTCCAATCCGCAATCCAATTGGATTTGCTTTATGTCCCATAGGAGAAAGATGAAAAAGAGAAAAGAGAAGCTGATAGTATCATTCTTGTCTTCGATATGCCAGGGGAAAATGAAAAGAAGAAGAGGAAAAGGAAGAAGAAGATCAAGGGCGCTACAGAACAGGTGGAAGACCATCAAACGCAAAGAGAACCCCAGAAACAAAAAGAACCCATCCTAGTGTAAGTGGAAGAAAAACTTTCCACCCTAATCGCATAAGTTGATCATAGCGATATCGAGGAAAAGCAGCTCGAACCCATACATACAGAAAAACAAAGAGCAGAAGTTTCAGGCTAAACCAAACTGACCCCGGTACAAAAGTAAAAGGTTCAATTTCAAAAGGAGGAAGCCATCCACCAAGAAAGAAAATAACGCATAGACTACTCATGAGAAGCATATTTGCATATTCTCCAAGGAAGAAAAGTGCAAAGGCCATCGAAGAATACTCAACGTTATATCCTGCAACAAGTTCTGCTTCTGCCTCAGGAAGGTCAAAAGGTGCTCGGTTTGTCTCTGCTAGGCAGGAAATAAAGAAAAGAAGGAAAAGAGGAAAAAGAGGGAAAAGAAACCATACGTCTTTCTGACACAGAACAATCGTATGAAGATTGAGCGATCCTGTACAAAGAAGAAGATTAATGAGAATGAGTCCAATTGAAACTTCATATGAAACCATTTGGGCAGCTGATCGTAAACACCCTAGGAAAGCATATTTTGAATTACTTGACCATCCTGCAATAAGGATTCCATACACACCTAGTGAGGAAACTGCAAAAAGGTAAAGAATTCCTAAGTTAATATCTGCAAGAACGCAGGTCTCATCGAATGGAATAACTGCCCATCCTAAGATACTTAAAAGGAAAGTAAGAACTGGGGCAAGAAGAAAAAGCCCAGGTGTTGAGTTTTGTGGAATTAATGGCTCTTTGAGAAGAAGCTTTAATCCATCGGCAAGAGGCTGAAAAAGACCTAGAGTCCCTACAACATTTGGTCCTTTACGACGCTGCATAGAGGCCATAATTTTACGCTCTGCAAGCGTAAAGTAGGCAACTCCAATAAGAAGACACACAATAAGTCCTAAAAGTCCTAAAATATTGAAGTGAAACAGTTGAAGAATCGAAGGGAGAACTGACTCTCCTACTCCATCAATGGTCTCGCGAAAAGAAAGATATTGCTTCATCCAAAATCCAGAATACTCCCTAAGAAAGCAGAATACTGCCTAAGAAGGGCGCGATACGTCAAATACACTTTGAGCGAAATCTATCCTCTACGGGGATCGAACCCGTGTTCCCGCCATGAAAAAGCGACGTCCTGACCACTAGACGAAGAGGACAAAAGAAAAAATACAAAGAAAAAGAATGAACCTGAAGAGACTTGAACTCCTAGCCTCACGCTTATCAAGCGTGCGCTCTAACCGTTGAGCTACAGGTTCAAAAGGAAAGAGATCCAAAAAACGAAAGAAATACATTCTTTTCTTTCTTTGGATCTCTTTCCTCCTTCAAAGACAAAAAAACGGAAAAAGTTCAATGGAAGACTCAAAGAAAAGGAGACAAGTTCATGTGGTAGAATGTCGGTTTCCAAAACCGAAGGAGAGGGTTCAACTCCCTCGTTTCCTGGTTTTCTTGATCTTCTTTTTCTTCTTTCTCTTGCTGGTCTGCTGGTGAAGAAAAGAAAAACCCGATGAGTCAGGACATAGCGCAGCCTGGAAGCGCACCTGTTTTGGGTACAGGGGGTCATAGGTTCAAATCCTGTTGTCCTGATCCATGCATTGAGCATGCTTGGATTTCGTGCACTTTCTTTTTGTATGATTGCTTATATTTTTTTATCGTTTATCCTTTTCCTTATCGGAATTCTGGGTATTTTTCTGAATCGAAAAAACCTTCTTTTGATGCTTATGTCAATTGAACTTCTCCTACTAGCGATCAATCTAAATTTTCTTTTTTTCTCTCTTTGGATTGATGATTTAATGGGTCACCTGTTTACTCTGTTTATTTTAACAGTTGCAGCAGCTGAGTCAGCTATTGGACTAGCACTTCTTGTAGTGTACTATCGAGTTCGAGGGAATATCTCAATTGAGTATATGAATCTTCTTCGAGGGTAATTTTCCTTTTTTCTTCTTTTTTTCTGTCTCAAACAAATGAATCAATATTCTTGAACAGAAGGAATGACCCTCTTTTTTCCCTGAAAAAGCTGAGAAGAACAAGATTCGAACTTGTGATGATAAAAATCACTAGATTTACAGTCTAGCGCCATAAACCACTCGGCCATCTTCTCACGATATACGCTTTCTTTCTTGCTTTTCTTTTTTTCTCTTTGCATATATGAACACATATTCTCAAAATCCAGCATATACAAAAACTGCTTGGCGTGTTCTTGCACAAGCATTTGAAGAGCAAAAACCCTTGGTTGGGCGATACCTGACCCGTATTCCAGGGGGATTTACGGTGTCTATTGCAGGTATTGTATGTTTTCTTCCTTATAGTCGATCATCAATGCGACTTCGACAGAAAAAACACCCTGTAGGGTATCTATCCTCTTCCAATCCAAAATCTGGATTCTTTCCAGACGAGAAAGTTTCTCTTCTTTCTTCCTCCTCTTCTTCCCCTTCTTCCTCTCAGACAGTGGGGAAGAAAGAGGACTCTTCTTTTGCTTCTGTTTGGAGTCTCACACCGGATCAAGTTCATCAGCTTGTTCGAAAACGCTCTTTTCGTTCACAAGCTGTTTTAACTCAGGTTTGGACTCCATCCCTTGATCGAACAAAAGAAGGGAAAGAAGCTCGAGTGCAGAAATTACCACTTCCTTTCTCATCCCGTGGATTTATGGGCCAAGTTGGTCTCTTTACTCTTCAAAAGCTTTCAGGAACTCAAATTGTGGTCGTCGAAGAATTTTCTCTCGATCCATCTTTTTATTAATTTTTTCTCTTTTTTCTTTTTTTTTTTTGAAAAAAAGAAACTTTTTTCCACGTTCCATCAATGCCTCAACTAGATAGTGTTACCTTCCTAAGTCAAGTATTCTGGGTTTTTCTTGGGTTTGTTACGTATTACCTTCTTCTTGTTCGAACATACCTTCCAGCACTTCACCGCCTAACTCGAGCACGCGCCTCTCTTCAAGGAGCAGTTTCTGAAACTTCGCAGGCCTCACCAAGTGAAGCTGATGAAGCTATTCTTACATCGGCATCAGATCTTTGTGCCGTTATTGTAGGAGAAGCTCGTTCAATTCGTCAAATCGAAGACGATCTTGATCGAAAACTTGATCGTGTCCGAACTCTTCCAGCTCAATTCGCTCAAAAGCGAAATCTGACAAAGGGACTTTCAATTCTTCTGAAAGATTCAATGGACGCTGGATTTACAACAAAAAAGCTGACAACACCATCAGCTCATACTTTCTTTACCCTTCTCAAAAAGGCTTCTCCAGCTTTTTCTTTGAAGCTTGTGAATGATATGGGAGATCTAGCTCCATCTCAAGCATCGCTCAGTGGAGCAAAGCCAGCAAAAGCTGGAGAGCAAGGTGTGTATACATCCCTTTCTGCAGCTCGTAGTCTTTCTCTTCTTCAAGGATAAGAGATTTTTCTCTTGCATTTCTTTTTCTTCTTTTTCTTTCTTCTTTTCGCCTTTCATAGACTGGCGATTCATTGAATTCCTCATTATTTTTTTCGTTGTCTATGACATCATCAAATAGCATTCTTTTCACGGGACTGCTTGTCCTTTGTGCTCTTATTTCAAAGCAATTTCTTTTAATCAACGAGGAAACACTTGTTGCTCTTTGCTTCTGTGTATTTGTGTTTGCTGCTATTCGTTTTGGAGGCGGGATGGTTCAAGGAATGATCGAGGCTCAACAAGATGAGATCTCACAAAATATTTCTCAAGGATCTCTTTCTCAGCTTGAAGCACTTCAAGCTCGCCTTGAAACTTCATCAAAAATTCAAGACGCTCTAGCAACTTTTCATTCAAATTCAACTGGACTTCAAACGTATCTAGACTCTTCTCTTGAAGCTGGGTATAAGAAAGACCAAGATTGGTTTTCCCGACTTTATGAGGGACAAATCAAACTTCTTGGACTTCCAACATCTCAGGAAACTCTCCGTACGAATGTTCCACAGTTGGTTCGTGAACTCATTCTTCTGAATCCGTCGGTCCCGTCAGTTCTTCTTTCTCAATCTTTTGCTAGCCTTCAGGTTGCAAAAGATGCAAAAAAAGGACGCTCAGGGCCGGCTTTTCCTCCAAAGAAAGTAGTTCTTTAATCGTTCCATTTTTTCGAAGAAAAGAATGATCCTTTTGTTTTGTCTTCCATTTGTATGGCAACTTTAAATCAACGAATTCAATCTTCTTCCTTTTCGAAAGGGCACACTCAAGCTGTTGACCCAGGACTTCAAGGCTCTCCTCAAAAAAAGGGAGTTTGTGTTCGAGTCACAACTCGGTCACCAAAGAAGCCTAACTCTGCAGTTCGAAAGGTCGCGCGAGTTCGATTAACGAATGGAAAAACAGTTTCAGCGTATATTCCTGGGGAAGGACACACTCTTTCTGAACATTCGCTTGTTCTTGTTCGAGGAGGACGTGTCAAAGACCTTCCAGGAGTGAAATATCACCTTGTTCGCGGAGTCTATGATTTCCAAGGTGTTTCTGGTCGAAAACAAGGGCGCTCAAAGTATGGAACAAAGAAACCTTCATAATTTCTTTTTTGAGTCTTTGGTTTTTGGACGTGGACCTGTTTTTGGTTCGTTTTCGTTCTTTCTTTTGTGTCAGTCCTTTCCTCTATTTCTTTCTTTTTATGACATTAAAAGTATTTGCCGAAACGGCTTCTCGTTTGCAAAATGCTGTGCAAAAGAAGCAGCGCCTTTTCTTGGCACCTTCTTATCCATTAATTCGAGATTTTTTTGCTCTTCTTGAATATCATGGATACATTGAAGGAGTAACGTCTGTGGCTGAAGATATCCCTCTGGACACTGGCAGAGGAAGGAAAAATCGTCGCCATTCCTTTCGATGGACGCGACCTCATATTCATCAACTGCTTGTAGGATTAAAATATAGTGAGTCTCCTCAGCTCAAGGGAAGCTTCACAAAGGTTCTTTTCTCTTCTTATCCCTCAAAACGGACAGCATACTCATTGAAGAATCTTCACTATTTGAAGCAAACATCGACTTCATCTCATTGTTTATATGTGTTTCTTACAAATAAAGGAGTTCTTTCTCTTGATCAATGTCTTGAACAAAAAGTTGGAGGATTTCTTTTTTGCCGTGTTCTTTAAACGCCCCATTGGCTTCGTTTTCTTCAATGCCTTCTTCTTCCTCTTCTTCCTTTTTTTCTTCTTTTTCTTCAACGAAACTAGCCTATCATGTTCAAGAGGCCCTCTGGAGAATTTTCTACATATTTGTATCATTCAGCCTCGTAGCACTCGTCAGTTGGGGATCTTTAGAAAAACTTTTCGTCTATCTTTTGGCTCCTGTTGATGGGTCTGGTGCTCACAATGTAAGTTTTTTGACTTCATCATTAGCAGGTGTGCTTGAAGCGTATTTTGTTGTTCTTCTTCATTCAGGGTTTTTCTTTACATTTCCGTTAAGCTTGTATCAAGCTTGGGCCTATATTCGTCCAAGTTTGCATGCAACAGAGGCTTTCCATTTTTCTACATTCTTTTGCAGTTCTTTAGGACTAGGGGGACTTTTCTTTTCCCTTTTTTTCCTTTTTCTTTTTCCAAGTATTTGTCAATATTTTCTCGACGCTGAAAAAATCGAGACAGTCTATGAATTTCTTTATTTTCCAGATCTTCCAAAATACTTTCAAATTCTTCGGACTTTTTACTGTATTTTATGTTTTTCATTTTTGTGCGTCTTTTCGCTTTCTCTTTTTTTTGCGTCGTCTCCGCTTCAATCCTTTGCCCAATCAGTGAGCCTTCGTAAACTAGCTTGGATTGGGGGTGGATTTCTTGCTCTTCTTCTCAGCCCACCTGACCTTAGCATTCAACTTTTTTGTTGGGGGTGTCTTCTTCTTTGGTTTGAAATATGCTATTTTTGTATTTGTATTTTACATGCATACTTTTCTTTTCAATTTCAGGAAGACGCAGGAAGTGAAGAAAGTGAAGAGAATGAAAGAGGAGAGAAACCGACGCAAAAGAGAAAAGAAAGAAATTCATAATTCAGAATCGTAGAGGTATGATCTCTCTCAATCTCATCTTTTCCATCTTTCTCTCTTTTTTTTTTTGATGTATATCCAATTTTCTGATCTTCCTTTGTGTAAAGACACCCATCTTTCCTTTGAAGAAGGAGTAAGCCTGGAAGAAAAGGAAGAAAAAGCATCACCTTCTGTGAAGCAAGTATGGCTTCAAGGTCCTCTTGGTCGAATCACATATGATATATCAGACATAGAGGAAATCCAATTCACTTCTTCAGGAATGTATATGCCGGAGTCTTCACCGAATGCACCTGACCACTTATATCTTCTTTGTGATCGTTTTGTTCAGGACAGCTCTCAAGTAGGGTCGGCTTTTCAAGTAGGACTGAAACTTCAGGGAACTGGATTTAAAGTAACGGGTCTTTCTCCCACAAGTCTTCAGTTTTCAGTTGGTTTAAGCCATCCTATTGAATTTTTTCTTCCTGAAGATGTTTCATATGTTCTTGTAAACCCAACTCAAGTTTTCCTTTTTGGAATGAATAAAGAAAAAGTGTCTCAAGTAGCTGCACAATGTTGCGCCCTTCTTCCGAAAGATAATTATCACGGAAGAGGGATTCATCGCCTCGAAGACCTTGCTTCCCTCAAGTTAAAAAAAGGAAAGAAAAAATAATAGGGTGACGATAAGAAAGACATTCTTCACCATCTTTAGGTATTCAAGTCTATGCTCGAAACTCTTCTTCGCAGATATAAACTTTCTCCTCTCGTTTTTGGCCTCACTCGACTCTACGGAATTGGTCAACGAGACGCTCTTTTTTTCTGTTCTACTTTAGGTGTCTCTCCATCGATTCTTTTAAAAGATCTTGATCCATCACACTTAAGTAAACTCGAACGATATCTTGAAAATTATTGCGTTCTTGAATATCAGCTTCGAACAAAATTTCAATCGATTCAAAAAAATCTTGGATCAATTGGATCATATAGAGGGCTTCGCCATAAGTATCGACTGCCCTGTCGTGGGCAGCGAACACGAACAAATGCGCAAACGCGCCGACGTATGAAATAACATTCTTTTCTCTCTATGGATTGGCTGCAGTATATTCAAACTCAGAAAAAAAGAAAAACAAAAGCTCTTTCATCTGCTTCTTCTCTTTCTTCTCTCCCTCTTGAGAAGCTTCAGACAAAGACACTCTTTGAGAGTTTTGTGCGGGATTCATCTTTTCAGGGTGAAACGAAAAGACTTCACCGTGAAAAACAAGGCAAGCAAAGAACAATTTCTCAGAAAAAGTTTTTAGTTTCAAGTCTAGTTTCCTGTATCTTTTCTTCTCCGTCGACTTTTTCTTCAAGCATTTTTTTCACCGAGGGACGACTTCTTGCAGAAAAGCTCCACTTTTCTCGATCAATCACTGAGACAAAACGTGATCTTGATTTTTCTCTTGCCTTAGCTCGCTTTTTTTGGTTTCAAAAATATGGTGAATTTCTTTCAAAAGCTGAATGCCTGGCAAAAGTTTTTGAGGCTATAACACCTCTTGTTGGACTGAAAAAAGTTCGCCGTGGAAGATCCTCTCAAGGAACACCCGTTCCTTTATCTGAACCATCCCGTACACAATTAGCATGGAAATGGATTTTTCAGTCGGCAGGTGTTCAAGGATCTCCGCCAAAAGATACTGAAGCTCCTTCTCGTCAAAAAGGAAAAGCAAGAGGAAAAATAAGTGAAAAAATAGATTCTTCACCTTCGAGTGGAGGGTTCGATACAAAGCTTGAAAAAGAAATTTCTTTCAAGTTTGGAAACCTTCGTACAAAGAAACATGCAAGTCTTTTAGGCCAAGAATTCTTTAAGATTCTTGAAGGAACAAGTAATGCATGCCAAGAAAAGGAAAAGTGGTACAAGCGCATCCAAAAAAGTCGAATCCATGCAAACCCTCGATGGTGGCGAGGATAAATTGGTGTATCTTTTCTTCTCTTTTTTCTTCCACCAATTTTTTATTTCATTTTTGTAAGCTATGAGGTCTATTTGGAAAGGTCCCACTGTTCATCGATCTTTGATGAATCACGTGATTTCACCTGCTTCATCGGAGGAAGGAGGGTTTCTCTATATGAGAGATTCTTTTATTCTTCCAGAATTTGTTGGGAAAACTTTTTATGTGTATAATGGACGCTCTTTTCTTCAAGTGAATGTCCAAGAAGGTATGATTGGGCATAAATTTGGAGAATTTGCTCATACGCGAAAGCGACCAATACATAAAAAAAAGAAATAACATAAGACTCGCATTTCATTTGAACACGTGAGCTTATAGTTTAATGGTAAAATGGGTTGCTCATAACGACTACGACATTGGTTCAAATCCAATTGGGCTCATCCAATACGACTCCAAAGGAAACTTTGGCACGGTGCTCCAGCTTTGTCTTCCCGCAGCTGCTGGCACGATGCACCCGATGCGAATATGGTGGAAATGGTAGACACGCTGGATTTAGGTTCCAGTTCTTCTGGATTGTGGGTTCAAGTCCCTCTATTCGTATTTGTGAAGCTCAAAATAAAGAGAAAATCTACAGTTGGCCCATATCTACCCCCTCCCTCAAACGCTAGTGAGGGGAAAGGACAGGAATGCCAGGAAGGGGGATAAGGTGAAAAGATGGAGAGGAGTGCGTAGCTCAGCGGTAGAGCTTTCGGCTTTTAACCGACAGGTCGTAGGTTCAAGTCCTACCGCACTTATCTTTTTTTCATCGTTTCTTCCAGAAAGATGTGACTTTTTCCATATCTTTCTTGCCAAGGTTGGGTTTCTTTTTTCTTCTTGTACATTTCAAAGGAAGTCTGAAGCAAATTCTTTTTTCTTGGACTTTTCAAATCCTTTTGAAGACAGAGGAAAGAAAAAGGAGGAGGCGATGAAGTCTGCACACTTTGTCTGTATGTATCAATTTATTGAACGTTGGGTTTTTTCAACAAACCACAAAGATATTGGAACTCTGTATCTTTTCTTTGCAGCGTTTTCAGGAATTTTAGGAACACTTTTCTCGTTCCTTATTCGTCTTGAACTTGCTTCTCCAGGGAACCAAGTTCTCAATGGTGACCATCAGTTTTATAATGTTGTTGTCACTGCGCACGCATTTCTTATGATTTTCTTCATGGTTATGCCAGCACTCATTGGTGGATTCGGAAACTGGTTTGTTCCTCTTCTTATTGGAGCACCAGATATGGCCTTCCCTCGCCTAAACAATATTAGTTTCTGGCTTCTTCCACCCTCATTAATTCTTCTTCTTGCATCAGCATTTGTTGAAGGTGGGGCAGGAACAGGATGGACAGTGTATCCACCATTAAGTACAACACTTTCTCACTCTGGTGGGGCTGTTGATCTTGCAATTTTTAGTCTGCACGTGTCCGGAGCAAGTAGTATTTTAGGAGCCATGAACTTCATTACAACTATCATCAACATGCGTGGGCCGGGAATGAGTTTCCATCGCCTTCCGCTTTTTGTATGGGCAGTTTTTGTCACGGCTTTCCTTCTTCTCCTTTCTCTTCCGGTTCTTGCGTCGGCAATTACAATGTTACTTACAGACCGAAACTTTAACACAAGTTTCTTTGATCCAGCTGGAGGAGGAGACCCTGTTCTTTTCCAACATCTTTTTTGGTTGTGCGTCGAAGCAAAGTTTGGATAAAAAGTTGAAGAAGTGTTCCAAAGAAACCTTCAAGAAGAACCACCCTTATCCTCTTCATGCAAGAATGAAAGGAGACCATAGCATGGGCGGTCTTTGTGATTTTCTCTGTTGAATATGCGTACGATTTCTTTGCCTTAGGACACAAACAAACCTATCTTTTTCTTCCGAGCCTTAAGAAAAAGACTGAACACTAGGGGCGAGTCCTGAGAAAGAAACACTTTTTTCGCGTTCAATGCTGAAAAATCCCTTTTGTCCAAAAACTTCGGGAAAGGCCTTTTCTTCTTTGAATGGCCTGCAGAGTCAAGAAAAGAGAAAGCTTTCACCTAGGCAGAAAAGAATCTTTTTTGTGACCCTTTTCAAGAATCATACAATTGGAAAGAAAGAAGATATTCGTTTGCCACATGGAAAGAAAAGTTTTCAAACCTTGACAGTTTAGAGTTTGAAATATACAAAATTCGTTTTGTATGACGGTAAGAAGAAAAGAATGTTGATATTTTTTGGCCAATCTTCTCATCAAAAGAAAAAATGCCCAAAAAAGTATTTCGAGTTTAGTCTCTATAAGCACATGCAACGCCTTTCGATTCTTAAACAACCACTGGTTTCAGTGGTGACAGATCACCTTATTGATTACCCAACACCAAGTAACCTTACATATTGGTGGGGATTTGGGTCTCTTGCAGGAATTTGTCTTCTGGTTCAAATTGCAACAGGAATTTTTCTTGCCATGCATTACACTCCACATGTAGACATGGCTTTTGCAAGCGTTGAACATATTATGCGAGATGTAGAAGGAGGATGGTTTCTTCGATACGCACATGCGAACGGAGCGAGTTTCTTTTTTATCGTTGTCTATCTTCATATGCTTCGTGGACTGTATTACGGAAGCTATGTTCAGCCTCGTGAAACAGTCTGGATTGTAGGAGTTGCAATTCTTCTTCTTATGATTATCACTGCTTTTATTGGATATGTTCTTCCTTGGGGACAAATGAGTTTTTGGGGAGCAACAGTTATTACAAGTCTAGCAAGTGCACTTCCAATTGTAGGAGAAAGTATTGTAACTTGGCTTTGGGGAGGGTTTTCTGTTGATAATGCAACTTTAAATCGTTTCTTTAGCCTTCATTATCTGCTTCCTTTCCTTATTGCTGGTGCAAGTATCGTTCACATTGCAGCTCTTCATCAGTATGGATCATCAAATCCTCTAGGAATCCACGCAGCGGCTGATAAAGTTCCTTTCTACCCTTACTTTTATACAAAAGATCTTGTAGGATGGATTGTGGCTGGAACAGCATTTACATTCATTCTTTGTTATGCACCAAATGACATGGGACACCCAGATAACTATATTCCGGCTAATCCAATGTCAACACCAGCGCATATCGTTCCAGAATGGTATTTCCTTCCAGTGTATGCAATTCTTCGTAGTATCCCAGATAAGTTAGGTGGAGTTGCAGCAATTGGACTTGTGTTCGTTGCCCTTTTCTCTCTTCCTTTTCTTACAACTACACATATTCGAAGCTCTGCATTTCGTCCTCTTCATGCGGCTCTCTTCTATGTTCTTCTTGCTGACCTCCTTATTTTAGGATGGATTGGATGCCAACCAGTCGAAGATCCGTATGTTCTTGTTGGACAACTTGCAAGTGTTGTCTTTTTCCTTTATTTCTTTGTTGCTCTTCCATTCTTAGGACGACTAGAGAAATATCTTATTCTCTATCCAACAAAATAAAGGAGAATTGAAGAAAAGCCTGAAGAAAAGAACGAATTTGCACAATATCTCTTCTTCTTCCTCATCTTCTTGGTCTTCCTGTTCTTCTTGGTCTTCTTGATCTTTTTGCTCTGAAGACAAGAAAAAGAAAAGAAAAAGAGGAGAAGAAGAGACTTGCGACACTTGATCCACGATTTTTGTACGATGGAAAGATACTCATTTCATACGGCCTCAATCCTTCACCCTGACTTATGTTTAAAGTTCAACCTAGCCACGCCAGATGAACTTCCAAGTCTTGAATCGATTGATCTTCACATCTCATATAAAAATGCGGTTGTTGATCCAACTGGAATCTTAGCGGGGTTAATTATCCTTCGAGAGTGGACTGGGCAAGCTCCATCAATTGTTTTTTCAAAAAAGTCTGTGTCTTCTTTCCGACTTTTTGAAGGAACACCTTTAGGGGGCAAGCTTCGTTTACGAGGACTTCCTCTTCGAGCTTTCCTTGACCACCTTATTCATCGAGATTTACCCTGTATTCAGAAAGAATTCCATGTTGAGTCTCCCTTTCCTTCGGCCTTTGATACATCGAATGAGGCACTTCTGAGCTCTTTGATTGGTGCTCATATGTGTTTTTTCTCTTTTCAAGACCCTCTTTTTGAAAAAGATGAAGTTCGATATCTTCAATCTGATACATCTCTTGGAAGCGTAAGCTATGGAATTGAATCTTTATCTTCTTTTCAATCTCTTGCACCTTATTATTCTCTTATTGATGCGTTAGCTGGGGCAGATATGCATTTTCGACAAACAAAAAAGAAAATGTATGGACTTCCGCTTCTTCTTTCGGGACTTCGCTTTCCAGTTCTTTCTGGGGCAAGCTCCTAATTCCCTTTTCTTTCTCGTTGCTTTTTTGTATGAAAGTTTCTCTCCGCTCTACTTTTCATTCTGCACAAATAGCTTCGAATTTCCTTGCATTTCTTCGTTCTTGTGCTCAAACAACTCTTTCGTCTGATATTCAAATTCGAGGAAGTGTAACTGCACAAAAAGGTCAGGAGTTTACAGTTCTCCGTTCACCTCATGTTCATAAGAAAGGTCGAGAAAAATTTCGTTCAGCTTCACTCTATACCACTCGATTTTCGCTCGAGCTTCCTTCAGATGCGTCTTTTCCTCTTCAAGATGACCAGCAAAGAAAAGCACTCAAAGGAATTTTTCTTTTCTTATCATGTCTTCCAGAAGCAGGAGATACTTCTTTCTCTCTGACTGTCCAACGAATCTTCAAGTGAGAAAGAACAAACTGAGAAACACATCCCCTCACCCCTCACTTAACCTATGTCACATCTGGAGATAGTCGGAATCGAACCGACAACATCATGCGTGCAAAGCATGCGCTCTACCATTGAGCTATATCCCCTTTCCATTTGATTGGAAGGGTTCGGAGAAAATAGGATTCGAACCTACGTTTCTTGACAGAAAATAGGCTTAGCAAGCCCACGCTTTAAGCCACTCAGCCATTTCTCCTTTTTTTCTTTTTTTTTTTTTGCACTGAAGAAAAAAGAAACCATGATAAATCCTTTCTGATGTCAATAAAGAATTGACTGAGACTTTCAGGTTTGTGCCTTTTTCGCTTTTTTTTTTGTATGGCTTATTTCCCAGCAGACACGAATCATGAAAAAGATTCGACATTTCAGCATTTTACGCTTAATTTTGGTCCGCAGCATCCAGCAGCTCATGGCGTTCTCCGTTTAGTCTTAGACATGGAAGGAGAAGTCATTGAACGCGCTGATCCACATATTGGATTGCTTCATCGAGGAACAGAAAAGCTTATTGAATATAAAACATATCTTCAAGCTTTGCCATATTTTGATCGTTTAGACTACGTTTCTATGATGGCTCAAGAACATGGCTATTCATTAGCTGTTGAACGTCTTGCCTCATTTGAAGTTCCGCGCCGAGCACAATATATTCGTGTTCTTTTTTGTGAACTTACACGTCTTTTAAACCATCTTCTTGCACTGACAACTCATGCAATGGACGTTGGAGCATTAACGCCTTTTCTTTGGGCGTTCGAAGAGCGAGAGCGTCTTTTTGAATTTTATGAACGTGTGTCAGGTGCGCGTATGCATGCTGCTTATATTCGCCCTGGAGGGGTCTCTCAAGACCTTCCACTTGGACTTTGTGAGGACATTCATACTTTTCTTGAACGTTTTTCATCACGTATTGATGAACTTGAAGAACTTCTTACGACAAATCGTATCTGGAAACAACGCCTTGTTGATATTGGAGTTGTCACACTTGATCAGGTTCAAGAATGGGGACTTACAGGAGTTTTAGCACGTGCTTCAGGCCTTGCTATTGATCTTCGACGTGCTACTCCATATGAAGTATACGATGAAGTTGCTTTTGATATTCCTGTAGGAAGTACTGGTGACTGTTATGACCGATACCTTCTTCGTGTTGAGGAAATGCGACAAAGCTGCCGTATTATCGCTCAATGTTTAAATCAACTTCCAGAAGGTCCTTTTCGCGCTGAGGATCACAAAGCGACACCTCCGTCTCGAAAACACATGAAACAATCCATGGAATCATTAATCCATCATTTTAAATATTATACTGAAGGATTCACTGTTGCCGCGGGAGACATCTATGCAGGAGTGGAGGCGCCAAAAGGAGAATTTGGAGTCTATCTTGTAAGTGACGGAGGGCCACGACCATATCGTTGCCATATCCGTGCTCCAGGATTTGCTCATCTTCAAAGCTTAGATATGATGTCAAAATATCATATGCTTGCTGATGTTGTAACAATTATTGGAACACAAGATATTGTATTCGGGGAAGTTGACCGATAAATGAATTCTTTCACTTTTCTTTGGGCGAGAACGGACTCGAACCGTTAGCAATCTCGTTGTAAGCGAGGTACTCTACCATTGAGCTACACGCCCAGGGTACTGGGTCAATGAATGAAGAAAAGAATGATATCTTCTCTCCACTACTACTCTATATTGAATTCTTTCTTTTCCTTTTTTTGCACACAAAAAGAGTCATCAAAAGAGAAAACGGAACAGAAAAGGGGAAGGGGAAGAAGAGGAAGAAGAGAACGAGAAAAAAGAAAGAATAAAGCAAGAAGGTGAAAACAGTTGAGCGCTAAAAAAGAAAGAAGAAGAAAGAAAGAGAAAAAGGATATTGCATGCTAGCTAGAAGAAAATCAAGAAGCAAGAAGAAGGGGGTGTAACTCAGTTGGTTAGAGTACTAGCCTGTCACGCCAGAAGCCGCGGGTTCGAGTCCCGTCTCTCCCGATTGGTTCCTTTCCGACTTTTTCTTTTGTCTCCTCAAAAAAGGAGAGAAAGAGCAGGATGAACCAAATGATGATTTCGTCGCTTTTCATATGAACGAATTTCAGATAGTTTTAATTCTCTTTATTGCTGCAAGTGCATTATCATCAACAATCCTTGGAGTTTCGTTTCTTTTCGGGCAAGTTCAATCCGAAGATCCAGAAAAGACTTCTCCGTATGAGTGTGGATTTGATCCTTTTGATGATGCTCGAGGACGTTTTGACATTCGCTTTTACCTTGTTGCACTTCTTTTCTTACTTTTTGATCTTGAGGTAAGTTTTCTCTTCCCATGGGCAGTGACTTTAGGTGAACTTCGAGAAATAGGTTTTTGGTCAATGATGGTATTTCTTTTCATCCTTACTGTTGGGTTTGTGTATGAGTGGAAAAAAGGAGGGCTTGATTGGGAATAAAGGTTTGTCTTTTTTCTCCTTTCTTTCTTCTTTCTTTTTTCCCGTTCTCTTCTTCCCCTTCCCCTTTTTTCAGCTTCTCTTTGCTCTTTTTTTCTTTCCTGAAATCAGTATTTTTGGAAACGAAATTGGGGAAACCTTTCTTTCCCTTTTTTTCCGGTAAAGACTTTTCCTTCTTGTTTCTTTTGCCTAAACAATGACCTTTTCTTCGAATACTTGGTTCGGACTTGACCCTTACGTACGTTTTGACATCATTTTTGAGAATGAATTGTGTTATCTTCTTCCAGAGCTTTACTTAGGAAGCATGTGTCTTGCTTTGCTTGTTTTTGGTGTTGCTCTTGCTGGAAGTAAAGATCATCAATATCCCTTACTCGGACCAGTTCTCACTCGCCTTTTATGTCTTTCATTAGGGCTTACTCTTCTTCTTTTGGTGGGGTCTCCATATGAAGCGTTCCACGCTCTTGGATTTACGTATATTCAAAATGAAGGAATTCGTCAATTGAAAATTCTCGTTCTTACAGTTGCTACTCTTCTTATTGGAGCGTATGAAGCTGGTCGACAGAAAGATCAAGAAAACTATTTTGAGTTCCCAATCCTTCTTGGACTTTCAATTTGGAGCGGGCTTTTTGTTTTAAGTTCAAACGATTTCCTTCTTTTTTATCTTGCTTTGGAAGCTCAAAGTCTTTGTTTCTATGTTCTTGCAGCTTGGTATCGAGGATCAGCTTTTTCAACTGAAGCAGGCCTGAAATATTTTGTTCTGGGAGCTCTTTCATCGGGAATTCTTGTTTTTGGGATTTCTCTGCTGTATGGAACAATGGGGACAGTCGCTTTTGACAAACTTCATATCCTTTTCTCTATTTCTGAAGCTCAACCTCTTGAAACTGTGTATTACGCAAATGTTCTTCTAGCTCTTATTTGTATTCTTGTTGGATTCCTTTTCAAATTAACGGCTGCTCCTTTTCATATGTGGGCACCTGATGTGTACGAAGGAGCCCCAATGAGCATTACAGCTTTCTTTGTTACAATTCCAAAGATTGTGCTTTTAGGAACATTTGCCCGCCTTCTTTATACAGTTTTCTTTTCTTTCTTCCCAATTTGGCAAGGAATTCTTGTTGTCTGTAGTGTCCTTTCAATGGCTGTTGGAAGCTACGGAGCACTTGCTCAATCGAAGTTAAAGCGTGTTTTTGCCTTTAGTTCAATTGGGCATATGGGATATATGCTTCTTGCTCTTTCATCCGGAAGCCAAGAAGCCTTAGCTGGAGTTTTTCTTTATTTAACGATTTATGTCGCAACAAGTCTTGGAGCTTTTGCAATTCTTCTTTCTCTCGAAAGTTTTCCTCTTTCTCCATTCTTTTCGGCAAACTCAGCATCAAACGAATCCTCAGCTCACTTTCAAACATCTCCATCATATCGTTCGTGGTTCATCACTGATCTTCTTATGCTTTCTGAAACTTCTCCATTCCGAGCAGCTTGTCTGACAATTCTTCTCTTTGCAATGATTGGAGTTCCTCCCTTAGTAGGGTTCTTCGGAAAATACTTTGCTTTTATGGCTGCAATCCAAGCATCGCTGATTCTTCCTGCCATCTTGGCAGTATGTTTCAGTACTCTTGGAGCGGTCTATTACTTACGTCTTATTAAGATCATGTATTTTGACCGTGCCGAAACTCCTATCGCGTATAAAGAACCACTTGCCTCAACAGCATATGTGTTTACTCTTTCTGTGTTTGTTATTCTGTTTACTATTTTTGCACCAGAATTACCATTCCTAAACGCGGAGCTTTTTGGCCTTAGCTTATATCCTCAAGCTTCATACTGGGATATTTTCTTCCCAATGTATGTACGATTTGGACGCTTTGCATAATGGCAACGAAGAAAAGAGAGTCTTGTTGAGACATAGGTAAAATAAAAAGATGAGAAACCAAAAGATGAGGATGAGAAAGAATTACACCATTCATTCTTTTCTTCTGCAAGAATTTCTTTCTTTTCAGAAAGAAATTCTTTTTTGTATGGACAAAATGTTAGGCCCCTCCCCACCAGTAAATAGCGATAAAAAGGAATAGCCATACAACATCGACAAAATGCCAATACCATGCTGCTGCCTCAAATCCTACATGATGAGTGCGTGAAAAGTGCCCTTGGAGAGAGCGAAAAAGACAAACTGCAAGGAAAACACTTCCAACAAAAACATGGAATCCATGAAATCCTGTTGCCATAAAGAAAGTTGATCCATAAACACTATCAGAGATCGAGAAAGGAGCTTCAAGATACTCAACTCCTTGAAGAGCAGTGAAAAGGAAAGCAAAAGCAAGAGTAACAAGAAGAGAAAAAATTGTCTGAGAACGATTTCCAGCTAGAATAGCGTGGTGAGTCCAAGTGACAGCTGCTCCTGAAGTAAGAAGAAGAAGAGTATTCAGAAAAGGGATCTCCCATGGACTCAGAACCTCAATTCCGGCAGGTGGCCATGTTGCTCCAATATCAATGGCTGGAGCTAAGCTAGAGTGGAAGAAAGCCCAAAAGAACCCTAAAAAGAACATTACCTCTGAAGCAATAAAAAGAAGCATTCCCATACGGTGTCCTTCTTGAACTGCTACAGTATGATGCCCTTCAAAGCTTGCTTCACGGATAACATCACGCCACCAGATCCCCATACTATAAACAAGAGTTCCTAACCCAAGAAACAGCATTTCTTGCCCAAATTCATATCCATGCATATACAGAACTCCACCAGTTGTTAAACAAAGAGCTGCAATACTTGAAAAAAGAGGCCAAGGGCTTGGATTGACAAGATGAAACGGATGACGCTGAGGAGCTACCTCATAAAGTTCAGCAAATGAACGAACGCCCACTTCTTCTTTTTTTGACTGAAAAGTTTTTGGTGTATTGATCATGAACGAAAAGAATAAACTGACCCCCTCTGAAAATGCAAAAGAGGAAGAGCAAGAGAAAGAAGGGGAATCAAGAAAAAACAAAACAAGTAGGTAAAAAAAGGGGAAAAAAGAAGACAAAGAAAAAGGGATTAAATTTCTTCAGCTTTCTCTGCAACCCATTGAACATATTGATCAAGAGTTACTCCCTCAACGACAATTGGCATAAATCCGTGGTTCACACCACAAAGCTCGCTACATTGTCCATAGAAAACTCCTTCACGAAGAAGATAAAATCCTGTTTGGTTGAGACGTCCAGGGATTGCATCACATTTGACTCCTAAGGATGGAACTGCCCACGAATGAAGAACATCTGCAGACGTAAGAAGAACTCGAATATGAGTATGAACTGGAACGACAACACGATTATCAACTTCAAGAAGACGGAGTTGTCCTTTTTCTAGATCATCTTCTGCGACCATATAACTATCAAAAACAATTGATTCGTCATCACTCGCAGAGTAGTCTGAATACTCATACGTCCAATACCACTGGTGCCCAATAGCTTTCAGCGTAAGAGCAGGATCAACATTCTCATCCATTGAGTAAAGAAGAGCAAATGAAGGAACTGCAATAGCAAGGAGAATAAGACTTGGCGTAACTGTCCAAGCGATCTCAATAACTGTTCCGTGAATTATTTTTGTTGGAACGTGTCCTTCGCGCTCACGGAAAAGCCAAAGAGTTCGAACAAGCATCCAAGTAACGAATGCAAGGATTCCTACAACAAAAAACATAATATCATGATGAAGGTTGATAATTCCTTGCATCACTGGAGTTGCTGGATCCTGAAATCCAAATTGCCAAGGAGTTGCAGCATCACAGAGAACCGGTGTAAATAGATTATACATACAAAATGAAAAAGAAAACCATCGAAGAAGGTCTTTTCTCAAGAGAGAAAAAAGGCCCCTGATGTGGTTCGTGACTCCTTGAGTTGGGATTGAACCAACGACCTAATGGTTAACAGCCATTTGCTCTACCACTGAGCTATCAAAGATCTTGGTGAAAGGAAGAAGAAAAAGAAGAAGAAGAAAAAGAAGAGCAAGGAAGGAAAAAAAGTAAAAAAAAGTTCAATTTGTTGAGTAGCTAGGACATATAAAATACTCTTCCTCAGAAAAGTGGAGGCTAGGTTTTTCGGCCTTGGTCTATGAGAGAAGCCTTTTTTCCTGTTCCATCTTTTCGCCAGATATGACGCTAGCCTTTCTTGTTTTAAGTAGCTCTGCTATCTTATCCGCTCTTTTAGTTATTCAAGCCAGAAATCCTGTTATTTCGGTTCTTGCCTTAATTGCGACTTTCTGTCAAGCTTCGGCTCTTCTCCTAAGCGTTCATATGGATTTCTTTGGAGTGATGTTTCTTATTGTATATGTAGGAGCAATTGCAGTTCTTTTTCTTTTTGTTGTTATGATGTTAAACATTAATACAGCAGAGATCCAAGAAAATCAATTGCGCTACCTTCCAATTGGCGGAGCCTTAGTCTTTCTTTTTTTTCTTCAAGTCCTTCTTTCTCAAGGACTTGATTTTGTTCCTTACCTTCCAGTTCAACCATCTGGGCAAGATCAAGTTGACCTTGGGAAACTTTGTGCATCATTGTCTCAAGCTCATCCGACTGAATACCGTGATTGGGGAGAAAGTTTCTCTTCTTTTTCGATTATTCGTGCTTTAGGATTTTCTCTCTACACGCATTTTATCGGGCATCTTCTTTTCGGAGGAATGATTCTTCTTATTGCGATGGTTGGAGCAATTGCCTTAACACTACACCGAGGTGCACTTGTGCGACGCCAAGATGTATTCATTCAGAATACCCGAGATTTTCAACTCACATATCGGAAAGCTCGAGCTTAACACTTCATTTCCTTTCTTCTTTTCTTCTTATGTATTATAGTCCATTAGAGCAATTTACAATTCTTCCTCTTTTGCATTTTCATATTGGATCAGCTTATTTTTCTTTTACGAATTCAACGCTCTTCCTTGTTCTTAGCTTAGGAGCATTTTTGAATCTTCTTCATCTGATTCTTGTCAAACAAAAAGGTGGATCTATGGTCCCTTCTTCATGGCAAATGATCATTGAAGGAATTTATACATTCGTTCAAGGACTTATTCTTGAGCAAATTGGAGAAAAAGGGCGACCTTACTTCCCACTTGTATTTTGTCTTTTTACTTTCCTTCTTTGCTGTAACCTTATTGGAATGATTCCATATACTTTTACGGTAACAAGTCATTTTATCGTTACTGTAAGTCTTTCAACAGCACTTTTTATTGGAGTGACTCTTGTTGGATTTCAAACTCATGGTCTTCATTTCTTAAGTCTTCTTTTACCAAAAGGAGTTCCAATGGTTCTTGCACCTTTTTTAGTTGTTATTGAACTTATTTCATATACATCTCGTGCTTTAAGCTTAGGACTTCGACTTGGTGCAAACATGCTGGCAGGGCATACACTTGTGAAAATTATTGCAGGATTTGCTTGGTCAATGCTTCCACTCGGAGGACTTCTTACAATTGGAGCTGCTGCACCACTTGTGGTTGTTTTCCTTCTTACAGGACTTGAGCTAGCGATCGCAGGAATCCAGGCGTACGTTTTTAGTATGCTGTTCTGTATTTATATGAATGATTCAATTCATCTTCATTAATACATAGGCTTCCTGGATCATCTTCTCTTCTTCTCATCTTATTTCGAAGATAGTTTTTATGCCCGTAACTCAATTGGATAGAGTGTTAGACTACGGATCTAGAAGTTGTGAGTTCGAATCTTGCCGGGCATGCCAAATTCAGTCAAGTATATAGTTTTCTATGTCTGTGCATCTTTACACTCTACAGGACTTGAACCTGTACCCCTCAGCTTAGAAGGCTGATGTTCTCTCCTATTGAACTAAGAGTGCACGGTTTTTTCTTTCTTTTCTTTTTTTCTATGAGCTCTCCAATGCAAAGAGATATGATCCGAAGAGAGAAATCAATGGGTCAAGAATCATCTCGAATTATTCTTAAGGCTTTAGCGCGTACAGGACGTCAAAATGAGAGTTTTGAAGCTTTGCAAAAGCTTGCAAAGAAACAAATTGATGGAAGTTTCGTGCGAGTTCGAAAACGTTGTACACTTTCAGGACGATCCCGCGGCCTTGTTCATCGCAGTATTCCTTTTTCACGTATTCTCTTCAAAGCTCGTGCATCTCAAGGACTTCTCCCTCTTTTGAAAAAGGTATAAGGTTTTCTTGAACTTCCTTGAATGAACTGCGGATGTCGATTAATGGTAGGTCCTCTGCCTTCCAAGCAGATAGTACGGGTTCGAGTCCCGTCGTCCGCATCTTTTCTTCCTTTCTTCCTTCCTTGGGAGATTTCCACCCCACTTGTATTTCTTCTTCTTCTTTTTCTTTTTCCCTCTCTTCCTCTTCTTCCTTTTTGAATTTCCTTGGTGGAATGGTAGACACGTCGGGTTTAAGCCTCGATCTTTTTAGGTATCGGTTCAAGTCCGATAGGAAATACTTTTTATTCTTGTTTTCTTTCTTTATGAAACCACGCAAAAAATCTTTCCAAAGATTTTCTCATGATCTCTGGCGAACAGGAAAAAGTACATACTCACCTTCTTTCCTCTCGGGTCAAGGTGTCCGTAAAGGAAGAAAAAAACTTTCAGACTTTGGAAAACGCCTGCAAGCACGAGCTTTATTGAAAATCTTATACGGGCAAATTCGAACAAAATATTTTCGAAAGCTTGCTCATGAAGCTTCAAAAATGCGATTGCGTCGAGCTACAGCCCTTTTAACCCTTTTAGAAAGTCGGTTAGACGTTCTCCTTTTTCGATGTGGATTTGCTGTAAGCATAGACGAAGCCAGACAACTTATAAGTCATAAGAAAGTATTTGTAAATGGGCAACTTATGACTCGCCCAAAATATATTCTTCAACCAGGGGATATTTTTTCCTATCCTGGACTTCATTCCCTTTCTTCTCCTTCTCTTTCTCTTTCTTCTCCTTCAAAAGAAGATACTCCACAGGAGGAGGAATCACTTGCATCTTTTGGGCCGAAAGCTCCTTTTGAATCTTTTCGCCCAGGGAAACTGTATAAACCTCTTCAGGTTGAAGTTTCCTATGCGCTTGGGCGTGGAATTTTCCTTTTTCGCCCCCAAAGCCTTCACTTTCCTCGACGACCATTTCCAGATTTAGCAATGGAGTCTTTTTCTCAATAATTTGAATATAAAGATATCAAATATGTAGAAATTCTCTTTGTTTTCAGGAAGAAAAAAAGAGAAGAAAAGAAGAAAGGGCTCAAAGGTTATGGACAGAATCGAACTGTCGTTTATGGATTTGCAATCCACTACATTCCCACTATGTTACATAACCAATATTTCAAGAAGAAAGAAAAAGCAAATTTTCTTTTGAGAGCCACTGGCGGATATGAACTTAAGTGGTTAAAGTGCTAGACTGTGACTCTGGATATACGGGTTCAAGCCCCGTTATTCGCCTTTCTCAAGTGTGTCTTCTTACCTAGTAAGATCATTTGATTTCGCATGATACTTGCTCATTCATTTATGTGTTCGCATTCTCTTCAATCTGTGACCTCTGTACTTTCGTACGCAAATGTCATATCATTAGCGAATTTAGAAGAAGCAAGTACGCGCCTATCTCTCGAAAATCAGTGGACAAAACAATCTGAAGTGTCGGAGATTGATCTTTCAAAACTTCATTTTGAATTGAAACGTCAAAAATACAAATTCCGACCACAAAAAAAGATTTCTGTTCGCGTGGCTGACGGCAATCAATATCCTCTTGAGACAAAAAATCAAAGCAAAGAACGAATCTTTGCATTTCCATCGAAAAGAGATACAGTTCTTCTCACTGCCTTTGCACAAAAGCTTGAACAAGTTTTCGACCCGTTTTTGAGTTCTTGTTCATACGGGGCTCGACAGGATCGAACTCTTCATACTCTTTTTCACGATTTAAGTGCAGTTTCCGGAAAGAATCCAGTTCTTTTTCGAATTCATCTTGAAAAAAGCTTTGGAAAAATTCACCAGGAATTTCTTGTTCGTCAGCTTGCGTTCTTCTGTGATCAACAGGGAAGAGAGCTTTTTCAGAAAGTGTGCCAAGCTTCATATATTGATGTGCATACTCTTGGGATGCACCAAAGACCTCAATTTAGGTGGTCTTCTTTTGAGACTCCTCTGCACACAGCTGGCCTTCCTCGAGCAAACCTTCTTTCTTTGGTTTGCACGAATATTTTCTTTGCTTCATTCGATACGTTCCTCTTTGAACTTCAAAAGGAATACTCTTTTCGATTTGTGCGATATATGGACCAGATTCTTTGTATAGTATCTGGGGACCTCGATGAAAAACAGAGGATTGCACTTGAAAATCGCATTCAAAGGTTTCTTTTACAGACACTCAAACTTTCTTCAACAATTGAGAAAACCAAAAAAGTTTCGTTTTTAGGTGCTCAAGTAGAAAGCTCTCACGAAGGAGTCACATGTTCTCCGGATATTGATTCCCTTTTTGCGCTTGCGCTCGAAAAAGGATATGCAAAATACGGGGCAAGTGGAAAAATTCGAGCCACATCCTTTCGCCGAGCTACTTCTTTTCAAGAAGATGAAATAGTTTTGATGTATCAAAAAGCTCTCCGAAGAATCTGCCAGTATTATTCATGGACTCACCTTCCATCTTCTCTTTCGCCAATCCTTCATCTTTTGACAAAGTCATGCGCTCTCACGCTTGCAGATAAATTGAAATTAGGAAGTGCGCAGAAAGTGTATAAACGATTTGGCCCTTATTTGCGAGTTCAAAGCCTCCAGACAAAAGGGTTCAAGAAAATGGGGAAGAATGATCAAACTTTCTCTTTACATCCATCAACGTACAAGAAGATAGATCAAAAGACATTTGAGAAAGGGCGATATCCCCATATATTTTCTTCTTTTTTTGATGATCTTTTTGAGTCTTCACATTCCTCAAAAAGAAAATCGCTCTAGACGGCAAGCCGTATGCGAGGTGTGAGTTTTTCTCAAAAAAAGGAGGAAAGTGTCTCTCGCACGTACGGTTTAGATACGGGGAGAAATTCCTACGTATATCTTTGGTCACCCAGAGGTTTATATCCTGATCCTTCCAGGATTTGGTATTATTAGCCATGTTGTAAGTACATTCTCTCGTCAACCAGTCTTTGGATATCTAGGGATGGTGTACGCTATGATGAGTATCGGACTTCTTGGATTCATCGTTTGGGCTCATCATATGTATACTGTTGGACTTGACATTGATACGCGTGCATATTTCACTGCAGCTACAATGATTATCGCTGTTCCAACAGGAATTAAAATTTTCAGTTGGATTGCAACTCTTTGGGGAGGAAGTATCCGTTTCCCAACACCAATGCTTTTTGCAATTGGATTCATCTTTCTTTTTACACTAGGTGGATTAACAGGAGTTATTCTAGCAAACTCAGGACTGGATATTGCACTTCATGACACATATTATGTTGTTGCACACTTCCATTATGTTCTTTCTATGGGAGCAGTCTTTGCTGTTTTCGCTGGATTCTACTACTGGGTAGGAAAGATGTCAGGATACACGTACAATGAAGCATTAGGACAAATTCATTTCTGGATTTTCTTCATTGGAGTAAACCTAACATTCTTCCCAATGCATTTCCTTGGACTTGCTGGAATGCCTCGCCGTATCCCTGACTATCCAGATGCATATGCTGGATGGAACGCGATTGCAAGTTATGGATCATATCTTTCAATCTTAGGAACGTGTGTATTCTTCTATCTAGTGTTTGAGATGTTTGCAACTCGAAATGTGTCTGAAGCAAATCCATGGGCGGAGAAGGACGAAAAAGATCTTTCTTCAACTATTGAGTGGCTTCTACCAAGCCCGCCTGCGGCTCACGCATTTATTGAAGTTCCTTCAATTAAATCTTCATACGCGCCTCTTGCGTCTGCTGGGGAAGTGTCGAAGTAATACAATAATGTAGAAACACTTTCGAAAAAATCAAAAGACTATACTCTAAGAGAAAAGACAAAAAGGTGGAAAGGAAAAAATGTTTATCATTTTTTCTGAGAAACACTATGTAAGAAGAACGGCACTTCCTGCATGATGGAAAGGGTTTGCCATTTTTTTCTCTCTTTTCTTTCGTTTTTTGCAAGGAAAGAAAGAATGCAAAAGGGCAAAGCCACCAAAATCAGAAATGGAAGAAGCTTGGTTCGAAGAAAAGACTGAACTTGTGAGTTTGATCCTGGCTCAGAATGAACGCTGGAAGTATGCGTAATACATGCAAGTTTTGAGGGATTCACGTAAACTCTCAAAGCGAACGGGTGAGGAATACATAGGAATCTACCTTCTTCGGGAAAAGAGATGCTTTGTGGAAATGCACAAAGATCAAAAGAAGAAGATGAGCCTATGGAGGATCAGGTAGTTGGTGAGGGAAAGGCTCACCAAGCCGATGACCCTTAGCGGATCTGAGAGGATGTACCGCCACATTGGGACTGAGAGACGGCCCAGACTCCATCTGGAGGCAGCAGTAAGGAATATTGGACAATGGGCGAAAGCTTGATCCAGCGATACTTCGTAAGAGATGAAGGCCATATCGGTCGTAAATCTTTTTCAGAAACTTTAGATCATGACAAGAGTTTCAGAAGAAGCCCCGGCAAACTTCGTGCCAGCAGCCGCGGTAAGACGAAGGGGGCAAGTGTTATTCGGAATGACTGGGCGTACAGAGCATGTAGGCGGATTTGAGTAATGATTTTTTGCACAAGCCCAAAGTTTCCTTTGGAGTCGCAAGAAAGATCACAAATCTAGAGATACAAAGAGGTTTTCGGAATGTGTCAGGGAGGGCTAAGATTCATAGATCTGACATAGAACACCAAAAGCGAAGGCAGAAGACTTTTTGGTATCTGACGTTGAGATGCGAAGGCGTGGGGAGCGAAAAGGATTAGATACCCTTGTAGTCCACGCAGTCAACGATGAATGGCGCTCCTTTCTTTTGTTCAATCGGAAGGGAGAAAATCGAACGAGACCATTCCGCCTGGGGAGTACGATCGCAAGATTGGAACTCAAAGGAATTGACGGGGGCTCATACAAGCGGTGGAGCATGTGGTTTAAATCGATACAACGCGCGGAACCTTACCAGTCTTTGTATATATCTTTCCCTCTTGGGCACTCAAAAGGTGAGCAAAGATATACAGGTGCTGCATGGCTGTCGTCAGCTCGTGTCGTGAGATGTTTGGTTAAGTCCTGTAACGAGCGCAACCCCTGGCTTGAGAATGAATATCTCTCACCTCAAGCTACTGCCTGCAATATACAGGAGGAAGGCGGGGATGACGTCAAGTCCTCATGGCCCTTAAAGGCTGGGCTACACATGTGCTACAGTGGAAGATGCACTATGAGGCAAGTCCGAAAGGATAAGCAAATCACAAAACTCTTCCTTGTTCGGATTGATATCTGCAACTCGATATCATGAAGGTGGAATCGCTAGTAATCGCTTATCAGAATGATGCGGTGAATACGTCTCTGAGCCTTGTACATACCGCCCGTCACACGTTGGAAGAGAGGTGGAGCCCAAGCATGAAGTCTTCAAGCTTCAAAAGACCACTCACTTGGATGCCAAAAGATGTCTTTTTGAAGCTTGAAAGAAATACATGACCAAGTTTCCCCTCTTAACTGATGTGAAGTCGTAACAAGGTAGCTGTACCGGAAGGTGCTGCTGGATTCATATAAAAACAAAGAAGACCAGAAAGAATCTTTTTCCCCCTTTCTCGAAGTTCACCTCATTCCTATGAGAAAAAATCATAAAGTATATTCTCTCACTGCTGTTGTCCATACGAAAGGAGGTAAATGGTTCTCCTATCTTCCAGTCGACCCTTCGTCTCCTTCTGTTTTTCCTTCTTTGGAGAAGAAAAACCAAGAAAAGCAAGAAGAGCAAGGTGAAGGGAAAAAAAGAACAAATGCATCAACAGTTTTTGTGAAACCTGATACCTTTGCCCATTCCCTTTGGCAAGTAGACTCGAAAGCGAGAAAAGGACTTGCATCATCCGATTCGCTTCGATCATTTCAATCGCGATACAGCTTTTTTTCTCCATCTTCATAAAAAAACTCAATGAAAAAAAGAGGAAAAAGCGTCGTCTTTAAGGTTTGCTTTGAAGGAAAGAATGAAAAAAGACAAACACGATTCCGGCCGATCTCGATAGAGTTCCGCTTTTTTCACCTATATGTACCTCATTGATTGATGCGGGAGACGTAGGACTTAACAAACTAGTTCAGTGGTTAGAACGTCAGACTCATACTCTGAATGTCGTGGGTTCAAATCCCCCGTTTGTTTTTACCGCACTGAACGGATGCATAGGGAAAAGTGGTGAGGACGTCCAAGTTCGAAAAGTCGCATTGAAGATATACCTGAAGATATGCGAATCTCCTTAGGGGAAACCCTTGAATCACTCAACAAAGGAAATTGAAACATCTTACGACCTTTGTTCCTAGAAATCAACCGAGATTCCGGTAGTAGTGGCGAATGAACCCGGAGAATGTCTTTTCTTTGCTGAAAAAAGACTCTAAACAGATGGAATGCTGTGCCAAAGAAGGTAAAAGCCCTGTCAGAGGGAAAAAAATGCGAAGAGAGAAGTACATAGTATTGAAGTATTATGGAAAATTGGGGACCCACCCTCAAAGACATAAAGGACACTTTTCACCGATAGCGAACAAGTACCGTGAGGGAAATGATATGAACCCTCCTGAAAAGGAGGACGAGAGACCTGAAATTCAGTGCCTACAGGCGATTAGAGCTCAATGATTGAGTGATAGTGTACCTTTTGCATAATGGGTCAGCGACTTATCAAAGGAAGCTGAAGCTTAAATCGATAGATGGAGGCGGACAGAGATGGAGAAAAGTTTTCTTTGGTAGACCCGAAACCGAGCGATCTTTCCATGAGCAAGTTGAAACGTACGCTAGCGCGTACTGGAGGACTGAACTGATTGGTGTTGCAAAACTATCAGATGACTTGTGGAAAGGGATGAAAGGTTAATCAAGCTCGGCGATAGCTGGTTTTCTGCGAAAGCTGTGCAAGCAGCGTGGAAGATGATTCTCTTTTTGGTTGTAGAGCACGTATGGGAAGCGGGCGGCCCAAAGCTGTACTTCTTCTCGTGAATCTCCGAAGTCCAAACGAAAGAGACACTTCTACACAGACACTTCGTGCGAAGATGAGGTGTCAAGAGGGAAACAGCCCAGACCGTTTGCTAAGGTCCCAAAATGTTTGTGAAGTTGAAGGAAGAAAAAAAGTTTTGCCATTCAGGAGATGGGCTTGGAGGCAGCCATTCTTTAAAGAAAGCGTAATAGCTCACTGGATAAGCTTTATTCGCCGCAAATGTACGGGAATCAACAAACTACCGAAGCAACGGATCTTTTCTTTTCTTGTCTTGGCAAAAAAAAGAAAAGGTGGTAGCAGAACGTTCTGTATGAGAGTGAAGGTGTTTTGCAAGAAATGCTGGACTTATCAGAAGTGAGAATGCTGACATGAGTAGCGTAAAGAGATATGAGATGTATCTCCACCGAAGTCCAAGGGTTTCAAAGCCATGAAATTCAGCTTTGAGTGATTCGGGCCCTAAGAGACACATTGAAAGATGGTTTTCGATGGGGAGCTTAAAAGACGATTCAATGAACGAAAAAGACACTTTTGGAAGGAGATTCTTTTTCTCTGTCTCTGGATCCTGGAAAGACTTTTGAGCACACGAACCGTACCTAGAACCGACACTGGTGGACTTTTTGGTGTGAAGTGAATCACGGCGAAGGAACTCGGCAAATTGCTCTCGTACCTTCGGTAGAAGAGAGATCTTTCACCAAGTGAAAGATGACACATATGGAGGGGACGACTGCTTAGTAAAAGCACAAGACTCTGCAAAATCAACAGATGAAGTATAGGGTCTGACATCTGCCCGGTGCTGGTAACTTATCAGCTTTCTTGCTTCATTCAATTGGAAAGAGAAGGCTCTACAGTTCAGTAAACGGCGGCCGTAACCTTAACGGTCCTAAGGTAGCAAAATTCCTTGGCATTTTATTGGTGTCCTGCATGAATGGTGTAACGATCCCCTTGCTGTCTCCGCCGTGAGCTTAGCGAATTTGCAGTTTCCGTGAAGATGCGGAAGACTTTTACATAGACGAGAAGACCCCGTGGATCTTTACTTTTCGCATATATTGGATGAAAATCCCTCTTGAACAGCAAAGGTGGGAGCTTTTGACTTCGTTTCGTCAGAGACCAAAAGAGGCAATCCTGAAAGACCACTCTAGAGAGGTTTTCATTCTTCATTCTTCGGAAAACAGTGTATGCTAGAAAGTTTGACTGGGGCGGTGGCCTCCTACAGATGAACGGAGGCGTACGAAGGTAAGCTCAGCTTGGTTGGACACCAAGAATTCGCGGAGAATGCCATATGCTTGCTTGACTGTGAGACCGGCGGGTCGAACAGGGACGAAAGTCGGTCATACTGATCCGAGATTGCCGTGTGGAAGGAATCTCGCTCAACGGATCAAAGATACCCCGGGGATAACAGGCTGATGATCTCCTAGCGTCCATATCGACGAGATCGTTTGGCACCTCGATGTCGACT
>ERZ1740070.192-NODE-192-length-43052-cov-4.984464_pt1 | contig 43052 bp, 45 predicted proteins | sample MGYA00581734_ERZ1740070 | MGnify/ENA primary metagenome ERZ1740070 (study PRJEB43018, sample SAMN04849744) | marine metagenome | isolation source: floating plastic debris | place: Pacific Ocean | collected 2008-09-01 | study: EMG produced TPA metagenomics assembly... | reverse complement strand
GGCCCAGCACGGAATAGAGCCGAAGCCCCAGAAAAACGGCGATCATGGCGAGGATGACGATTTCTGTAATCACAATGTTACCTGGTCTGCCTTTCGGTCTGGCTTACACTTTCGACGCCGTTCCCACGTCTGACATAATGCTGTCATGCCTAACATAGGCTTCAAATACAATTCGACAACGACGGATCGGTCCCATTCGCTAGGTGAATCGCGCATTTAAGTAACAATTTAGCCCTGAATAGGGCCTGTCCGGTGCCAAAAGAGACGTTTCTAGCGTGTTGCGAGGGGGGCATACCCCTGCTAGGCGCGAACGCCTTTGCATCAGGGCGCATGGACGGTGCGCTCTTTTCAACTCGAAATTTCCGCTGACACGAAAGACTGACAAGCCATGGCCGATGAAGGCGACGTTCTGACAAACCTCGATAACCCGGGCGCCGGTGCCAACGGCGCCGATAACCAGCCAACCGCAGGCATCCTGACGCAATACGTCAAGGATCTCTCGGTTGAGAACCCCAACGCGCCGGACGTCTTTCAATGGACGGACCAACCCAAAGTGGACGTGCAGTTCAACATCGCGGCCGAGCCCGTTGGTCAGGTCGTTCACGAGGTCATGCTGAAGATCAACATCGAAGCGACCGGCGAAAAGGGCCCCTTCTACGTCATCGAACTGGCTTATTGCGGCCTTGTCGGCATGCGCAACATTCCCGAAGATCAGGCGCACGCCTTCCTGTTCGCCGAAGCGCCGCGGATCATCTTCCCGTTCGCGCGCAACGTCGTCGCCGATGCGGTTCGCGATGCCGGATTCCCGCCGCTGCTGGTCGATCCGATCGATTTCAACCGCCTCTACGCCACCCAGCTCGCCCAGCGCCGCGCTGAACAAGGTCTTGGCGAAGGCGAAACTCCCAAGCCTCAGGCTTAAGCCCCCAAGGGGTAAGGGCCAGAACGAGCGAAGGCTGACGCGCGCATGAGCCTTCTTAGAAATGTTGGCACGATTGGCGGTCTTACGGCCGTCAGCCGCGTCTTTGGGTTCGCGCGCGACATCCTGCTTGCCCGTGTTCTGGGCGCGGGCGGGGTAGCCGACGCGTGGCAGCTGGCCTTTCAGTTCCCCAACCTGTTTCGCCGGCTGTTCGCCGAAGGCGCCTTTGCCAGCGCCTTTGTCCCGCTGTTCAATCGCCACATGAACGAGGGCGAGAGCGAGGCGAAGCGCTTCGCCAGCCAAGTGCTGGCCGTGCTGCTGCCAATCCTTGTGGTGTTCGGCGGGGTTATGATGCTGGTCATGCCCTGGGTTTTGTGGCCCTTTGCCAACGCCGATATGCGCGCCAGCGAGGAGACCTACGGCCTTGCCATCACTATGGCGCGGATCGCGTTTCCCTATCTGATCTTCATGAGCGTCGCGACGCTGCTTGCCGCGGTTCTCAACTCGCTGTCGCGCTTTGCCGCCGCCGCCGCCGCGCCAATCCTGCTCAACATTTGCCTGCTCACCGCCTTGTTCTGGGGCGTCGCCCAGGGCCCCGGCGAAGCCACGCGCCAAGCGGTCGGGTTCTGGCTGGCGGTCGCGGTTTCGATCAGCGGGCTGTTGCAGCTCGCTTGGCTCGGCTTTTTCATGCGCCGCGCCGGGATCTCGCTTAACTTTCAGATGCACCGCCTGACCGCTCAAGTGAAAGAAATGGGCGTGCTGATCGTGCCCGCTGTCTTTGGGGCGGGCGTCTATCAAATCAGCCGCTTTATTGACCTCGCCTTCTATGGCGTCCTGCCCGATGGATCGATCAGCTACATGGCTTACGCGGACCGGTGGAATCAGCTGCCGCTGGGCATCATAGGTATCGCCTTGGGCACCGCGATCCTTCCTGCCTTGTCGCGCCATATCGGCAAGGATGAAAATGAAGAGGCCGCGCGTCTGCAATCGAACGCGATTGAGCTGGCCATGCTGCTGACGGTTCCGTGCGCGGTGGCGCTGTTCTTTACCGGCACGGCCTTTGTGCAGGTGTTCATGCAAGGCCAGCAATTCACCGCCGAGGACGCCAGCGTCACGGGCCTGGTGGTGAAAGCGCTGGTGCTGGGCCTGCCCGCCTATGTCCTCATTAAAGTGCTGACGCCCAATTTCTTCGCCCGCAAGGACACGCGCACTCCGGTTGTGACCGCGGCGGCGGCGTTGGTGGTGACGGTGGCGCTGAACTTCACCTTTATCTTTGCGCTGGGGCTTGGCGTTGTCGGTTTGGCGCTGGCCGGGGCGGTGGGCGCGTGGGTCAACATCGCGCTGCTCAGCCTGATTCTGGCGCGGCGCGGCTTCTTCACTCTGCCCAACCGTTTGGTGGGCCGCTTGGCGCGCATCGCTGTGGCCTCCGCCGTTATGGGCATCGCGCTGTACGCACTGATGAGCCATATCGAAGTGAGGTTCGTAGGCTCTATCCTCGACAAAGCGCTCGGCATTGGGGCGATCCTTGGCGTGGGCGGCGTGACGTACGCCGCTTGCGGGGCAGCGCTGGGCGTGCTCGACAAGGCCACTGTCATGCGGCTGCTTCGCCGTCAGACCTAAGCGATGGTTGCCCCTGCGCTTTCATCTGCTAATTGCTGGCATCATGAGAAGCGTGACACTCTCGACCCGTTTGGCTCGCCCCCGGTTTTCGGTGCGCGGGCGGGCGGCTTGGCGATGGCCGACTAGCTCCTAAACCGAGCCCTCTTCTTTGGCCCTTCGCGGCCCACGCATTTCCATACAAGAGAGAACTTCCATGAGAGTCGTTTCCGGTATTCAGCCCACGGGTAAGCCGCATCTTGGCAACTATCTGGGCGCCATTCGCAATTACGTAAAACTGCAGGACGACGCGCACGAAGCGGGCGGTGAATGCCTTATCTTCATCGCCGATCTGCACGCCTTGTCGCTGCCGCATAACCCGCAAGAGCTCCACGCCTCCACGCTGGAACTGGTGGCCACGCTGGTCGCCTGCGGGCTCGACCCCAAAAAGGCGATCCTGTTCAACCAGGCGCAAGTGCCGCTTCACCCCGAACTCCAGTGGTTGCTCAATGGCACCGCGCGCATGGGCTGGCTGAACAGGATGACGCAATGGAAAGACAAGGCGGGCAAAAACCGCGAGGGTCAGTCGATTGCGCTCTTCACTTATCCCGTTCTACAAGCCGCCGACGTCTTGCTGTATCAGGCAACCCACGTGCCGGTAGGCGAGGATCAGAAGCAGCATCTGGAGCTGGCGCGCGACATCGCGCAAAAGTTCAACAACGACTTCGCCTCGGAAGACGCACCGGTTTTCACCTTGCCAGAGCCGATCATTCCGCCTGAGGCCGCGCGCATCATGAGCTTACGCGATGGCTCAGCCAAGATGAGCAAGTCCGATCCATCAGATATGAGCCGTATCAATCTGCAGGACGACGCCGACACGATCATGAAAAAGATCAAAAAGGCCAAGACCGATCCGGAACCCTTGCCGAGCGAGGAAGAAGGCTTGGAAGGCCGCGCCGAAGCGCTCAATCTGGTGACGATCTACGGCGCGCTAACCGATCAAAGCGTGAGCGCAGTGCTGGCTGAGAATGGCGGGCAAGGCTTTGGCGCGTTCAAGCCCAAATTGGGCGAAGCGCTTGTCGATGCACTCGCGCCAATCTCTGAGCGTTTCCTGGCGCTGAAGGATGATCGCGAGGCGCTTGACGCTATCCTCGCCAAAGGCGCGGCGCAGGCGCGTGAGCGCGGCGCCCCCACTCTTGACGCTGCGTACAAAGCGCTTGGACTGGTCCGCGGCTGAATGAACGCGAGCCTCGGCGATCAGCCGCCCTGTGCGCGCGTTCAATTTCCGTTCAGCCCATCCGCTTAAGGTGTTGATCACCAGGGACGTCTTAACCGAGGCGTCGGGCTAGCCTGCGCGAAAAGTGTTCTGATGGGACCAGGACGCGTGTAGAAGCGACCCGACAGCCAGGAGGCGGCGCAGCTCGTCACTGGACAGACCCGCTTTGGGTCTTCAGGAGTGGGTATCGCAAAAGGATTTCTGACATGGACCGTCCGCTGACACAAACCACCGAACGCCGCGTAAAAGGCCGCCGCCTTTCGGCTGCCCTGTTTATCGCCGCCGGCGCGCTGAGCCTTGGCGCCTGCGCCACGCCTTTCAAAGCCGACGTTTCGCGCTTTGCCGGGCCGCTTCCCGCACCCGAAGGCATGACTTTTGCCGTTGTGCCCGAGGATCCCAAGCTCGCGGGCGGACTGGAATTCGCGCTCTACGCCAAAGACGTGGCCGCTGAACTGCAAGAAGTGGGTTATGTGCCCGCTTCCAACCCCGAAGCCGCTGATTTGCTGGTGCGCTTCGACTATGGCGTCGACGGCGGGCGTGAGCGTGTGCGCACCACCGGTGGCGGGTTTGGCGCGGGCGCGTTTGGCCCATGGGGCGGTTTCGGAGGCTTTGGCTTCCGCCGCAACTTCGCCTTTGGTTTCTATGATCCCTGGCTCGCGGGCCCGAATGTGCGCAGCTATACGATCTTTACCGGCGATGTGGACGTGAAGATCGACAACGCCAAGACTGGCGAACGTCTGTTTGAAGGCCGCGCCGAAAGCGTGTCACGCTCGAACCGTTTGCAAGCGATCGTGCCCAATCTGGTGGACGCCTTGTTCACCGACTTCCCCGGCAATTCGGGTGAAACCTTACGTATTACGATCAAGGACGACGAAAAGAAGGTGCGCCGCGAAGACTAATGGTGTAAACTTCGTTTTACGCAATAAACCCTTGGATGGGACGGAGAGGCGGCGCAAGGGATCAGCGCCGCCTTTTTGCGTTTTGGATTAAGGGGTTATGAGGTATTCGCTTTCGTTTTGGACTGTCAGCGCAGCTTTACTATCGCTGGGCACGCCAGCCTTTGGCGCGCCGTTAGACCCGGACGACTCGCCTCCACTTCCCGCCAATCGCAAGCCTCAACCCATCAATCCAGATGCGTGGATCGCGCCCTCAATTATCGAGGCGCGCGCCTGCCGGGGCGAGCGGTGTTTTGTCGGGTTTGTGGGCTACACCTTACTCATCAACGTGGAAGGCCGCCCCACCGATTGCGCCGTGACTCGATCAAGCGGGGATCCGGCGCTGGATGTCGAGACGTGCAACCTCTTGCTGCGCCATGCGCGCTTTCAGCCCGCGACAAATTCGAAAGGAACGCCGACCCGAGGCCGATACGCTTCGGGTGTGACATGGACCGGGCGCTCACACACCAACGAACAACCCGACTAATCGCAGGGCTAAAGCCCTTTCGCGCCGCCCGTCGATCCAAAGCCGCCCGCGCCCCGCTCAGTTGCGTCGAGCTCGTCCACTTCGTTCCAGACCGCATGAATCACAGGGGCCAGCACCAGCTGCGCGATCCGATCGCCGCGCTCAACGGTAAAATCGTGCATCCCATGATTGATCAGCAGCACACGCAACTCGCCGCGATAGTCGCTGTCGATGGTGCCCGGTGTGTTGGGCACGGTGATCCCGTGCTTGAAGGCGAGGCCAGAACGCGGCCTCACCTGAATTTCAAAGCCGTGGGGAATCGCCATCGAAAGACCGGTCGGCACCGCGTAGCGTTGCCCCGGCTTCAACGTGACTGTTTCCGCTGAGACTACATCCATGCCCGCCGCGCCGTCGGTGGCGTAGGCGGGAAGCGGAAGGTCAAGCCCGTGCTCGAGGCGCTTGACCTCGACCTTAACCGAAGCGCTCATTCGGCGGCCTCTGCGCTCAGCGTCTGCGCGATCCGCTGCGCCAGCGCCATCGCCACATCGGGCTTAGCCATCTGCTCAAGGCTTTCGACGCCGTCGCCGCTCACAAAATGCACCTCGTTGTCATCCCCGCCCATGACATCGCCCGACACGTCGTTGGCGATGATCCAGTCCGCCGCCTTGCGTTTGCGCTTTTGTTTGGCGTTGTCGATCACGTCCTCGGTTTCCGCTGCAAAGCCGATCACCAATTCGGGGCGCTTCTCGCTTGCCGCGAGGTTGGTCAGGATATCGGGGTTTTCCGTCAGCATCAGCGCCGGCGGAGCCGAGCCGCGTTTCTTGATTTTTTCGCTGACATATTGGCGCGGGCGCCAATCGGCCACGGCCGCGACCATAATCGCCGCGTCCGCTGGAAGCGCCGCGCGCACGGCCTGGTTCATTTCCGCAGCGCTTTCCACATCGATGCGGTCCACACCCTTGGGCGTTTTCAGCGAAACCGGCCCGGCGACCAACGTCACCTGCGCGCCCAGCGCCGCGGTGGCCGCTGCGATGGCAAAGCCTTGTTTGCCGCTGGACCGGTTGGCGATGTAACGTACCGGATCAATCGCTTCCCAAGTGGGCCCGGCGGTGATCAGCACATGTTTGCCCGCCAAGGGCTTGTGGTCGGGATCGATATCGAAATCGCCCGCCGCGTCGATATCCGCGCTCTCGATCGCTTCGACTTTGGCTTTCTTACCCGATTTCGCTTTGGCCTTCGGCGCTTCGGCCTCTTCGGCCTCTTCGGCAGGCTCCCTTTCGGTTTCGGGCTCAGCCTCAGGCTCTTCTCCCTCGATCACTTCGGGAACGGACTGGCGGTCGTTGACCTCGTGATTAATCGCCTCGGGGTCAATCGGAGGCGCGGCCGCGGCGTCGCCCTTCTTCGCTAACAGCGGCCCTGCGCCATCAGGATCGAATTCGGGAATTTCATCGCCTGGAAGTTCAGGCAGCGGCTCATCGGGGTCGAAGCCTTCCGCCTCGTCGAGCTCCTGATACTCCGCCTCGACGTCCTCGTGGCTGCGCTTGGCGGTTGAGCGCGGAATAATCTTGGAAAGAAGACCTCCCAGTCCGCCCATATTGCCCGCTCCCTCATCATCGGGCTCCAGCGCCTCGACCGCACCAAGCGCGGCGTCGTTGGCGGCGATGGGCGTGGAGGCCGCCTCTGGCACCTCAAGCCCGAAATGCGCCGCAATCGCGCGCCAGATCGCATCGGGTTCGGGCAGTCGACCATAGCCGAATTCCCCGCACGCCATCGGGCCTTCGTCGGGGTGCAGCACCTCAACGCCGTTTGCCTTTAAAGCCTCAACGTTGCGCTGGGTCGATTCGTGCTCCCACATCCGCACGTTCATGGCCGGGATCGCCATAACCGGCTTGTCGGTCGCAAGGATTAGTGTTGTCGCCAAGTCATCGGCGATGCCCGCGGCCATTTTGGCCATTAGGTCCGCCGTCGCCGGGCACACCACCACCAAATCCGCCTCACGGCTGAGTTGGATGTGCCCCATTTCCGCTTCGTTCTTGAGGTCCCAAAGTGTCGTGTAGACCTGGTTCTCGCTCAGCGCCGCAAGCGACATAGGCGTGACGAATTGCTGGCCACCCTTGGTGACAACGCAAGTGACATCGCCTCCGCCCTTGCGGATCAGGCGCACCAACTCGCACGACTTGTAAGCGGCAATGCCGCCGCCCACGACAAGCAGGATCTTTGGCCCCACGACCTCTTGCGGCGCGGTGCTCATACCAACAGGCCCTTGCATTTGCGATGTTCGCCAAGTGGCATTCTACGCGTCATCCCGGTCGTTTCATTCCCCACGATCGCGCGCCGATCACGCGCCCGATCATTTATGGTTAACGGTCTAGCGATCCGGAGCCGCAAGTCCAACCGCTTTGCACCCGCGCGCATGGCATCCGCGCGCGAGGCGCCCGTGTGTGGACCCTGATGGTTAAATTTAGCCTTACAACCGCCCTACAAAGCGTTTGGGATAAGCCGCGCGGCGCCTTGCCATCGGCTGGCAAGACCGTCAGATTTTAGCTCAAGATCAGGGGGGAGTGTTGATGATCACAGCGTTGCGCGTTGTTTTGGGTTTGCTGGGACTGCTGTTTATCGGGGTGGGGGCGCAATTCCTGCTCACTCCCGTTGAAATAGGCGCGGACTTTGGCCTGCAACCCGTCGGCAATGGCGGACTGTCGACCATCCGCGGGGACATGACATCTTTCTTCTGGGTGTCGGGAGGCGCGCTGCTCTACGGCGTCTGGAAGCAGCGCGGCGAGGCCCTGTATGTGACGGCCGCTCTGATGGGCAGCGTTGTTTGCGCGCGCTGCCTCAGCCTCGCACTTGACGGCCCTTATGAAGGCTTTGCGCCGCCCATGGTGGTTGAGGCGGTGACGGTCGTTTTGTGCCTGTTCGGAGCGCGCGCCTTGGCCGGGAGGTCTTAGACCCCAGCGCTTTGCCCTAACCCAACAGTCCGAAAGCCGCCGCCGCCCACATCGCGCCAGCCCCGGCCAGCCCTGCGACAAGATAGCCTAGCAATCCACCGCCTGAGCTGGGCGAACGATCCGTCAGCAGCTTGATATCCGGTAAAGGCGCAGGTTCAGGCGCGCCACCTTTGGGCGGGAACTTGTCTTCGATCCGGCGGATGAGACCGGGCAGGCGCAGCAGGGTATCGGTGTCTTCCTTGATCCGTTCCGCCACAGCGGCCTCTGGTCCCAGCTCATCGCGGATCCACTCGCGCACATAAGGCGCAGCGGTGTCCCACATATTGATGTCTTCGTTGAGCTGCGTCGCAATGCCTTCCACCATCACCATGGTCTTTTGCAGCAGGAGGAGGTGCGGCTGTGTTTGCATGTCGAAATCGCGGGTGATCGCGAACAAGCCATCAAGCATCTGGCCCACGCTCAATTCCTTGACCGGCTTGCCGCGCATCGGTTCGCCGACCGCGCGCAAAGCCGTCGCGAATTCGCCCACCGAATGATAGCTGGGCACATATTGCGCCTCGAAGTGGATCTCAGCGACGCGTTTGTAATTGCCTGTGGTCAGACCGTAGAGGATTTCGGCCAGCCATTGGCGCGCGCGCCGATCAATCCGGCCCATAATCCCGAAATCGATCGCGACGATGGTCCCGTCGTCCTGAACAAAAAGGTTCCCCTGGTGCATGTCCGCGTGAAAGAAGCCCGCGCTGATCGCTTGGGTCAGGAAGCTGATAACCAGCTTTTCGGCGATCCGATTAAGATCGTGCCCGCGCGCGACCAGTTCCGCGGTGTTGCTGATCTTGACCCCGTCGATCCATTCAATCGTCAACACCCGGCCATTGGTGCGATCCCAGTCGATATCGGGGATGCGATAGCCGCCAATGCCGCGCATCTCTTCGGCCAGTTCCGAGGCCGAGGCCGCCTCGCGCCGCAGGTCTAGCTCGGTGTTCGACCACCGCTTGAAATTGGCGATGGTCAGCCGCGGGCGCAGGCGCGAAAATTCGCCGCCCATCGCCTCAACATGCGCGGCGGCCCATTCATAGGTCTGGATATCGCGCGCAAACTTTTCGCGAATACCGGGTCGCAGCACCTTGATGGCGACGGTGCGCCCATCGGTGGTGACACCCTTGTGAACCTGCGCAATGCTGGCCGCGCCCACGGGCTCTGGATCCACTTCGGAAAAAAGGTTTTCAAGCGGCTGGTCAAAGCTTTGTTCTATCGCCGCCTTGATATCGGCAAAGGGCACCGGCGGCAGCGAATCCTGAAGCGAGAGCAGGTTGTGCGCCGCTTCCTCGCCGACCAGATCGGGCCGCGTGGCCAGCGATTGCCCCAGTTTGATCGCCGCCGGACCGATGGCGCGAAACGCTCCGGCGTAATCAGGCTCGCCCTTCTTGCCCGTAAGCGTCGCGAGCCGGGCCAGCTTGGCCAAACGGCGCACGGGCGACGGCGCGTTGACGTCGTTTTCGATGCCCACCAACGCGCGGCGACGCGCCAATGTAACGCCCCATCGCGCAAGGCGGGAAAGGTGAATGACGGGAGAGGTCATGGCTTAAATGTGTGCAAGTGCCTTGGCTTAGATCTTCCACCCGGAATGGATGGCGACCGCGCCGCCCAGAATGATCTCGGCCTTCGTGTTCACGAACCCGGCCCCAGCGATCATGCGCTGAAATTCAGGCGGGCGGGGAAACTTGCGGATCGATTCGACAAGGTACTGATAGCTTTCCTTATCGCCCGCAATCACCTGCCCCATCCGCGGCATGATCTGCGCAGAGTATAGGTCGTAAATCTCACGAAAACCGGTCCACTCGCTGGTCGAAAATTCCATGCAATAAAAGCGCCCGCCCGGACGCAGTACACGGTACGCTTCCGCCAACGCCTTGTCCTTGTAGGTCACGTTGCGAATGCCAAAGACGATTGTGTAGGCGTCGAACGAATTCGAAGCGAAATCGACCTCTTCGGCGTTCTGATGGGTAAAGACGAGGCTGCCCGTCTCCTCGCTCTCGCGCCGTTCCATCGCGCGCTCGGCGCCGACATCCAGCATATCCTGATTGATATCGGCGACCGTCACATCCGCGCCGCGATCGGCCATACGGAAGGCGATGTCGCCCGTGCCGCCCGCCATATCGAGGATCTGCTCGCCCGGCTGCGGTTTGACCCGCTTGACGAAGCGATCTTTCCAGCCGCGATGCATTCCAAACGACATGGCGTCGTTCATGATGTCGTATTTCTTGGCCACGCTGGAAAAGACGTCACCCACCCGGCGCGTTTTTTCTTCCGGGGCGACCTGTTCGTAGCCGAACGAGACGGTTTCTTGATTGCTTTCGCTCATGCTGTTGTCCCCTAGATGGAATTGCTCGCCACGCAAAGGGTGATAAGGGGCTGCGAATGCCAGAATTACCTGAGGTAGAAACGACGGTTCGAGGCCTTGCGCGTTACCTTGATGGCGCACGGATTGAACGCGTGGTGCTGAACCGTCCCGACCTGCGCCGCCCTTTCCCTGAGGATTTGGTGCAGGTGATGACGGGTGCAAAAGTTACGGGCCTCTCGCGCCGCGCCAAATATGGCCTCATTCATCTGGACCGCGCGCAAAGCGTGATCTTCCATCTGGGCATGAGCGGTCGCTGGCGAATCGATCCCGAAGAGGACGACACACACGACCACATGGTGTTGGAAACCGCTTCCAACCGCTTTGCCCTGTGCGATCCGCGCCGGTTTGGATCGGTCGATATGGTGGCGAGCGAGGCTCTGGAAGAATGGCCGCAATTCGCCGCCATGGGCCCAGAGCCTTTGGGCCCCGGACTGACGGCGGAGCATCTGAAAGGGGCCCTCAAAGGCAAGACCCAGTCGATCAAGCTGAGCCTGCTGGATCAGCGAATCGTTGCCGGCCTTGGCAATATATATGTGTGCGAGGCTTTGTGGCGCGCCGGCATCCACCCGATGAAGAAAGGCGGTAAGGTCACCAAGCCGCAGCTGACCAGGCTGGTGCCCGCGATTCGCGACGTGCTGGAAACCTCGATCCGCGACGGCGGCTCGTCCTTGCGCGATTACGCAAGGCCTGATGGCGAGCTGGGCTATTTCGCCACCCGCTTTGACGTCTATGGTCGCACGGCTGAGCATTGCCACCGCGACGACGGCGGCGCGATCCGACGCATCGCCCAAGGCGGGCGCAGCACGTGGTATTGCCCGGTGTGTCAGCGTTAGTTTTGTGCTCACGCATCCGCGCGAGCATCCTCACTAGACGTCCTCCGCTTCGCTTCGGACCCGCTGCGGGCGGCCAGTCGGCCTTGCGGCGCCGATGACGCCGTTCGACTGTCGCGCAGGGCGACGAGCCTAAAGGGCTCGCAAGGGCGACCGTCCGTCCGCAGGTGCCCCGTAGCGCGAGTGGAGGGAATAGCACCGAGGAAACACAAACATTGACGATTCGGCGCCTTCGCCCTATGTGCGCGCCTTTCCGACGCATGGAGTGTGATATCCGGGCGTCCTTTTCGACAAACCCGAATTGCACAGGTCGCGCTTCAGCGACCTCTTGAAAGAACGCGAGACAGACAAAGACATGGCCAATACGCCGCAAGCCCGTAAGCGCATCCGTCGCAACAACCGCCGCTCTGAAATCAACACGGCGCGCATGAGTCGCATCCGTGGCTTCATCAAAAAGGTCGAAACCGCTTGCGAAGCGGGCGACAAAGACGCCGCCGCAACCGCTTTGAAGGCCGCTCAGCCTGAAATGGCGCGCGGCGTGGCTCGCGGCGTGCTGCACAAAAACACGGTCGCGCGCAAACTGTCGCGCCTGACCAAGCGAGTCGCCGCGCTGTAAGCGTCGATTCGGACAAACGGCGCGGGTTTTACGACCGCGCAGCCTAAGCGTTTGTCCTTATGAGATATTGCAGGGGCCGTGCCTATTTGGCGCGGCCCTTTTTGTTTGTCACATTGAAGACAAGGCCTGCGGTCAAAGACCCACGGATTCCCCGCGATTCGCATGGTCTGCACCGGCTCAAGCCAATAAAAACAGGGGCTTGAACGGAGCTCTGCGGGCTTCCGCGTGTCAACGAATATATTTCAAAAAAGTGAAAATTTCCCCATTGCGAAACGCCGCGAAGAGTCGTTTATTGTGCGCATATTCGGATCGGGACAGTCCGGAGTTTAGGTAATAGGTCGATGGGGATCCCTGCGGAATATCGATTCCGCGGGATGGGGAAATTTTGCCTATCGCAGTGTTGGTGTTTCGCTTCGGATGTCGTTTCCGGAGGCGAGGAAGTATTGGGGATGCAAAGGTGCAAAGAATGGACAAGACGCGGTCTACGCGTCGCAACGCTGATGAAGATTTGATGGAAGACGCCGAAGCTGTGAACCTGGCCGCCGATTGGGCGGATATCAGCACGGGCCTGCGCAAGGACCTTGGCCACCAACTGCACAGCCAGTGGATCAAACCGATCCAGGTTGGTGAGTTGGAGAAGGACACCGGCATCCTGCATCTGTTCCTGCCGACCGAGTTTTCAGCCAATTGGGTCAAAGACCGCTTTGAAGATCGCCTTCAGCTTGCCTGGACGATTGCCCGTCCCGAAGTGCGCCAGGTCAAAATCCAAGTGCACCCGGGCCGCCGCCAACTGCCCGAACTGCGCATTGATGATGGACGCCGTCCGGCCAACGATGGCGCCAGCGCGATTGCGGTCGCCGCGGGCACGATTGGTGATGCCGGCTTCACCTCCAGCGTGGGTCTTGATCCTTCGTTGACCTTCGCCGCCTTCGTGACAGGCGAGGCGAATGTTCTGGCGTGCAACGCGGCGCAGCGCATGGCCGCGACCGAGCAGCCGCAATTCTCACCGCTGTATCTGAAAGCCGCAACCGGACAGGGCAAGACACACCTGCTGCACGCGATTGGACATGGCTATCTTCAAGCCCATCCGCGCGCGCGCATTTTCTACTGCTCGGCTGAGCGTTTCATGGTTGAGTTTGTGCAAGCGCTCAAAGCCAACCAGATGATCGAGTTCAAGGCGCGCCTGCGCAGCTTTGACCTGCTGCTGGTCGATGACATCCAGTTCATCATCGGCAAAGCCTCAGCGCAAGAAGAGCTGCTTTACACGATTGATGCGCTGCTAGCCGAAGGCAAACGTCTGGTGTTTGCCGCCGACCGCGCGCCGCAAGCGCTCGACGGGGTAGAGCCTCGCCTGCTCAGCCGCCTGTCGATGGGACTGGTCGCCGACATCGCGGCGGCTGACATCGAACTGCGCAAGTCGATCCTGGAATCCAAGCTGTCGCGCTTTGCGCCCCTCAGCGTGCCGGAAGACGTGATCGATTTCCTCGCTCGCACGATCACGCGCAACGTGCGCGAACTGGTTGGCGGGCTGAACAAGCTGATCGCTTACGCCCAGCTAACGGGGCAGGAAGTCTCGCTTCAGCTGGCCGAAGAACAGCTGACCGATATCCTTTCGGCCAATCGCCGCCGGATCACGATTGACGAGATTCAGCGCACGGTCTGCCAGTTCTACCGCATCGACCGCTCCGAAATGAGCTCGAAGCGCCGCGCCCGCGCCGTTGTGCGCCCGCGCCAGGTGGCGATGTATCTGTCCAAGGTGCTGACCCCGCGCTCCTATCCCGAGATCGGACGCAAGTTTGGTGGCCGTGACCACTCAACGGTGATCCACGCCGTGCGCCTGATCGAGGATCTGCGCGAACGCGACGCGGATATGGACGGCGACGTGCGCAGCCTGCTGCGCCAGCTGGAGAGCTAAGCCCCAGAGCCCTTGAACGCTGTGTGAGCCTTTTATCGGCGCGAGAATGGCCAAGCAAAGCTCACACGCAAACCACCGATAAGGCACAGTTTGTGCGCCCGGTTATCCGCCAAAGCCTCCACAGGCTTGCGCACCGGCTGTCCACAGCCTGTTCACAAGCGGCCCACAGCCTGCCAACAGGGCTGTGATGGTCGACAGGTTGTTCATAGGGTCTTCCACAGACCAGCCCACAAGCGCGGAGACCGAAAGCGGGGCGCTTTCCCCTGCGCGGCTTGATCGGTTTGCGCGCAACATGATCGTGCCCGAAATCGGCGGCGCGGGACAGGTGGCGCTGACGTCCAAACATGTCGCGGTGATCGGACTTGGCGGGATCGGTTCGCCAGCGCTGCAATATCTCGCCGCAAGCGGGATCGGCCGCTTCACGCTGGTCGATGACGACGCGGTCGAAGTGTCCAACCTTCAGCGCCAGACGATCTTCACAACCCGCGATGTGGGCCATGGTAAGGCGACCTCGGCGCGGCGCTGGCTCGCCAATTTTGATGACAAGCTGGCGGTTAACATCTCCGATTCGCGCATCACAGCGCAAAACGCTGGCGATCTGATCGCGGGCTGCGACCTCGTCTTTGACGGCACCGACAATTTTGCAACCCGCCTCGCCGTATCCGACGCGTGCGTCGCTGAGCGTGTGCCGTTGCTGTCCGCAGCCGTCGGTCGGTTTCAAGGCCAGGTCGGCGCGTTCGCTGGGCATTTGGCGGGCCAGCCGTGCTATCGCTGTTTCGTCGGCGACGCGTTCGACGCCGAAGATTGCGACACCTGCGCGGACGAAGGCATGCTGGGCGCAATGGCGGGCTGGACCGGCAGCTTTGCCGCGATGCAGGCGGTGCGCGCGCTGCTTCACGGCACGGGAAGCCTCGGCGAAGACCCCCTGTGGGGCCGCCTGTTCGTGCTCGATGGGTTGGAGCCGGGCATGCGCTCGCTCTCCATCGCTAAGGACCCGGCCTGCAAGGGATGCAGCTGAGGCTCTTGCCTTTTGGGCAGGCCCAATCACTGTAATCGAAGCTTTCACGGGGACGGGCGGACCCATCGGACGCGCTTGGCGTTTACAACAGAGCCCCGCGCCTTTTAGCACAGGGCAAATATTCACACGCCTCAGGGTCCTCATCCATGCTCACTGTTCTTTCGCCCGCCAAGAAACTGAAAGCCGAAGCCCCCGCCGCGCCTCTTGAGGTCACGCGCCCCCGTCTGGACGACGACACGCGCGCTCTGGCCAAGGTCGCGAAGAAGCAATCGGTGGCCGATCTTGGACGCTTGATGAAAATCTCGGACAATCTGGCTGAGCTGAACGTCGAACGTTTCAAGGCGTTTGATCTGAATGGGCGCAGCAATTCGGCGAGCCCGGCGGGCCTGACTTTTGATGGCGATGTCTATTGGGGGCTGGAGGCGACCAGTCTGGACACAGACACGCTGGCATACGCGCAAGATCATCTGCGCATTCTATCGGGCCTTTACGGCGTGTTGCGCCCGATGGATGCGATCCAGCCCTATCGCCTGGAAATGGGCACCAAGATGGCCAATCCGCGGGGCAAATCGCTCTACGATTTCTGGGGCGACCGGATCGGGCAGCGCCTCGCCAGCGATCTTGAAGGGCATGGCGACCAGACGATCGTGAACCTCGCGTCCAACGAATATTTCAAAGCGGTCGACACAGCCGCGCTGCCCGGCAAAGTAATCGAGGCGAGCTTTCTCAACGTCAAAGACGGGGAAGCGCGGCGGCTGATGTATCACGTCAAATTCGCGCGCGGCTTGATGGCGCGCTGGATCATGGAAAACCGGATCGAGAAGGCCGACGACCTGCGCGGATTTAACGCCGAAGGCTACGCGCTGGACGCCAGCGCATCGAGTGAGGCGCACCTTGTCTTTACCCGCAAACAGCCGCCGGTTAAAAAGAAGTAGGCGAAGCGCGGCGCAGCCCTATCAGGGCCGTCGCTGCTAGAGGCTCCTTAGCCCGCCGAGTATCTTTGCGACTCTCACCCTCTCAGAGCGCGCCGATCAATAATCGTGCCCCGGATTGGTGCGCTTCAATTTGCGCAGCAGGCCTGGCCACACAAGGTTATCGCCAAGACCCGGCGTAAAGGCGGGCGCGGCCTGCCCGTAGACACGCGCGCCCATCGGCTCGTCCTCTTCGATCAGCTGTTCCGCGCTGCCGACCGCTTGGGCGAGGATCTGCGTTTTGCAGCTGTTCTCAAGGATATACATGCGCAGGAACGCCAAGGCGCAGTTCTGGCCAATGGTCAGCGTGCCGTGATTGCGCAGGATCAGCAGGTTCTTCTCACCAATATCCGCAACCAACCGCTCACGCTCGTCCAGATCCAGCGCGATCCCTTCGTAATCGTGATAGGCCAGATCATCGTGCACCTGCATCGCAAACTGGGTGTAGCGGCGCAGGCCCTCCTTCTGGACCGACACCGCCACACCGTAAGGCGTGTGCACATGGATCACGCAGCCCGCGTCCTCGCGCGCGCCGTGCACCGCGCTGTGAATGGTGAAGCCCGCCGGGTTGGTGAAATAGGGCGTTTCCTGCTGCGGCGTGCCGTTCATATCGATCTTGATCAGGGACGAGGCGGTCATCTCGTCAAACATCACGCCGTAAGGGTTGATCAGAAACCGCTCTTCGCCATCCTCATCGGGCAACCGGGCCGAGATGTGCGTGAAGACCAGGTCGGTCCAGCCGTGCAAGGCGCACAGGCGATAGGTTGCGGCAAGATCGCAGCGCAATTTCCACTCCGCCGCCGAAACCTTGCCTTCCAGCCGTTCGACCGTAGTGGGATCGGGAATGTCAAAGTTCTCGGCAATGGCCATCGAACCCAGCACGGGCTGTTCGCTTTTGGTCGTGGCGCTTTCAGGTGGGGCTGTGGTGGCCATGATCTCTCTCCTCGTCGTCTTATGTGTTGAGGGCAGCTTAGGCCGGATTAGCGCGGGCGCAACGCCTAATGCCTCGCCGCTTTCCTACTTGGCGTATTTGCATCACTAAGGGCCCTTGGCTCTTTTTTCATTGTCGAGAACGCCCAAAAATGGCTGGCGCCCCTGTGTCCGTCACCTTCGCCTTTTCAGCCTTAGTTCCCTGTTTTTAGTATCCTTTCCTGTAGGGCCCGTAGGTGACAGGGTGTAACCTTTGTCACTTTCCGGCCACCTCGATCAGGCTGCCAGCACCTCTTCCACCCATTCGGGCACCAGTTGACCGGCCGGGCCGTGGCGCGCTTCGTGAAAGATCGCGGTGCCTTCGCTGGGCTCCAGATTAAGCTCCAGCGTGCGCGCGCCGCACGCTTTGGCGCCGTTGACGAAACCCGCTGCGGGATAGACCGCGCCGCTGGTGCCGATGCTGACGAACAGGTCGCAGGCCTCCAGCGCCGCCTCGATCCGCCCCATCTGGTAAGGCATCTCGCCAAACCACACGACATCGGGGCGCAAAGTGGGCGCCTGGCACACCGGGCATGGAGGACGCTCGATTATCGTGCCTTCCCACGGCGAACGTGTGCCGCACGACGTGCACAAGGCGCTCTTCAACTCGCCGTGCATATGCAGCGTGCGTGCCGCGCCGCCACGCTCGTGCAAATCGTCCACATTCTGCGTGACCAGCAGCAGGTTGCCATCAAACTCGCGCTCCAACCGGCCCAGCGCAATATGCGCCGGATTAGGCTCCACACTGGATAGCTTGGCGCGTCGTTCGTCATAGAAACGCAGCACCATGTCAGGATCGCGCGCAAAGCCTTCGGGCGTCGCCACATCGTAGATCGAGTGATTCTCCCACAACCCGCCCGCGTCGCGAAACGTGTCGATCCCGCTTTCCGCGCTGATGCCCGCGCCGGTCAGAATCACGATGTTTTCAGGCTTCATCCCGCGCGCGTCCCTTGTCGTTGCCTGCAATGTGTTTCACAGCTTTACGAACACCGTAGAGGGAGCGTGACCGTGATCAAGTTTGCAATCCTTGGACACAAGGGCCGCATGGGCCAGGCGCTGGCCAGCGCTATCGAAGAAGCCGGCCATGAATTCTGTGTGGGCGTGGATCAGGGCGGCGATCCAAGGCCCGTGATCGGCCAGTGCGAGGTGGCCGTGGACTTTTCCGCGCCCTCTGGCCTGATCGCCAATGTCGCGGCGGCCAAGGAAGCGGGTATTCCGATCCTGATCGGCACCACCGGGCTTGAAGCGGAACACTTCGCCGCGATCGAGGATGCGGCGAAATCGATCCCGGTTCTGCAAACGGGCAACACGTCGCTGGGCGTCACCTTGCTGGCCTCGCTGGTGCGCGAGGCGGCCTCAAAGCTGGGCCCGGACTGGGATATCGAGATCGTGGAGATGCACCACCGCGGCAAGGTGGACGCGCCTTCGGGGACGGCCAAGCTGCTGGGCGCAGCGGCCGCAGCGGGACGCGGCGTCGATCTAGAGGAAGCGCGCGAGGCGGGGCGCGACGGCATCACCGGCGCGCGCAAGTCTGGTGCGATTGGCTTTGCCGCCTTGCGTGGCGGCACGGTCACCGGCGAACACAGCGTGATCCTGGCCGGAGAGCAGGAACGCCTTGTCCTGTCGCACTCAGCCGAGGATCGTATGATCTTTGCGCGCGGCGCGGTGAAAGGCGCGGCCTGGCTGATCGGCCAACGCGCCGGGTGTTATACGATGGAGGACGTGCTGGGTCTATGACGGCCAAGCCAAGCCTGCGCCACCGTGTGTACCGCGAGCTGTTCGCTTCCGCGCGCGAGGACGGCAAGCTGACGCTCACCAACAAGGTGATCGTTGTTATGATCCTCGCCTCGGTCGCGCTGGCGATCATCGGGACGGAGCGTCAGTTGGCGGTTGATAATCGCACGGTCCTTCGCTGGGCGGAATTTGGCTTCGGCGTCGCCTTTCTGATCGAGTACCTCGCGCGGTTTTGGTCGGCGGCGGAGAAACCGGGCGATGGCTCGGCAACGCAAAAGCGGTTGGGCTGGGCGTTCAGCTTTTTCGCGCTGGTCGATCTGGCAGTGGTGGTGGCGTCGCTGATCCCCATGCTAGTGACGGGCGCGCCGATCTTCCGCCTGATCCGGTTGTTTAGGCTCGCCTCGCTCTTGCGCTTTGGTGAGTTCAGCAACGCGCTGCGCGCGCTCAGCACCGCGATTGTGGAACGGCGCTATGATCTGGCGGTCACCGGTGCCCTGGCGGGCGTGCTGGTGCTGGTCGGCGCGACCGCGCTCTATTGGGCGGAAGGGGCGCAGCAGCCCGAAGCCTTCGGATCGATCCCGCGCGCCATGTGGTGGTCGATCATCACGCTTACGACCGTGGGATACGGCGATGTCTCGCCAGTGACGACGCTGGGCAAGTGTCTGGCCGCGATTGTGGCGCTTGGTGGGATTGGCCTTGTCGCGATGCCAACCGGGATTGTGGCCGCCGCGTTTTCAGACGCGATGCAAAACCACCGCGAGGCCAAAGCCAAAGCCGCCGCGCAAACCGCAAAAGAAAACGCATGACCAAAGACCAGATCTTCGAATTCTTCCGGCGCCTGGCCGAAGACAACCCGGAGCCGGAAACCGAGCTCGAATACGGCAACGCCTATCAGCTGGTGGTGGCCGTCGCCCTATCCGCTCAAGCCACCGATGTGGGTGTGAACAAGGCGACGCGCGCGCTGTTCGCTAAGGTCGAGACACCGCAGCAAATGCTGGACCTTGGGCTGGAAGGGCTGATCGAACACATCAAGACCATCGGCCTGTTCAACTCCAAGGCGAAGAACGTGATCGCGCTCTCGCAGCTCTTGATTGACGACTATGGCGGCGAGGGGCCCGACACACGCGAAGATCTGGTGCGGCGGCCCGGCGTGGGCCGCAAGACGGCCAACGTGGTGCTCAATTGCTGGTTCGGGCAAGAAACCTTCGCGGTCGACACCCACATCCTGCGCGTCGGCAATCGCACAGGTTTGGCCAAGGGCAAGACACCTGAAAAGGTCGAGGAAAAGCTAGAGAAACGCGTCCCCACGCCGTTTCGCATCGGCGCGCATCACTGGCTGATCCTGCACGGACGCTATGTCTGCAAAGCAAGGACGCCCGAATGCTGGCGGTGCGGGGTGGTGGACCTGTGCAGCCACCGCAAGAAGGTGTTGGAGAAGCCTAGGGGGCGGGCGTGAGCAGACAGCGCAATCCTCTGGCAAGTCGCGGTGAAGACTTACGCGGGATGACGCCGGCTTTTGTCGCGGACATCGTACTTTTTGAGACGGCTCAAGGCGGACGGCGCTCACCAATTCTGCCGGGTTGGGGATGCCCCTGCAAAGTCGAGGCGGATGCAACGCTCGCGTGGGATGCATGGCCCGTTCTGGATGAGCCGCTGAACCCGGGCGAAAGCCGAAAAGCTGTTCCTTTCGTGACCCTCAGATTTGAAGCCGCCGAAGCGCTCAGGAAGTCGGATCAGTTCTTCTTATGGGAAGGCAAGATTATTGGACAGGCCCAAATTTTATCGCCCGATTGAGTAAGCTACTTATCAAACATCATCCGCCGAAACCATCTCAGCCTCATCGATCTCGCCCGTCAGCGCGGCTACCGTCGTCGCCACGGCTGCGTCGCCGCTGACATTGGTGGTGGTGCGCATCATGTCCATGATCCGGTCTACCCCCGCCACAAAGGCGATGGTTTCAAGCGGCACGCCCACAGCGCTGAACACCAGCGTCATCATGATCAGGCCCGCTCCCGGAATGCCCGCCGCACCGATGGCGCCGAGAGTGCTCAGAATCGAGATCACGAAATAGTCGCCCCAGGTCAGGTCCACGCCAAAGATCTGCGCTCCGAACAAGGTGGCGAGGCCCAGATACATCGCGGTGCCGTTCATGTTGATCGTCGCGCCAAGGCTGATCAGGAAGCTCGCGACCGAGTTCGAGACGCCCAGATTCCGGCGGGCGCAGCGCAGAGTGACCGGCAAGGTCGCGTTGGAGCTGGCGGTGGAATAACTCACCGCGATCGCGTCAATGATACCGCGGAAGAAATCGACGACGGGCAACCGAGCGATGAACTTGATCATGCCGCCATAGATCAGCGCGATGATCAGCAGGCAGCCGAAATAGTTGAGGAACACCAGCACGCCCAAAGCCTGCAGCGCGTCGAGCCCCAGCGTGCCCGCCACCCACGCCATCAAGGCGAAGACCCCAAACGGCGTCAGCTCCATGACGATCAAGGTGACTTTTTGCATCACCACGCTGCCGCTTTCGTAGGTCTTGAGGACCGGCTCACCGTCCTCCTTCGCCATCAGGATGCCTATCCCGATCAGCAGCGAGAAGACGATCAGAGGCAGGACGTTCACATCCGCCATCACCTGCACCGGGCTGGAAGGCACGATCTCAAGGATCATCTCGCTCGCGGATTTGGCGTTTTCCCTGGCCGCTTCGGCCTTTTCAAGCCGTGAGGCGTCCATCTGGATCGCGCTGGTGTCGACGCCCGCTCCCGGCTGCACGAACGTTCCCAAACCAAGGCCAAGCCACACCGCCATCTGGCCGGTGACGATGAAGAGGATCATCGCCCGCGAGCCAACCGATCCCAGCTTGCGTAAATCTCCGATCGAAGCGACGCCCGAGACGAGGCTGAAGAAAATGAGCGGTACGACCAGCATCTTGATGAAGGCGATGAAGATATCGCCGATAATCTTGATGCTTGCCGCGCTCTCGCCAAAATAGAGGCCGGCGGCGATGCCAAGGATAAGCGCGCCGATAACCCGCTGCCACAGCGGAATTGCAAACCAAGCCTTCATTGTCGGTGATTACCCTTTAGCTATCTTGCGGTGCGCAAGCGGGGTGCGCGCGACGCCCAGTTATCCATTTGAGAGGCTAGGCCTAGCAGACCTGAACGCCAGAGCAATGTCAGCCCACTAATCGGTGGGCTAGGTGACTTGTTCGAATTGCTCAATCACCCATTTCTCGGCCTCCGCGGCGCCAATCCATTCGCGCATCCAGTCATGCTCCCAGATCGCCTGCATATAGCTTTGAGCAAAGCCAGGCACGCCAATCCCATAGGTCAAAAACCGCGAGACGACCGGCGCGTAGAAGATGTCGGCCGCGCCGAAAGTGCCGAACAGGAAAGGGCCGGATGAACCATGCCGCGCGCGCGCCTCGGCCCACAGTTGAAGAATGCGTACGATATCGCCCTTCGTCTCGTCCGACACTTGAGCAAGCGGCGTCTGGCTGCGCACATTCATCGGCATCTCGGTGCGCAGCGACATGTAAGATGAATGCATCTCGGCCACCATCGCGCGCGCCATGCCGCGCGCGGCGTCGTCCTTGGGCCAAAAGCGGTCGCGTCCAACCTTGTCGGCCAGGTATTCCAGGATCGCCAAGCTGTCCCAGATCACCGCGTCGTCGTCCCACAGGATTGGAACCTTTCCGCTCGATGGCTGAATCTCGCCAATGCTGAGCTTGGCCTGATCCCATTCCTTCCCCTTGATCGGAACGGTCAGCTCTTCAAAATGCAAGCCCGATTGCTTTGCGGCCAGCCAGCCGCGCAGCGACCAGCTTGAATAATTCTTGTTTCCCAAGATCAGTTTCATAAGCGCGCCCTCCACCTGTGCGCTGTGCCCATATCGCTTGCCTAGATATTCAGTCTTTCGCTGTCGAGGCTGAACGGGTTACGAGAGCGTGTTGGTTTGTAACGCGAGGTGCCGTTCGATGAGTCTTTCCCCCTTCCACTTGGCTTTCCCCGTCGATGATCTGGCCAAGGCGCGGCGTTTCTACGGCGAGGTGCTGGGATGCGCCGAAGGGCGCAGCTCAGACGAATGGATCGACTTTGATTTTCACGGCCATCAGATCGTGGCCCATCTGTCTGGCGAGGCGGGGGATCGCACCAGCAATCCGGTGGACGGACACGATGTCCCGGTGCCGCATTTCGGCTTGGTTCTGAGCATGGATGAATGGCGAACCCTTGCCGAAAGGCTCAAAGCGGCGGGGACCGATTTCGTGATCGAACCCACCATTCGCTTTGAAGGAAAGCATGGCGAACAGGCGACGATGTTCCTTCGCGATCCGTCTGGCAACGCGCTGGAGTTCAAGGCGCTGACAGATATGAGACAACTTTTCGAAAAATGACGAACCACACAAGCAAAGAGCAACGCCCCGCTCTTGTTGATGTGACAACAGGAGCGGAACTGAAGCGCTGGTATTGGTTGAAAGAAGAATTGCTGGTGGGCGCGCGCCATCACGGCGTGTCATCGTCCGGATCAAAAGCCGAGTTAACAGAGCGTGTCGCGCGGTTTCTCGACACCGGCGAAAAGCGGAAATCAACGCGGCGACGGGTATCCTCTTCCTTTGACTGGGCAAAGGCGGACTTGTCGCCGGAAACGGTCATCACGGACAGCTATCGCAACGGTCCAAACGTGCGCGCCTTCTTCAAAGAGCACTACGGCCCATCCTTCACCTTCAACATCGCCTTCATGCAGTGGATGAAGGACAACGCAGGCAAGACGCTGGCCGACGCGGTCGAAGCCCGGCGCCAGATCGCCGCGCGGGAGCGTGTGACCAAACCCGCGATCCCAGAGGGCAATCAATACAACGCCTATACGCGCGCGTTCTTCAAAGCCAATCCGGACAAGACAGCGGCGGACGCGCGCGCATGCTGGGCCTGGAAGCGGGCACAGCCGGGGTCAAACGCGTACGATCCGGCGGACCTGTCCGCGCTTAAGGAAAAGGATAAAGGCGTTTAAGCCCAGTCTGCGCCCAGCGCATCGGCGACAATAGCGGCTCTGAGCGCGGTAATCCCCATGCCCTTTTCGCTGCTCGTCAGATGCAGTTCGGGAAAGGCGGCCGGGTGCTTGCGGGCTTCCTCGCTGACTTTATTGGCAACACGCTCCAATTCGCTCGCCTTGATCTTGTCGGTCTTGGTGAGGACGATGCGATAGCCGACGGCGGCCTCGTCCAGCATTTTCATCATGTCGCGGTCGACGTCTTTCAGCCCATGGCGGCTGTCGACCAGCACGAGGTTGCGCGCCAGCACTTGCCGCCCCCGCAAATAGCTCTTCACAAGGTTCTTCCAGCGCTCGACCACTTTGACCGGCGCCTTGGCAAAGCCGTAGCCGGGCATGTCAACGAGGCGAAATTGCGTCGGCTCGCCCACTTCAAAGAAGTTTAGCTCCTGCGTGCGGCCCGGCGTCACGGACGCGCGGGCGATGGCCTTGCGGCCCGTCAGTGCGTTTAGCAGGCTTGATTTACCGACGTTGGAACGCCCCGCAAAAGCGATCTCAGGCACCGTGGGCTCAGGGAGGAATTTGAGCTGCGGAGCGGACAGCAGGAAGTCCGCGCGTCCGGAAATCAATCGGGAGGCCGCCTTCTCGCGCAGCTCTTGCGCGCGTTGCTCTTCGGGGGTGAGAGCCAAGGTCAAGCCTTACCCTTTTCCGCCTTTTCGCGTTCCACCTTCTGCGCCATCTCGGCCTTCTCCTTCTCAGCCGCCGCCTTCAATTGCGGGTGCTGCGAATAGAGATATTTCTGCTGCGCCAGCGTCAGGATGTTCGAGGTCACCCAGTAAATGAGCAGGCCAGCCGCAAAGGGCGCCATCACGAACATCAGGAACCATGGCATCAGATTGAAGATCTGCTGCTGCATCGGGTCCATCGCGCTAGGGTTGAGCTTGAAGGTCAGCCACATGGTGATGCCGAGCAGAACAGCGAGAACCCCGATCCCCATCAACGTGCCGGCCACCTGGAAATCAAGCAGGCCAAACAGATTGAGGAAGGTCGCCGGATCGGGCGCGGTCAAATCGGTGATGTAGAGGAACGGCTCGTGCCGCATCTCGATCGAGAGAATCAGAACCTTGTAGAGCGCAAAGAAGATCGGGATCTGGATCAGAAGAGGCAAGCAGCCCGCAAGCGGATTGACCTTCTCTTCTTTGTAAAGCTCCATGATCTTTTGCTGCTGCGTTTGTTTATCGTCCTTGTAGCGCTCCTGGATCGCTTTCATCTTGGGCTGGACGGCCTTCATCTGCGCCATCGATGCAAATTGCCGCTGCGCAATCGGGAAAAGAATCCCGCGGATAAGGAATGTCATGCCGATGATGGCGACGCCAAAGTTGCCGATAAGACCATTAAGCGAACGAAGCAGCCAGAGCAGAGGCTTTTCGATCAGCTCGAACCAGCCCCACGAAATCGCTTTACCGAACTGGGCGATCCCGGCTTCTTCATAGGCGTCAAGGACGACGCTTTCCTTGGCGCCTGCGTAAAGCTGGGTCTGGGTGGAAAGCGTCGCGCCCGCCGCCAGCGTCTGAGCTGGGTACAACACGTCCGCGCGGAACAGGTTGTCGCCCAGCGAGCGGAAAGTGGCCGCCTCGGCGCCGTCTGCCGGAACCAAAGCGCCCAGCCAGTAACGATCCGAGAAACCGAACCAATCAGGCTGTCCGCTGGGAGACCAGGTGCCAAGCTCCGCCAGCTCATCATAGGAATTGGGGTCGTTCAGCACCTCCTCAAACACGCCGACGGGGCCTGCGTGGCTCAAAAATTCATCGGGGGTCGCGTTCACGCTAGTGCGGTTGATAAGAGCAAAGGGCTGGATAACAGCCGCGCTGTCGCCCGCGTTGTTGGTCACGCTCTGCTCGGCGGTGATCATGTAATCGTCATCGACCGATAATTTGATGGCGTAGACAAAGTCGCCATCGGTCCGCGTCAAAGTGACTGGGCTGTCGGGTGTCAGCGTGTCGCGGTCCGCCGCCCACAACGCGGTCGATGAACTGCGCTTGGCGTTGGTCAAAAAGCCGAACTCAGCAAAGTACTGGCCCGGGGTGCGTTCCGGCGCGAACAATTGGACCGGGCCCGATTCCTTGTCCGTACTTTCCTTGTGATCCTTAAGGACGATGTCATCCACACGGGCGCCCACAAGGTTGATCGAACCCGCTATGCGCGGCGCATCGATAGTAACGCGCGCATCACCGCTCAGCGCGTCTTTAAGCTCAACGGGGCCGCTTGCGCTGGGGCGAGCGTCGAGGTCGCTCGATGATCCGGTTTGCCCCGGCTGCGCCGATGTCGATCCCGGCGCGGCAGCCGCAACCGTTCCGCCGGGGATATCACTCGCCTCCTCAGCTTCGACCACGGGCTGGGGGTAGAAATAATTCATCCCCACATCCCATCCCAGGATCAGCAGGCCTGACAGCACAAAGGCCAGCAACAAATTGCGCGAATTGTCCAAGTCTTACGATCCCTGATCCGTTCTGAATTGCCTTGGGGCGTAGGTAAGCACGAGCAACCGGTTTTCCCAGCCTTATGGCACCGGATCGTGCCCATGCCCTCCCCATGGGTGGCAGCGCCCTAGCCGCTTTAGCGCCAGCCATCCACCCTTGAGAGCGCCATACTTTTGCAGGGCCTCAATCGCGTACTGGCTGCACGATGGCGTGTATCGACAAGTGGGGGGAAGAATGAGCGAGGGGCCCCATTGCCATGCGCGCGCGATTAGGATCAAAAGATGCTTCATGCGCGCGTCTGCGCACTCTTGCGCTGTCCGCGTCTGGGACCACGCCGCCGAGGTCCATCACCCTCGCCTTTGGCTGCGCGTGCGAGGGCCTTATCCAGCTCTGCGACCATCGTTTGAAAGTCGCGCTCGAGGCCCCCGGCTCGGCCCACCAGAATGTGGTCATGATGCGCCATACCCTTTTCAGGCAGAGCCGTTCGCAGAAGCTCACGAAATCGCCTTTTCATGCGATTGCGCACGACAGCGTTGCCGATCTTCTTGGTTACGGTCACACCAAAACGCTTTCCGCAGCCGCCATTGGATCGCGTCAGCAACACGAAACCAGGCTTCGCGTTGCGAAGACCCTTGTTCGCAGCGACAAAATCGGCGCGTTTGGTAACGACGGACAGCATCCTGTGACGCTTACGACAAACGGGCCCCCGATGGGAGCCCGTTGAAATGGCCGTGCTTGCTAAAGCGCACGCCAAGAGAACCGCGCCCTATCTTAGAGCGCGTACCTGCTCTAGCGAATCAGGCGGTCAGTTGCTTGCGACCGCGGCGACGGCGCGCGCGCAGCAGCTTGCGACCACCCACAGTCGCTTTACGCGCAAAGAAGCCATGGCGGCGCTTGCGCACGAGATTGCTGGGCTGGAAAGTCCGCTTCATTTCGTCCTCGAATATCTGGTTCGGCAGGAAAGCAAGTCACTGTGTGACGTCGCCCTTCAACCGGGGGAGCTTTAGCCCGGCCATGCATCCACATAGCGAGCGTTACATTAGGCGCGGGCAGTTATGGGAAACCGCTTTATGAGTCAAGGAAAGGCTTGCTCAGATCCATGCGCAGGCTTGCCAAGGCCACACTCGCGACATCGCTATACCCAATGCTGGGTTGCCACCGAGCGTCACGCAGGTTCGAATACGCCAACTTAGAGCGCCCGGCTGGAGTGCGTTCAGGCTTCACTTTTCGCAGCCTTGGGGCCGTCCATGGCAGCATTTCATCAGCGCGCAGCCACTTCGCGCTGCGATGGGGCACCGAATTGGTCATGGCATAGAACGCGCGGGCGTCGGCCTCGCTCATCCCCATTTCGACATAATAGTCGAGGTAAAGGCGATTGGCTGCGTGGTCAGGCCCATAGTCATCAGGTTCGCGGCCATGATTGTCGATCCAGGAATGAACCGCAATCCAGGCGCCCGGCTCAACGCATTGCTGAACCCCGGCGAGGAACAGCTCAACCGCCCCGGACCGCACTGACCCATGGCTGGGCACATATGTGCTGATCCCATGGGCGCGAATCCGGCGCCCCACCGCCAGATTGGCGATGTCATTGCTGGTGCCGGGCGCCTCAACCATCTCAAGCGTTGTGAGCGCGGGATAGTCGCGCATCATCGCGTCAAAATGGCGAGGAGACGAACCGTCGGTCGATCCCATCATGGCCACACGATGTTCGTCGAGGACAAGAAAAGGACCATACTGCGCGAGAGGACGCTTATGCGCCTGTCTTGACAGCCGCGCTGTGAAACGCGCCGCGCTGGAGGTAACAGCGGCGCGACGTGTCGCTTCGGCTCGCTCAAGAGAGCGCGGCGTTGCCCGACGTGATGAAGCCTCAACGGCGTCATCAATCCTGACCCATTGTTGCAGGGCCGGATCCCATTCCTCGACCCAGCTTGTGGTTATGACCGTGCTTTGACCAAGCGATGACCCGGCCCAAACCGGGCTAGCCCATCCAATCGCGGACATGGCGACAATCTGCACAAAGGCGGCAAAAGCGGCAATCCATTGCATGCCCACTCAAGTGCCCCAGTGCCACTGACGAAATCGCAAAGGTTTATACTTGCGAAAAGCTTGCGTAACCGCACCAAGTTCCTCGACAATACTCTGTTAACTCTGCAATAGGTTGCCATAAGATAGGGATATTGGGGCATCGCCTCAGCATTAGGGGGTTAACGCGTATGGTCGCGCTTGTCCGGACGGTCGCGTATCTTGGCCTCGAGGCCAAGCCCGTCGAAGTTCAATGCCAGGTGGCCAGCGGATTGCCCCGGTTCTCGATCGTGGGATTGCCCGACAAAGCGGTAAGCGAAAGCCGCGAGCGCGTTCAAGCCGCCATGGCCGCGATGGGGCTGGCCATGCCTCCCAAGCGGATCACGGTGAACCTGTCGCCCGCCGACTTGCCCAAGGATGGATCGCATTACGACCTGCCCATCGCGCTTGCCTTGCTGGCCGCCATGGGCGTGACGGACGCGGAGCAATTGGGCGATTGGATTGCGGTGGGTGAACTCGCCTTGGATGGGCGCGTTGTTGCCTCGCCCGGTGTGCTGATCGCGGCTTTGCACGCCAGCGAGGCGGGCTGCGGTCTAATATGCCCCGCCGATCAAGGCTCGGAAGCCAAGTGGGCCAGCGGCGTGCCGATCCTCGCCCCGCGCGATTTGAGCGGCCTTCTGGCTCACCTTAAAGGATCGATCGTTCTGCCCGAACCCAGCCGAGGCGCGGTGACCGAGGCCCCGAACGTGGCAGACCTGAAACAGGTGAAGGGTCAGGAGACCGCAAAACGCGCGCTCGAAATCGCGGCCGCTGGTGGGCACAACCTTTTGATGGTCGGCCCGCCAGGATCGGGCAAAAGCCTGTTGGCCTCGTGCCTGCCGGGCATCCTGCCTGAGTTGACGCCTTCGGAGGCTCTTGAGGTTTCGATGGTGCAATCGGTGGCCGGAACACTCGAGGCTGGCCAGATCAGCCGCGCGCGCCCGTTTCGCGCACCCCATCATTCGGCAAGCATGGCAGCTTTGACTGGTGGCGGGCTGAAAGTGCGCCCCGGTGAAGTCAGCCTTGCGCATTTGGGCGTCCTGTTCCTCGACGAGCTGCCCGAATTCCAAAGGCAAGTGCTCGATTCGCTGCGCCAACCGCTGGAGACAGGGCAAGTCGATGTCGCGCGCGCGAACGCGCACGTCGCGTTCCCTGCGAATGTGCAATTGATCGCCGCGATGAACCCCTGCCGCTGCGGGCACGCGGGCGAAGCGGAGAACATCTGTTCGCGCCATCCACGCTGTGTCGCGGAGTATCAAGGGCGTTTGTCAGGGCCACTGATTGATCGGATTGATCTGCACGTCGAAGTCGGTGCTGTGAGCGCGCAAGATCTGGCGCTGCCTCCCCCCGCAGAAGACAGCGCCATCATCGCCAAGCGCGTCAAGGAAGCGCGCTCGCGCTGTGAAAGCCGAAACGTACGCGCCAACGCCGAGCTTCAGGGCGACGCGCTTGAAGCCTTCGCCACACCTGATGACGAAGGCCGCGCGTTGTTGATGCGCGCGGCGGCAAAGCTGCGCCTTTCGGCGCGCAGCTACACACGCATTCTGCGCGTGGCCCGCACCATTGCCGACCTGGGCGGCGCGGCGGATGTAGGCCGCCCTCACATCGCTGAAGCTCTCAGCTATCGGCAGTTTATAGGTGTGCGATGAATGCTGGCGCTGTGAGGCGCCTTCATGTTTGAGCCATCGCCTTCATGGTTGATTTAAATCGGCGCAGCCTTGCTGCTGATCGCCTGTGGCATACGCGACGAGTTGCGCTTGCGCGTTTTGATTATCGCCGCGACCCTTATCTACATCGCCTATTACTTTACGCTATCGACAGGTCCTCTATTGGAACCGATCATCACCAGCGCTTTGATGGTGGGCGTAAATCTCTGGGTGCCTAGCCAAATTGTGCTGGAGCGAACCACCCTTCGCCTGTCAGACGATGAGAAAAAGCTGTTCGACGCGTTCGAAACACTGACGCCCGGGCAGTTCCGGCGGATCCTGAAGATTGCCAAATGGGCGCGCGCGGACGACCCCGAAGGCACCTTGCTCACCCGCGAGGACACGCCATCCGAAGCGCTGATTTACATCTTTGAAGGGATCGTCTCGGTCGAGAAGAAGGGGCGCCAGTTCCGCTTGCCCGATGGCAACTTTGTGGGCGAGGTTGCCTTTGTGCTCAACCGAAAGACAACCAAAACATCGGTGGCACCCGAGGGCGTGCGCTATGTGGAATGGGACTCGTCCGAATTGCGGCGACTAAGCGCCAAGTATCCCAATCTTGGCAACGCTTTGAACGCGCTTTTGACCCGCGATCTCGCCCGCAAGCTCAACGCCAGTTATCGCCCTGACGACGCCATGCCGGCCACAACGGAAAGCCGGGAATTGCTCGAAAGCGTGGACGCCTAGACCGCCCTCGCGCGCACGACCTCACAGAATTCCTCGCCATAGGTTTCCAGCTTTTTGGCTCCGACGCCGGGCAAGCCTGCCATTTCAGCAAGGCTCGCAGGTTTTTCCGCTGCCATCGCGCGCAGAACGCTGTCGTGAAAGATGATGTAAGCGGGAATGCCGTTGGCCTTGGCCAGCGCTGCCCGGCGCGCACGCAACGCTTCGAACAAAGGATCTCCGGTCGGGTTGGGCGTCGCGCTTGCGCGCGCGCGGCCTTTCTTGGGTGGCGGTTCAGCGATGCTCACCACCCGCTCCCCCTTAAGCACCGCTCGGGCGGCAGGCCCAAGCGCCAGACCACCATACTCAGTGGTGACAAGCATTTCGTGCGCCATCGCCGCGCGCATGACCGAGCGAAGCAGTGGCGCTTCCTCACTCTTCAGAATGCCAAAAACCGACAGGTTCTCGTGGCCGCGCTGCTGGATGCGCTCATCCTCGCGGCCTTGCAGCACCTTTTCGATATAGCCGATCCCAAAGCTCTGGCCGGTTCGGTAGACAGCGGACAAAAGCTTCTGCGCGAGCTCGGTGACATCAATCACCTTGGGAGGCTCCAAGCAGATATCGCAGTTCCCGCAGGGCTCTTGCGGCTCCTCGGCGAAGTGACGAAGCAGAATGTTTCGGCGACATGTCGACGCTTCCAAAAGGCCCGCCAAGGCGTTGAGACGGGAACGCTCGGCTCCCTGGCGCTCTTCGTCGACGCCCTGCAGCCATTGCCGCGCGCGGGCGAAGTCCGAAGCGCTCCAAAACAGCTGCGCTTCAGCCGGATCGCCGTCGCGCCCCGCTCGGCCCGTTTCCTGATAATAGGCCTCGATCGATTTGGGCAGCGCGGCGTGCGCGACAAAGCGAACGTCGGGCTTATCGATCCCCATGCCAAAGGCGATAGTTGCCACCATCACCATGTCTTCCGAAGCCACGAATTCCGCTTGCACCGCAGCGCGTTGGTCCGCGGGCAGCCCTGCGTGATACACACCGACGCGGCGTCCCGTTGACGCCAGCTTCTCAGCCAGTTGCTCGCACCCCTTGCGGCTTCCGGCGTAGACAATCCCGGCGCCGGTCGATCGCGTGACATACTCAATGATCTGCCGGGTCCCGCCATCGCGCGCGGTGATGGTGTAGCGGATGTTGGGCCGGTCAAACCCGGCGACGATCAAACCGTCTTCGGGCAGGCCCAGTTGGTTGAGAACATCGGCGCGCGTGGCCTTGTCGGCGGTGGCAGTAAGGGCAAGGCGCGGGACGCTGCCGAATTCATCCAGCAAGGATCGAAGGTCGCGGTAGTCAGTGCGAAAATCGTGCCCCCACTCGGACACACAGTGCGCTTCGTCGATAGCGAACAGGGCAATGTGTGACTTTTCCAGCAACGCGCGAAAGCCGCTGGTGTTGGCGCGTTCGGGCGCGACATACAGCAGGTCGAGCTGGCCTTCGCGAAGAGCCTGCGCCGTGGCGGCGTTGTCCATATCCGCGCTGTTCATCGACGCTGCGCGAATGCCAAGCGCTTTGGCGGAGCGGATCTGGTCGTGCATCAAGGCGATCAACGGCGATATGACGATGGCGGTGCCCGGCCGTACGAGGGCGGGCAGTTGGTAGCACAGCGATTTGCCCGCGCCGGTCGGCATCAGAGCCAGAGTGTTTGCGCCGCGCAAGACGCGCTCGATCACCTCGGCTTGTTTGCCGCGAAAGTCCGCGTAGCCGAACGTGGTTTGCAGGATGGCCCGTGCGTGATCCATCGACGGCGCGGTCGGGCTGTTAGACGGGGGTGAGGAGGTGTCGGCGACCATCGTAAGTCCACCTACGCCACCTTAAGGGGCAATGTTCAAGGGAGGTGGGGGTGGCTTTCCAGCGTTTGGTACGCCAGCCCACGAATTTTGGCGAAGCGTTATTGAGCCGCAGCCTTGCGTGCAGCGCCAATCTCGATCACGTCGTCTGTACCCAGCGTGTGACGGGGCGACGCGACCGTTCCGTCCGCGCGCTTGCCCACATCCGCGCGCTTTACAAGGTTGAGGCCGGTGTGATCGAGGATGCGGCCATCGTGCGAAAGCATGGAGACCGGGCCAACCGGCAGGCGGTCGCGCTCGTCCCCCAGGACAGGATCTTCAGCGACGAACTCGCTGCCGTATTTCTGACCCCATTGGCGCAAAGCGACCATCGCAGGCAGCAAATCGAAGCCTTTTTCGGTCAAACGATACTCAATCTTGCGGCGATCATCTTCGCAAGGCTCTCTTTTCAGGATGCCGTGCTCGACAAGTTTCGCCAAGCGATTGGACAGAATATTACGCGCAATACCGAGCTCGCTCAGAAACTCTTCGAAGTGCTTGAGCCCGTTAAAACTCGCCCGCAAGATCATGAACGACCAACGTTCGCCCATAACTTCAAGTGCTTGCGGTAAGCCGCAGTCGATCAGTTCGCGCAGTGATTCTCTTACTTCGCCCATATTCAGTCCTCTCGCTGCAACCTTTCTACCGCGATTCGCGGCGGAAACACAATCCGATACAAAACAATTTCAGTTTTAGGTTGCAACTGAAAACCGAATCACTTAGGTGGCAATCAGCAACCGGTTTTGATTTGAAACGTTGCGCTGCACAATATTGGTTACCCCGACGATAAAACAAGGATGAATAGCGATGACCCTCTCTCTTAACGCTGCCACCCGCTTCTCTCTCGCCGCGACCGCCGCTTTGGCGATCGGCACCACGCTTGCTCCGATCGCGAGCCAAGCCGCCGCGCCGTACTACACCGCCAAGCTGGCCGCCCCCGCTACCGACGACCGCGCGGTTGCTGGCGGTGTTGCCTGGGCGTGCAAGGACGATATGTGCGTGGCCGCCAAAGGCACTAGCCGCCCGATGCGCATCTGCCGCGGCCTCGCGCGTGAGTTTGGCGAAGTCACAAGCTTCACCGCCAAGGGCAAAGAGCTCGACGCGGAAAAGCTGGCCAAGTGCAACGGCAAGTAAGCCGGGCTGACACAATGTAAGTTCCCAAGACCACCTGCAACTCTCCACGCGGGCGGTCACCTAAGACCCCCGGCGCAGCCTGTCCCCAAAAGCTGCGACCGGGGGATTTTTATATCCGCTTTACAGAAAGCCTGAAGCGATCAGCTGACCCTCAAGAGCGCTCGCATCGGTGAACACATGCGCGTCCCAGCCGCGTGCCCTCGCCGCCTCAACATTCGCCGGATTATCATCGGTGAAGAACAGATCCGCGCCGCCGCGACCGCTGCGCTCCTCAACAATCTGATATATCCGTGGACTGGGCTTGGCGACCTTCTCGACGCCCGAGACGATTACATCGTCGAACCGATCAAAGATCGGCGCGGTCGGGCGAAACCCTTCCCAGAATTCGTCGCCAAAGTTCGTGAGACAGAACAGCGGAACGCCCTTTTCGTGCAAACGGCAAACCAATTCGTGTGAGCCATCGACCGGCCCGGGCACCGTTTCGTTGAAGCGTGCGGCGTAGGCGCGAATATGCTCTTCATAGTCGGGAAACAGGGCGATACGTTCGGGCACCATTGCGCTGAGCGGGCGTCCCCGGTCATGTTCGAAATGCCATTCCTCCGTCACGACATGAGCCAAGAACCAATCGAGTTCTTCGCTGTCTTCGATCAGCTTTTCGAACAGAGCGCGCAATTGCCAGTGGTACAGAACCCGCCCCACATCAAAGACCACCGCTTTGCCCTGGCTCAACACGAACGCTCCTCAAATGGCGGCGGCCCGCTCACCACGTTAGAGGAGGGCCCCAGCAAAGCCAATACGAAAGCCCACCAGCAATCAATATCGCTTAGCCCTGGCGAGCCTTGAAGCGACGGTTGGTCTTGTTGATGACATAGGTGCGTCCGCGACGACGAATAACACGGCAATCGCGATGACGGTTTTTCAGCGACTTGAGGCTGTTGCGGATTTTCATTTTCGGTCTCTCAAAAACAAAGCGCGCCGGAATCGATCCGACGTGCGGAAATTACGCGGCTGCCGTTAGCTGGAAGCGCCGCTTGCGTCAACGTTAGGCTTTGCGAATCTCGGACAGCTTTCGCTCCCAAGCCAAGGCGTGGCGGATGATCGTATCGATATCCGCGTGCTGCGGTTCCCAAGGCACCGTCGATCGCAGCAGCGACGAATCGGAAATCAACTGTCCCGGATCACCGGCCCGGCGCCCTTCAGTGCGTCGTTCGATCTTCATGTTGGTCACACGATCGACAGCATCCAGCACTTCGAGAACCGAAAAGCCGCGCCCATAGCCGCAATTCATCATCAGCGATCGCTGAGGGTGCTCAAGCAGCGCCTCCAGCGCCAGGACATGCGCGTTCGCCAGATCGCTGACATGAATATAGTCGCGCACGCCCGTGCCATCGAGCGTGTCGTAATCCGTGCCAACGACGCTGACATGGCTGCGTTTGCCCAGCGCGGCCTCCACGGCGACCTTGATCAGGTGCGTCGCCCCGGCTGTCGATTGTCCGGTCCGCGCTTCAGGATCAGCGCCCGCCACGTTGAAATATCGCAGCGCGCAGAAATTCATCGCGTGAGCCGCGCTTGTATCGGTGAGCATCTGTTCGGTCATCAGCTTTGACCAACCGTAGGGGTTGATCGGCCTTTGCGGCGTGTCCTCGCGCACGGCGTCGGTGTCCGGCATGCCATAGGTTGCGGCAGTGCTGGAAAAGATAAAGTGCGCAACCCCGGCGGACACCGCCGCTTCAATCAAGGCGCGGCTCTTCACCGTGTTGTTGTGATAGTACTTCAGCGGGTCTTCGACGCTTTCCGGCACGACGATTGAGCCAGCGAAATGCATGATGGCGCCGATCTTCTGCTCTGCGAATATGCGCGCCAAAAGCTCGGCATCCTCAATGTCGCCTTCGTAAAAAGGAACATCGCCCGGCACCGCGAAGCGAAAGCCGGTGGTCAAGTTATCGATGACCGCAACGTCCCAGCCTGCGTCAGCAAGGGCAAGGACAGCGTGGCTGCCGATATAGCCGGCCCCGCCGGTGACGAGGACGCTGGGTTTTGATGTGTTTCGCATAGCGGCTCCCGCTACTAGCCGCCCCCTAAAAGCCCGTGAAGCGATTTTCGAATAGCTTCTTAGTTTTGCAGGAGAGGGCTTTAAGCCTATGCTCGCGCGGAGGAGAAGGAAGCCCCCATGTCTATCCGAATGTCTATCCGAGATCTTAAGACACCACTGCCACGCATCCATCACGGCGGCTTCGCCATTTTGACGGCGCTCGCGCTCAGCGCCTGCGCGGCGGGCAGCTACACCGGCCCGGTTGAAGTCACTCGCTTCGTAGCGGCGCAATCCAGCCAACTGGGACAAGGCACCATCGCGGTGCGATTCGCCGAAGATCTGGAGAACGAAGCCGCGTTGGACGCGTTTCGCGGCGCGGTCAGCGATGAGCTGTCCCTGCTTGGCTACACCGTCATCGGCAACGAAGAAACCGCCGGTCAAATCGCGACAATTGATACCAGCCGTAACCCGGTCGACGCTCCGCAAGGCGGGAACCCCGTCAATGTAGGCGTTGGCGGGGGAACCGGATCGTTTGGGTCGGGCGTTGGCCTAGGCGTTGGGATCAATCTGGGCGGCGGCAACAGTTCGCCGCGCGTCCAGTCCGAGCTCAGCGTCGCCATCGCCGCCAGAGGCGAAGGCTCGGCCTCAAACCTTTGGGAAGCGCGCGCGCAGTTTCCGACCAGCATCAATTCGGATTACGCTCCGGTCGAGATCAACGCGCGCACTCTCGCCGCCGCCGTTTTCAAGGACTTCCCTGAAGGTAGCGGTGAGACCGTCAGCCTCAAAGCCAGCGAGCTCGTCCAACCGTGATGGGCCTTCACATCGACGCCGCCTTCGATAGCGGCAATATCGAAGTTCTTTCGATCGACGGGCGAACGGCCAAACTTGCGATCCCGAAGGATCGCCATTCGAACTTTTTTCAGTGGTTCCACTTTCGAGTGTCAGGCGCCGCATCACAGCCGATTGTATTGAAGATCACCGGTTTGAACGCCAGCGCCTATCCCGGCGGCTGGCCCGGATACGACGCGTGCGTTTCTGAGGATCGCCAATATTGGGGCCGCGCGCCCAGCCGCTTTGACAAAAACGAAGACGGCGGCACGCTGACCATCGAATACACGCCCACCGGCGGGGTGGCTTACTTTGCCTATTTCGCGCCCTACTCGATCGAGAGGCCTCACGATTTGATCGCGGAGGCGGCGGCGAGTGAAGGCGAGGAACTCGACCGGTAAACCGAGACGCTGGATGGTCGCCCCCTCGATTCGCTCGAGATGGGCGAGGGCGCTTTGAAAATCTGGCTTTACGCGCGCCAGCACCCTGGCGAGAGCATGGCGCAATGGTGGATGGAAGGGGCGCTGGAATGCCTCACCGATCTATCCGATCCGGTGGCGCGGGCGCTGCGCAAACACGCGCGCCTTCATATCGTGCCCAACTGCAACCCCGACGGATCAGCCAGAGGGCACTTGCGCACCAACGCTGCGGGCACCAATCTCAACCGGGAATGGGCCGAACCATCGGCTGAGAAGTCGCCCGAAGTGCTCGCCATACGCAATCGCATGGATGAAACAGGCGTCGACTTCGCCATGGATGTGCACGGCGACGAGGCGATCCCGGCGAACTTTATTGCCGGGTTTGAAGGCATTCCTAGCTGGACCGACGCGCTTGGCGATCAATATTACCGTTACCAGCGCATATTGGATCGCCGTACGCCCGATTTTCAAACCGAGCTGGGATATCCCAAGACGCCCGCTGGGCGAGCCAATCTGGGCATCAGCACCAACCAGGTGGCCGAACGTTACGGGGCCTGCGCCATGACGCTTGAAATGCCGTTTAAGGATCTTGCGGCGTTTCCTGAGCCTGAGCAGGGGTTGGCGCGCGAACTCCTCTAGTCGCGGGCTCTGTATTTCCTCGCCGGCCTGGTCGTTTTGATCGTTACGTCGGACGGGTGACCCATTCATGATGGCAGACACAGCCTACTTGTTATAGATGGATTGAGAGATCGCACTGAGGGAGGAAGACCATGACCTATCTTACACGCCGAACGCTGATCGCGGGTCTCACAGCCAGTTCGGGTCTTGCGCTTCTTCCAAGCGCAGCGCGCGCGCAATTGGGGCTAGGGGGTCTCGGCCTTTCGTCCATACTCGGGAAAGCCACCGACAGCGCGCTCGACAAGCTGGCGCAGCCCGGCGCGTTCTACGACGATGAGGATATTCGCGTCGGCTTGCCGATCGTGGGCAGCAGCTCCGGCGGGCTGCTGGGTTCGATCCTTGGAGGGGCGAGCCGGCTGGGCGTCCTCGACGGCGTCACACGCAAAATCAACGACGCCGCTGGTATCGCAGCCGGAGAAGCGAAGCCGATCTTCCGCGAGGCTATCGATAACCTATCCTTCAGTGACGCGCCTGACATCATCAAGCAGGACGATGGCGGGACACAATATCTGCGACGTTCGTCCAACGACGCGCTCCACGCCAAGCTTCAGCCTCTGGTGGATAACGCATTGGAAAGCCTGGGGGTCTATTCAACCTTCGACAGCCTGGCTGAAAAGCACAGCTTCATCCGGCGCGCAGGGCTAGACCGTGAGAGCATCAACACCTCGGTCACCGACCAGGGCCTTGATGGGATATTCAGCTATATCGGCAACGAAGAGCGCGAGTTTCGCAAAGACCCAATCGGTGGCGTCACCAAATCCCTGGGCGACCTGTTTGATCGTTAGGTTAAATGCCCTGGACCGAAGGCGTGCGGCAAAAGCTGCGATAGCAACACCCGGCGCACTTCATCCTTACCGACACACAGCACGATGGGATCGGTTCCGCCAAGCTGCGCAATCTCATTCAAGACCTGACGGCAACGCCCACAGGGGGTAATCGGCGCGCCGTCACCCTTATAAATCGGGCCGGTCACCGCAACGGCGAGCAAGCCTCCCCGCCGACCTTCGCCAAAGGCGCGTGATACCGCGACGGTCTCCGCGCAAAGAGCCAGCCCATAGCTGGCATTCTCGACGTTGCTGCCGGTGATTATCGCGCCGTCATCAAACAGAAGCGCGGAACCAACCTGATAATCCGAATAGGGCGCGTAAGCGTGTTCTCCGGCCGCGCGCGCCGCCGCGATCAACTCGGCTTCTTGTTCTTTGCTTAGATTCATTGCTGCACCACCACCCACTCCAATGGCTCGTCCGCCGCTTCGCTCATTAGCTGACCGTTCGCGGTCCATAACAGCCAAGGGCGCGGCGCATAGCGTGGGCGCAATCGATCACGCACCAGCCATAAATCTCGGTCCAACGCATTCGAAACCGCAAACCGCGTTTCAAACGCTTCCCCCACCTTAAGGATAACCGGCTGTCCTGCGTGCAGCTCAATCTGGTTCACGAAGGTCAAGATCTCGCTCGTTACCGCTGCGTCGCTAACGCTTGGATCACACGAGCTTGGCATTTTAATCAGAGCAATAGCCGGAGGCAGCATTGACAGATCACGCGCCACCATACGCGTGAAAAGCGCTGATTGCGGATCAGCGCGTTGGCATGGGTCGAACGATTGCACCACGCCGACCTTCAGTCCCGCCTCAGAAGCCGCTTCAATTCGATCCCGAAAGCCGGGATCGGACGGATCTCCTACAGCGGCGAGTTCTAAGTAGACAAGGGACGCCCCTGTCGCTTTCAGCGTCTCAAAACGAACCGCCGATGCGCCAGCGGCAATCACGGCGCCTTGTTCGGGATAGACCTCTTGATCCGGACGCCAGGATCGCATCTCGAACCAAAACCAGCCCGCGTACACGGCCGCAATCAGGCCCACCAAAGCGCTGAGTTGAAACATCCGTCGGAACACTCCGGCTCCGGCTTTGCGGCGCGGCTTGGTTCGGGACGATTGGGCCATAGCGAAGGCTGGTAAGCGGAGCGCTGCTCCGCTCAACCTTTAATGTGCAGCACACAAATAAGGGTGAACAAACGCCGAGCGGTGGCGAAATCCGTCTCTACCTTACCTTCCAACCGCTCAAGCAGCAGTTCAGCCGCTTGGTTATGAATTCCCCGGCGAGCCATATCGATCGTTTCAATCTCAGCCGGCGTCGCCTTTCGAATCGCTTGGTAATAACTGTCACAAATCGCGAAGTATTCGCGTATCGGCCGTCGAAAGCGGGCAAGCCCAATAAGCAGCGTTTCGAGCAATTGCTCCTCAGCATCACTAACGTCCATCGCCAGTCGACCGTCGCGTACGCCAAGAAACAAACGGTATGGCCCTTTCGCTCCCTTTTCGGCGCTCTTGAGTGGCTTGAAGGTGTTCTCTTCGATCAAGTCGTAGATTGCGACACGCCGCTCCTGCTCAACATCCGCGCTGCGCCAAAGAATGGTCGTCTCATCAAGCGAAATATGAGCGATCCTTTGCGATGTCATCGAGGAATCGGGCGGAAGGTTCGACATGAAGGAGAGCCTTCGCAGATCGAGGGGGGCGACATCAAGCGTTTCGATTCAAACACACCAGCATGCCCTTCCCCACTATCCACAGAGCAAGCCCCGTTTGGGGAAATATATTGATGAGCTTTCTCTTGCGATGAGCGCGTACGCGCCGCAATCAGGCCTAATGGATGAAACAGATACGCTGCTTTTCCCAAGCGACGACACCAAAGACGCCGATAGCGCTGGCCGCAGGCTGCCTTCAAACCTTGAGGCAGAGGCGGCTTTTCTGGGCGCGGTTCTGATCGATAACCGTGTGATTGAAGAGTTGCGCACGCCCATCCGCCCTCACCACTTCTTCGAACCGTTGCATGAGCGTATTTACGAGAAAATACTCAAGGCGGTCGATCTGAACCGCACGGCTTCGCCGGTGACCTTGCGCCCGCAGTTCGAAGGCGACCCAGCGCTGAAAGATCTGGGCGGCCCCAGCTATCTCGCCAAGCTGACCGCGAATGGATCAGGCTTGTTGGCGCCGCACGAACTTGCACAGCAAATCTATGACTTGGCGCTTCTGCGCGAATTGGTCAGCGTCGGGCGCGGTCTTGTAGAAGGCGCGCTGGACACATCCGAAACGGTTCAACCAATGGATCGTATTGCCGAGGCCGAAGCCGACCTGTTTAAGGTCGCCGAAGGCGCGGAAACCGGCAATGAGGCCTCCAGCTTCCGCGACGCTTCGCTGACAGCGATCAAAATGGCCGAAGCGGCGATGAATTCAGGCGGCGGACTGTCCGGAAAGACAAGCGGCATTTCGGTAATCGACCAGAAGACCGCCGGACTTCATAACTCAGACCTTGTCATCCTCGCCGGGCGCCCCGGTATGGGTAAGACGTCGCTTGCGACAAACATCGCATTCAATTGCGCCGAGGAACATCTGCGCTTCCTGCAAGATGGTGGTGAACACAATTACGGCGCTCCGACCGCCTTTTTCAGCTTGGAAATGAGCGCGGACCAATTGGCAACGCGTATCTTGGCAGAACAGGCAGAAATCAGTTCAGAGACCTTGAGAACCGGTAAGATGAGCCGGGATGATTTCCAGAAACTTAGCTTTGCCAGCCAGCGTTTGGCGGAACTGCCGCTCTTCATTGACGATACTCCAGCGCTAACAATTGCCGCCCTTCGCAACAGGGCGCGCCGTCTGAAACGCAGACACGATATCGGGTTGATCGTCGTTGATTACCTGCAGTTGTTGCAAGGTTCGGGCCGCGCAAACGACAATCGCGTCAACGAGATTTCAGAGATCAGCCGCGGCCTCAAGACCCTTGCCAAAGAGCTTAGCGTCCCGGTGATCGCGCTGTCGCAGCTAAGCCGCGCGGTTGAGCAGCGCGACGACAAGCGCCCGATGCTGTCTGATCTTAGAGAATCCGGCTCAATCGAGCAGGACGCCGATATGGTTTGGTTCATCTACAGGGCAGATTACTATCATGAAGCCCTGCGCCCCGACACTCCATCTGAGACAAGCAGCGCCGACGTGGTGGAGAAATACAAGATCTGGGAAGAGAAGTATCTCGAGTTGAAGAACAGAGCGACATTGATTGTTGCCAAGCAACGCCACGGCTCCACCGGCAATATCCCGCTGCACTTCCAAAGTGAGATCACCAAATTCTCGTCACCGAATTGGAAGTACGACGAAAACGATTTTGGCTAGTTTGCGCCCGTTTCGCCCAACTGCGTTTCCTTGACTCTCAGCCACCTCGCACCTAGGTGGCGTGCTTCAATTCCAAAAAACCAGATTGAAAGAGGCCTATAGATGGCACGCGTTACCGTTGAAGATTGCGTCGACAAGATTCCCAACCGGTTCGACCTTGTCCTGCTTGCCGCGCAACGCGCTCGGGAAATCTCGGGCGGTAGCGAACTGACAATTGATCGTGATCGCGACAAGAACCCCGTTGTGGCTCTGCGCGAAATTGCCGAGCAGACGATCAAGCCACGCGAGCTTTCGGAGGCTATGGTCACCGGCCTTCAGAAAATCCTTCCTGATGACGAAGACGACGCTGATGAAATCGGTTCGCTTAGCCAATCGGCCGAAGCGCTGCGGATTACAGCGTCAGCTCCAACCCGGTCTACTTCGATCGGAGCAGACTACGAAGGCTAGTGCGTTCGCGTATTTGCATCTAGAAAGGTCGCCTTATCGGCGGCCTTTTTTTTGCTTGGCGCTTTGCCAGGACCTTTGGTTAAGCGCGTTAAACGCATGGTTACAACCATGCGATTACAAGGGCTCAAGGGTGCAAGAAAGCATTTGGCCGGAAAGCAGAGTGAGCCAGAAAAAGGGCGAGGCGAGACAAAGAAAATGGCTTCTATTGCAGTCTACAGCGTGAAAGGCGGCGTCGGGAAGACGACTTTCTCGGTCAACCTTGCCTGGTGCGCCGCCCAGATATCCAAACGCAAGACTTTGCTCTGGGATCTTGATCCGGCTAATGGATCGGGATTCCTTCTAGGCGTCGATCCGAAGAAAAAGCGCGCGGCGACCAGTGTCTTTTCAGCTGACCGTGAACCATCAAAGCTGATCCAAAAGACCGACTATGATCTTCTGCATCTTTTGCCCGCGGACGAGAGCATTCGTTCGCGCGATCGGCAGTTCGAAAGCTTCGGCAAAAAGAGGAAGATGGCAAAGCTGGTTGGAGCGCTCGGCAAAGAATACGACCGGATCATCCTCGATTGCCCACCGGTTCTGAACGAGCTTAGCACGCAAGTGATGCGCGCAGCCGACCTAGTGATCGTACCACTGCCGCCTTCCCCGCTTTCAACCCGAGCCTTTGAGGTTGTGGTCGAAGAAGTGCGCGGGTCAGGCAAGAAGCACCCTCCGATCCTTCCTGTGCTTTCGATGCTCGACATGCGTCGCAATCTGCACCGCGAAGCACGAGAGGCGAACCCGAAATGGCCGGCGGTCCCGCTGGCGAGCGCCGTGGAACAATGCGCTGTGGAACGCAAACCGGTTGGAGCTTTTGCCCCACGCGCTCCAGCCGCAAGAGCGTTTGCGCAACTGTGGACGGCGATTGAGCGCAAGCTCGCGCAAAAGTAACCCGCGTAACGCTTGGGCGGGCCAATCGTGGCGAAACCCTTGGCGCATTCTTGGCGTTCCCTTTTGGTCTCTCC
>ERZ1740070.191-NODE-191-length-43193-cov-14.750336_pt1 | contig 43193 bp, 46 predicted proteins | sample MGYA00581734_ERZ1740070 | MGnify/ENA primary metagenome ERZ1740070 (study PRJEB43018, sample SAMN04849744) | marine metagenome | isolation source: floating plastic debris | place: Pacific Ocean | collected 2008-09-01 | study: EMG produced TPA metagenomics... | reverse complement strand
ACCGCCATAAACGCTTCCTGAGGAATTTCTACGTTACCTACCTGGCGCATTCTCTTCTTTCCTTTCTTTTGTTTTTCCAGAAGCTTTCTTTTTCGTGTTATATCACCTCCATAACATTTGGCAAGGACATTTTTCCTCATAGCTTTAACCGTCTCCCTGGCAATGATCTTTGTACCGATAGATGCTTGAATGGCTATTTCAAACATTTGCCGTGGTAAAAGCTCCCTTAATTTCTCACACAAACGCTTGCCCCATTCGTAGGCCTTGTCTCTGTGAACAATAGCCGAAAGGGCATCTACTTTCTCTCCATTTAGCATGATATCGAGTTTGATCATGTTTGACTTTCTGAAGCCAATCAACTCATAATCCAGCGAGGCATACCCACGGGATATAGTCTTAAGTTTATCAAAAAAGTCAAATACAATTTCAGATAATGGCAACTCAAATGAAAGCTCCACTCTGTCCGATGTGAGGTAAACCTGATTCTGAATTATCCCACGTTTATCCATGCAAAGACTGATTATACTGCCGATGTAATCGGATTTGGTAATTATTTGTGCACGTATAAACGGCTCTTCTATATGCGAAATGGTATTGGGTTCGGGCATCTCAGAAGGAGCGTTAATATCGGTCTGGCTTCCATCCGTATGGATAGCGTGAAACTGGACAGACGGAACAGTAGTTATCACCGTCATGTCAAACTCGCGCTCCAGCCGTTCTTGCACTATTTCCATATGCAGCATGCCTAAAAAACCACAGCGAAAGCCAAAACCTAAAGCCGCTGAAGTTTCAGGTTCCCAAACCAATGAGGCATCATTCAGTTGGAGCTTTTCCATAGAAGCCCTTAGTTCCTCGTATTCACTGGTTTCAACAGGATAAATACCTGCAAAAACCATAGGTTTCACGTTTTCAAAACCCTTTACCGCCGCACATGGTCGATCCAGATGTGTAATGGTGTCTCCAACGGCCACCTCTTTGGCCACTTTAATTCCGGATATGATGTATCCTACATTTCCGGTACTGATGGAATCTCTTGGCTCCTGGTTTAACTTCAAAACGCCAATTTCGTCTGCGTCATATGTTTTTCCGGTATTAACGAACTTTACTTTATCTCCTTTTTTAATCTCCCCATTAAAAACCCGAAAATACACTTCAATACCTCTGAAGGAATTAAAAACCGAATCAAATATCATGGCTTGCAAGGGAGCATCGGGGTCTCCTGTGGGTGCAGGTATCCTTTCAACAATGGACTCTAAAATTTCAGGTATTCCTATTCCCTCTTTAGCGCTGGCATGGATCACATCAGAAGGATCACATCCAATTAGCTCCACAATCTGGTCCGTTACCTCTTCCGGCATAGCGCTTGGGAGGTCAATTTTATTCAAGACAGGGATGATTTCCAGGTCATGCTCCAACGCAAGATAAAGATTGGATATGGTCTGGGCCTCAATACCTTGAGCAGCATCCACGATCAATAAGGCGCCTTCACATGCAGCTATGGATCGAGAGACTTCGTACGAAAAATCCACATGACCCGGAGTGTCAATTAAGTTGAGTATGTAAGTGGTACCCTCGTGATTATACTCCATCTGGATAGCATGACTTTTGATCGTAATTCCCCGCTCACGCTCCAGATCCATATCATCCAGTAGCTGTTCTTGCATCTCACGATCTGATACGGTGCCAGTAGTCTGTAAAAGCCTGTCGGCCAACGTACTTTTACCGTGATCAATATGAGCAATTATGCAAAAGTTTCTTATGTTCTCCATCTATCCTTTCTCGATCTTTAAAATCCGCTATCTTCGAATTTTGAAGCGCAAAAGTAGTTAAATAATCCCGACAAGGAAACAAAGAATTTCTACTTGTAAAGAACCCCGACAATGACGATCGCAGAACGTAAAAAGCAGGAGAATATATCAGAATACATCATTCACATGTATCAAACCGAAGATCTAGTAAGAGCATTTGAATTTGACCTAAATCAGATCACAGAATATGTTATTAAGCATATACCCGGAGATGAAAATGAGAAGAAGCAATTGATACTTTGGTATGCAGAGGTTATCACTCAAATGAGTGAAGAACATATTAAAAAAGAAGGACACCTCAAATCAACTCAAGAAATAGTAACCCGGCTGCTGAATCTAAAAAATGTCCTTATCACTACGGATCAGGAATTTATAGCTGTTTGGAAAGCCGCTAAAAAAGCTGTTGAATCAAATCGGGACAAGACAGGCGCTAACGAAATTCAAGTTTGTTTAAACGGTATCTATGGTTTGTTGTTGTTGAGACTAAACGGCAAACCCGTCTCAGACGAAATTCTTAAACAAGCCGATCAGTTTGGTAATGTTTTATCTTACCTGAGCTATAAATACAAACAGCAAAAGTTTACAACTCCGAATTAACCTTGCGGTGTTAACCTGGCTAAATACTGATCATCATTGCTTCTATATAGTATTTCCATTTTGAGCCCGGCTTTCAAAGCATATTGATTCAATACCTTCTCTCCTACATAAAGCCAATTGAACCAGGGATCTTTTTGGCCTTTATACTCATATTGATATGAAATTTCGCCCAGTTCCGGGGCTGACTTAAAGTCGGGATGCATATAGGTAAGGTCGCTTGAATCCAGAAGGATTTGACCGCCTGGCCTTAGTAAAGTTCTTAAATGAATAAGGAAAGGCTCCAGGTATCTTAGTTTACCTGCAATCCCCAATCCATTCATGATCATGAACAAAGTATCAAAACTTTGGCCACTGAACTTCCATATATTTTCATTGATAACGTCTTTTACCCCTAAATGCCCGGCAATATCACAGGCATCTCGTGATAACTCTAAAGCGGCGACATCAAGTTTTTCCTGAATAACCACGGTGATCGCGCCTGTTCCTGCACCAATGTCCAGCGTTCTACCCTGGCATTGATCAATGGCAAGCTGTTCCAGCTCTGTAAAGTCTTCCGGCTCCCTGAAAAACACCGACACCGGCATATGCTCAAGGTCACCATATGAATTATGTAGTATGAGTTCTGTATCATCATTGCCTATGAGATAGTCATTTAGAGCGTGCCCAAATACATCGAATGTTGACAATTACTGAAGATACGTAGCTGCTCTTTTCTTTATGGCTTCTCGGTCTAATGGATTCTCACTATTTACATATGTAGTAGAAACGAGTTCAAAGAGAGCGTCCTCGTCGTAACCCAGCTTTCTCAGTACTTTAAGACAGAATTTCATCTCTTCCTTATGAATTCGTCCGTCAATTTTCATTACCATAACAAGATTGGTCATCAAATCGATTTTTTCCTGCTGGCTTAAATCCCCTAAGGAAGGAAGCGTACCCATAGCCTCCGTCTTATCAATGATCTCCTCGATGTCTTCATCAGATACGTTTTTGGAAGCCCCAATCTCGCGGATCAGCTCCAACTCTGATCCATCTGCTTCGCCATCTATTTTAGCAAGTTGAACTAATATGTCTAAATGCGGATTATCTTTCATCGTTAAAATATGGAAGTGTGATTCTGATGCAAGGTAAAAGAATTTATCATATCCTCCTGATCCTAAGGAAGAATGAATACTAAAACCTACTTTTAGACGTATGAATTTTTTGGCACATGCTTATTTGTCAGGAGAAGATTCTCAAGTGATGACAGGTAATTTCATCGGCGATTTTGTAAAAGGGAAAAAGTATGAAACATATCCAAAACTTATGCAAAAAGGCATTCTTCTGCATCGCGGCATCGATGAATATACTGATGGTCACCCTGTGGTTGGTCAGAGTAAAGATAGGCTAAGAGCTAAATACAGGCATTATTCAGGTGTAATCGTGGACGTGGTTTATGATCATTTACTGGCGGCAAATTGGCATAAATACCATGATAAAAGTTTGGGAGAATTTACCCAGCAACTTTACTTTGAAATCGACTCCATGAAAAATGAGCTACCAGATCGATTTCAGAACATTTTCAGGTATATGAAGCGCGATAATTGGTTATATCAATACTCAAAAATTGAGGGTATTGAACAGGCTTTAAACGGCATGTCTATGCGAACAAAATTCGATTCAAAAATGGATGAGGCCATTCATGATATAAAGGCTAATTACGTGCCGTTTTTATTGGAATTTCAAGAGTTTATGCCTGATGTTATCGCCTTTTCAAAGCAGTGGCAGGAAGAATATGAATGAGCTATTTTACTTCAAAGTCTAGTACATCACTAGCTTCAGACTTAGTAAGCTTGATTTTGTATTTACCCTTTGCAGCATACACATATTCGTCAGGCTTTCCTTTCTTTTTCTTTTTTACAGGTTTAATAATTTTTAAATCCCAAGAAGTAGTATTAAAGCCAGCTGTAGACTCGAAACTGATAGACCGAACGATTTCATCACTTTCATCAATTACCTGAAGCGTGACCGGTCCGCCATCCTTCACAAAATAGCTAAAATCAGTCTGAGGTTCGTAGGCATCCAAATACTCATATCTTTTCTCTCCCCACCGCTCAGAATACCGGATACTCTCTTTGCCAAAAGCGCTTATCCCGACATCTGAACCTGCAACGGCCTGAAGTGGTTTGGCATCAACAACATAGATACTTCGTCCATGAGTCCCTACTACCAGTTCATTCTCGCGAGGGTGAACTATTAGATCATAGGAAGCCACATTGGGAATTGTCGAGAGTAGATTCCACGATTTGCCACTATTTAAACTTATGTACGTTCCGTTATCACTACCTAAGTAGAGCAGATCAGGGTTGACCGGGTCCTGGATTAAGTCGTTAACAACCATTTCAGGCAGGTTACCTTTTATTGAGGACCAGGTTTTGCCAAAATCGTCACTTTTGTAGGCATAAGTCTTGAAGTCATCATTTCTGTAGCCGTTAAGGGTGACAAATACATCGGATTCGTTATGAGGTGAGGCGAAAACACTGCTAACCCATTTTCCCCTGGGCAAACCTGCACTGATATTTACCCAATTATCACCGGCGCTTGTGGTAAGCTGCACGTTTCCGTCATCTGTTCCAATATAAATGAGCCCAAATTTCAAGGGAGATTCTGATACCTCGGTAATAGTAGAAAAAGGCACATTGCCCTGAGGCAGGTTTTTAGTAAGGTCAGGACTTATGGCTTCCCAATCATTCCCTTGATTAAAACTGCGGTAAAGTCTTTGTGCTCCAATGTAGATGATGTCAGGATTATGTGCACTAAGCGCTACAGGAGTTCTCCAATTAAACCGCAATTTAGGATCACCTATGTCATGCTGCGGAGTAATTTTTACCGTCTTATTCGTATTTCTGTATTTCTTATAATAATTACCAAACTGAAAACCAGTGTATACCAAGTTACTATTTCTGGGATCAGGTGCGATAAACATACCGTCACCGCCAAAAACACGCTCCCATTTTTTTGTCCGGTTTGGAACTGATTTGCTTGAACCTACCAAAGAGCCGTTATCCTGAAGCCCCCCGTAAACCTTATAGGGTTTGTCCATATCCACATTTACCGTGTAAAACTGCCCTACCGGCATGTTATTGATATGCCTCCAATACGCACCTCCGTCATAACTCTCATAGAGACCGCCGTCATTACCCAGTCTCAGATGATTTTCATCTTCGGGATTAATCCAAAGCGCCTGATGGTCTACATGTACATCCCCCAGTGAATCGATACGAGTATAGGTCACTCCGCCATCATTAGATTTAAGTAGAGGAACGCCAAAAACATAGATCTGATCCGGATTTTGTGTAGAAACACGCACTTCACCAAAGTAATAGCCATAGGTAAAATATACGCCATCCAGGTCATAGCTATTCATTTTTTTCCAGGTCGCACCGCTGTCATCCGAGCGATAAAGCTCAGCGCCAACTACTGAAGTATTGAAAAGATTAGCATTGGCATCGCCGAAGTAGTTGGCAATATCTTCAGGTTTATATTTCCCCTCTGCGATCTCTTTCTTCATACGTTTCGCATCGTATTTCTTAGGATAGCCATTATCTTTTAAGAATTCATCCAGTTTTTTATCTTCCAGACCTGCCAATGCTTCCACAGTCATAGTAGAAAAGTCGGTTACTTTGAGCCTGTCCGAAGTTTCTTCTTCTTTTTTCTCCTTTTCTTCGGCCTGGTTGTCAAGAAAAGCATAAACAACATTGGGTGAAGTTGGGCTGACAGCCAAACCTATGCGACCGACCTGAGGGCCGTCAGGAAAACCATCCACTGATTTATACCATGTGTTGCCAGCATCTGTCGACCTGTATATCGTAGAACCTGGTCCATTACCTTTGAAGTTTGAGCTTCTCCTGGTTCTTTCCCAAGACGCCGCCCAAAGTTGATTTGGATCTTTAGGATTGATGACCAGGTCAACAATTCCTGTGCTATCATTAACGAATAAAGTCTTTTTCCATGTTTCGCCGCCGTCCGTAGATTTAAATACACCTCGTTCATTATTATTTGTGTAGAGTGCACCAAGAGATGCCACCCAAACTACATCGGGGTTTTCAGGATGCACAATTACTCTGGAAATGTGCTGAGAATCATCCAGACCAATGTGTTTCCAATTCGCTCCTCCATCAGTTGATTTGTAGATGCCGGTTCCTGCATAGCTGGATCGACTACTATTTTTTTCGCCGGTTCCTGCATAAATGATATTGTTGTTTGATGTAGCTAGAGTAATATCACCAATGCCTAAAGCTCCATACTCGTCGAAGATAGGCTCAAAGGTGACTCCATTATTCTTTGTCTTAAAAATCCCACCGGACGCGTAAGCCACATAATACTCATTGTGGTTATTAAGATTAACGTCTATATCTACCACTCTCCCTCCCTGCACGGTAGGTCCGATATTTCTGGCGGGGTAGTTTTTGAGCAAGGAGGACTGTGCCATTTTATTTCTGGCTTCATACCCGTTAAGAAGCTGATGACCCGGAGTTTGGGCCAAGGATACCGAAAAAAATAAAGTAAAAAGAAGAGAAAAGGCAGATCGATTCATAATTGCTCAGGTTTTGCCTAAAAGTAGCGATTAACCTAATTCACACAAACCTCCTGATCACAGAAAGTTTGTAGTTTTGTGTGAAAGGTAAATCTGATCTTTTGATGAACAACGATCCGGAATTAAATGGTAAGTATTTGGGCTCAATTTCGCAAGATTTTGTAATCGTCGCTGATACGCTAAAAGAGGCTGCCTATCAAATAAAGAAGAGAGGCTTTTCAGACTACCCGATCTTTCCTGTTTCCAAGATCGACTTACCTATAGGACAGTTACTTATTGGTAAGCTGGAGCTAGCTACAAATTGGAACTACAATGCCTCCTATCTTGATGAATTCATCCAACGTGAAATAGTAGGTGAAGATAAAATAGAAGAATTTAAAGCCAATTATAAAGACCCGGATGAGTTCTGTTGCTTGTTTGTGGTGGATGATGAATTCACCAGGTTCGTGTTCATCCCATATCCGGAAGATTAGATGTGATCTAACAGAACTTTCACGACTATCGGTTCATTTGAAACACCTTTGCTTGTCACCTTCATAGAATGTGGGGCAAATAGATTTTCGATACTTATCAATTGATTCTGCCTGGTGTATTTTTCTAATACTTCAGCAGACAGCTCTATCTGACTTACAATAAAACAGATGGTTTCACTGCCACTATTATTGTCTAACTGTATGTTCTTGCCTTCAGGTGGAAACAACAGCTTGTTAGCGACAAATGGCAGCGCCGCAGATTCTGAAACTCCAGGAAATAATTGTACATACTCATCTTTATTACTTTGATAGGTAATGTAGAGATAGCCAGAAAAATTGGTAATTGCATCAAAACTAAATTCCGTACCGGATGAATACGACTTTTTGAATTTATACACGTTATTCTGCATTAATTCGACTTCCATAAGAGACCCATGGCTCAACCTTCCATTAATGGAGACTTCCCTATCTATAGAGGTTTCAGGGATAAAAAGTTGGTAGCCATTAAACACCCATGGATCTAAGTCAGTATATCTGATTCTCGTAAATCCGTTATTCCCCCAACGGGACCCCCAACTATTTACAATCTCAATACTACCCCCAATTAAATTATCGTCATACCCAACGATGCATACAGCTTGTCCGTCATAGCTATCTGAAAACTCCTCATAAGGACGCCAGGCCTGCTCAGCATTACAGAAGGTTGGTGGAGCTCTCAGTCCTACTACCACCGGGTTTCCACTCGCCAGAGCTTTTTTTATTGCATCCACTTTTGCATCACCCTTGTCGAAAATCTTGACATAGCCCCCGAGCTTAGTTAACTCAGTATCTCGCGGAGGCCAGTCATTCTGGGGACAGTAATATGGGTAATCCATAAACTGTGGGGTACCCTTGGTTTTAAGAACCTCAAGAATGCTTACTAAGGAAGCCTTAGATTCGCAATTCTCATTCGTAGGGTTTGTGTAGGCGAACACTGGAGCGAAGGAATTTTGGGTAATGTCGTTGATATCGGAAAGCCCTCTTTTCCTTGCTTCTAAAATGGTCATTCCATAATATGCGGAGGCCCAACCTGCTGAAGTTTTGAATGAAAGCTGGGTAGTAGGTTTGGGACAATATTTCTTCAAAGAAATTTTAGCGGGCAAAGTATTGGGATATACCGCTACAAGACGGGGTTGATTTTCATGCTCCCGTAAATCGAATTTAAGGCCACTGGGGCATTGTGATATGGCGCTAAGCTGACAAGAGAACGCAAACAAGGAAATTAATAAATAACGCATTGATTTTCTCGCCTTATGATCTTATCTGATGTCGTAAGACCGAGGCTTTTTACTTTGCCATGAATATAAAATCACTGCCGGCTTCGTTATCGCCAAATTCGCCATAATGAGGAGCCGGATTGACCGTGCTGACCTCATTTAATATCTCGCTGAGGGTTAAAATGCGATCTTTGCCTCCGCCGGTCCTTAGAGCTTCTATGAACTTACGAGCAAATGGTGAATGCATACCCGGCCGACCATCAGATACATATTCTTTACCTCCCGAGGTTAAGAATCTGCGGGTTTTGTATTTAAGCCTTCTGGAAGCAAATTCAGTTCTTGAAGCTTCAGCATAAATATCTTCACTACCCCGGCTATTGCTGGCCATTTTTGAATCAAACGTACCGCCAAAACAAACGTCCATAGTAAGGAACACATGCTTAGCCGGCACATTATTTAAAGCTCTTTCCAATATTGAAAACGAAAGATAGGATGTATTTGCAGGATCATCCTTTTTGGAATTCTTGCCTACAATGTAACCATCGCCAAGTAGATTGTCATAGTGCCCATGCCCTGCAAAAAAAACAAAGAGCTGATCATCATCAAGATATTCCCTGGCGGCATATTCACGTACTTTGAGTAGAATGTCCTGAATGTCATTATTCTCAAACAGTTCTACTTGAAATCCGTAAATATTCTCCAACTCACCGGCAATGGTTTTGGCATCACTAATAGGATTAGTCAAGTCTTGCCAGTTATCATATTTATCAGTAGCAAAGATTAGTGCATGATCTCTTTGTGAAACTAGCGTGTTACTGAACCTGATCGTCCTTTGTTCAGTGGTAGCGGCATCAAATTCATTTTTAGCTATAATTTCAATAGTATTATCTCCTTCTGCCAAATTAATAGTTTCATTAAACCAATAATCATATTCACCAGAGCTCTTTTCGGATGATACAATACCAAGACCCCGGGAATTAGAAAGCGAGCGTCCATTAACCTTAACCTCCACCTCTGAGATCTTTGCAGGGCATTTCAGGCCAATCTTTAGCTCATAGTCTGGATCACTCGCTATTGCCGGACTTTCCCGTGGGCTGATCCAAAAAACTGCTGGTGGAGCTTTGTCCCTGGATTTGATATAGAAATTGAATGTTTTACTCTTGCCTTCCTCCACCTGCGACATGCCTTCGAAAGACATAGTAATCACCATTACTACTAGTAGTATATTTTTCATAGGCTAAAAGGTTTCAGGGGTGAATTCCCAGACTTCGTCTATTCGTTCACCAAAATTTGTACTTACTTCAGACCCATACATTAAATAAACCTTGTCATTGGCGACAAAAGCATGTGCCTTAACCCTGGGGTCGCTGGGTAAGTCAGAAATGAATTTCCAGCTATCCGTTTCAGGCGTATATTGATAGAATGATGTTTTAGTGTTTCCAACACTTCTCCCTAAGCCTATGTACCCCTTACCATTTAAAGCAAATCCTACAGCATATTGTAATCCAGCTATTGGTGAAGGCCCGGAAACTTCGGTCCACGTGTCAGAACTTTCATTGTAACGCCACAGATCGTTAAAGAAATCTTGAGTACTCCGATCGACACCTTGGCCAAAGTAAGCTACTCCGTTAACAACAAATCCTGTGGCTCCGTCTCTTAATGCGCCTGGAAAATCATTCATTTGTGTCCATTCGTCATCAATAATAGAGTATTTCCATACAGCTTTTCCAAAGTAGTCATCTTGAACTAAATAAACATTGTTTCCCACTACTAGAGGGGTGTTGCTCGTAGTTCCACCTGACACCAACTCCGTCCACCTATCTGTATTAGGGTTAAATTCCCAGAATCCAGAATGAAGCAGATAACCTTTCTCGTTAGCGGTGAAGCCCCTTGACCAACTTCTGAATGGCAAAGCATTATCTGACTCAAGTTCTCCCCAACTATCACTTTGGGTGCTATATATATAAAAATCATTAAGATCGGTATCGCTAGTAGATTCACCTGTACCGACATAAATTCTATTTCCAATAACAAAACCAGTAGGGTATCCATCTTCTCTGAACCCGGGATGAATCGATTTTTCAACAAAAAAAGGTAACACTTCAAAATCTGCAACAGCCGGAATTCCCCGGCTGGTTACGTTGATTTCAACATCACCTTCATTCAAAGGTGTTGGAACTTCCACGGTTATCTCATTACCGGAAACAGTTATGAGACCTACCTCCACATTTCCAAAAGTAACTACCGTATTTTCCGTGAAATTGGAACCTGTTATTGTTATTGTGGAACCAGGAACCGCAGCCACAGGGCTTATCGAGTCTATTTTGGCATCAACACGTTCAATTTCCAACTTGCTGCAGCAAACCGCCAGTAGTAATATCAACAAATAGAATATCTTCTTCATAGTTAAAAAGTCGCTTTTATTCCAGCCATCGGTGTTCTTCCGTCAGGCGACATAGCCAGATTCCAGTCTAGTTTTACTTTCTTCCTGGCAGTAAGTCCCTCACGCTGGTTCTTTTTACCTTTGATGTAAACCCCTACCACATCGGATGCCCAGGCCAGTATGGCCAGTGTTCGAAGTGTTTTGTACGTATTGAACTGACTGTCTGCGTCATCAAAAGCAGAATTAGCCGCCTCAGGGTCGGTAGCGTTTAAATAATCATCATAGGAATTACTGGCGCTTGATCGTGAAATCAGCGCCGCCCCCATCAGCCCCCATGTACCTGCAGTGATCAACCAGTAATTCTTTCCTGTCCGTGCTTTGGTATCGGCCCACCCCGGCGCCAGTACTGAATATAAGGCTGCCTTTGGACCCATTAATGTCTTTTTGGCTAAAGCCTCATCAAGTTCAGCACGAACTGAAAATACCAGATTCTCGCCAGTAAATTCTTGATCTTCATAGAAATAATTCCAATAGATCTTTTTGTAGGAACCGGGCTGTATTTGCTTACCAACATCGCCACTTACCCGCGCCGCAGGACCCTTAAAGGTTTGACCGCCATCATTGGAATAATAGAGGCTTACGTCATAAGGCCTATTATCTGCATTAGCTTTGAGATTATATATTACTTCAATCGTATTATTGGCCTCGTCAAGAACGGCATCCACAAATTCAACAGCGCTGTCCTGTGCACAGAGCATTGTAAATGATGGAGAAAGAATGACTAACAGGCTAAGAAATTTTCCGGACATGACGAATAAGGTATATTTTTCCCAATTTAATAAAAATAGTTGGATTAGGTTATTTACTTACTTGATGTACTCAACCAACTGCCAATAAGCAACTTAACTCATAACTGTCCTCAATCAGACCATCAGCATTTATTATAATGATTTGGGAATAGCGTGGAACGAATTTCTATTTATATTTGCGTTCTCACGTTGAAAATAGTTGCAATACATAAATCATAATTATAATGAGTAAGACAATTGAATTAACAGATGCTAACTTCGAAGAGCATTTAAGCAGCGATAAACCTGTATTAGTTGATTTTTGGGCCGAATGGTGTGGTCCTTGTAAAATGATAGGGCCGGTAGTAGAAGAGTTAGCAGGCGACTATGACGGTAAGGCGGTTATAGGTAAGGTTAACGTAGATGAAAACCCAAATATATCAGCAAAATTTGGCATTCGCAGCATTCCTACGCTTCTTGTTTTTAAAGGCGGCGAAATTGTTGATAAGCAAGTTGGTGCGGTACCTAAAGGCGTACTTTCTCAGAAACTTGACGCACAGCTCGTTTAACATTTGTAAGTAAAACAGATTAAAAAAAGGTGACACGAGTGGTCACCTTTTTTATTGTTATAATGGGTTTTTGTTGAACAATCAATCGCCACTATTCAAAATAACCGCTCGGTTAGAAAGGCACGGAACACTTTCAAAGAGCAATTTGAAAGATGGTACAGCACTCCAAAACGAAACCCAGCTTACGAGGACCTTAAAAAATGGAGGACATCGCGGAAAAAGAAAAGGATTAGAATTAGACTTCTAGCGGTGATCATTTTTATCGTAATCGCCCTTTTAAGCGTTTTGACCCTAACTAAATTTCTCAGCTGAGGGATTAAATTAATCTTCTGAAACATTCCTCTATTATCGTTCCGTGATCAAAAGCCACGGGTGGTAAGCTTTCCATATCCCACCACTGCACTTCGGCTGCATCATCTCCACCCTTTATAGGGTTATACTTTGCATCAACCACAGCGCCATAAACAATGGTTACGGTTCTACCACGCGGATCACGGTCCGGCTTACCGTAGGCGCCAAGTTCTTTGAGCTCTTTCGGTTTTAAGCGTATATTGGTTTCTTCTTCTAACTCTCGTGAGGCGGCCTGTTGTAAGCCTTCATTACTATCGACAAATCCTCCCGGAAGCGCCCAACAATCCTTGTAGGGATTATTTTTGCGTTTAACGAGTAAAACCTTATTCCCGATTTCATGTTCGGAAATGATAAGACAGTCCGCTGTTATGAAAATATGTTGGTCGATAGCCATAACATACGATCATGGCCAAAACTTAAGACAATACCTAACAAAAAATTGACCTAAGGCTCCTGTATTTTATCTAAGTAGGCTTTAATGTCCTCATTATCAGGCGCTAACTCAAGCGCTCGCTCTAAATCGACTCTTGCCAGCTCGATGTCTCCGGAAATAGCCTCAAATCTCCCTAAGCTAAAATAAGGTAATGACTCATTAGGAAAGAGCAACTTGTTGAGCTCATAGATTATACCGGCATCAGCTAATTGGAAAGAAGAAAATAGTACCAAACCATAGGTATTCAACTCGTACTTACTACTCACCACAGTCCTTAGTTGATCTAATATGTTTAACTTATTCTCTATGATGTAGCCTACCCCATTATCAATCAATAATTGATTCAAAAGCACTACTCCTTCGTAATTGGGCATATAATTTCCCCCGATCACTAATTTCAACATGTCTACTTCTAATGATTCTTTTGGCGACTCCACTATTCTTCCTATCTCGCCCCCATTTTTATGAAAAATGAAAGTAGGAACCCGGTGAATGTTTTGACCTGACTCCTCTCGACCCGGGCTCTGCTTATAGTTTTGAAAAGTACGATCTACACAAATTATTTTTAATCTGTTTAGATTGAAGCTTAACTCTTCCATGCATTTGATAAACCTAGGCACCTCTCTTTTACTATCTCCACACCATGTTCCCATAAATAGAGTCACGGAATCAAATAGGTCTTTAGTCTTTCTCAATTTCTTGATTTTGACTTTTTCCGGCTCATATGCATCGTAATTTTTCTTAAACCAAACCGCATAGGGAGCAGCCTCCAGTCGTTCATGGGACCATAAACCGAGTAATTTTTCATTACCTGCTGTTTTGATTTCTAATGACTGCGCTCCTAAAGTCGAAAAGCGGCATACGGCCAGAAATAGTAAAGTGGATCTTTGCATGTTTATATGATGTTTTGATTACGTGATGAAGATAAACCACCATATAATCTACCTGTGTTAATGATTTTCTAACAATTGTTAAGTAGTTGTTAAAGTCCATTAAATGCTTAATCTCAATTACCTATTTTCGCGAAAGCTTAATCTCCATTGAAGCACAAGCAACACATTTCGCATGTTATAGAGCTTAATCTGGGTATGCTCTTCATGAGTACATCAGGTGTATTGGGCAGATTCATAGAAATGGCGCCACCAGTCACCATATGGTGGCGATGTTTGCTTGCAGCTTTTTTTCTTACCCTGTTTTGCTGGCGGTGGAATGTTAGTTTAAAAATTCATCATAAGCGAGATCTAGCTACTATTCTTATTGGCGGCTTATTCCTTGGCGGTCATTGGGTAACCTATTTTTATGCACTTCAATACTCTTCCATTGCCATAGGTATGCTGTCTCTTTTTACCTATCCTGTAATTACAGCGTTTTTAGAACCTATTCTCTTAAAAACGAAGTTTCAGCCCGTCCATATAGTCTTAGCCATATTGGTAATGACCGGTATCTATTTACTGGCGCCAAGTTTCAGTATCGAAAATGACTACACCAAAGGGATCTTGCTGGGATTGATATCATCATTGATGTATTCATTAAGAAACCTGCTGCTTAAAAACAGGGCCAAAACTTATCATGGATCTGCCCTAATGTTTTATCAAATGATAATTGTGATAACAGCTTTAGCGCCGGTACTAATGATTTATGATGGGGTAATGCTAACAGAGCAATGGCCTGCCGTAGTGACTCTGGCCCTTATCACCACTGCCATAGGTCATACTCTATTTGTGATCAGCTTTAAGCACTTTTCTATAAGCACCGCAAGTATCATTAGTAGTATACAGCCGATTTACGGAATCATATTAGGGATAATATTCCTAAATGAAATACCAGGTTGGAATACAGTAATTGGCGGCATACTCATCTTAACAACTGTGGTCATTGAAAGTGTAAGGTCTTACAAATAGTTAGAATTGCAGTATTTCAATAAAATGGGCTCAGAGAAGTATAAAAAATAAAAGAGCCCGATGTAGACGGGCCTTATTCAAATAATTAAAAATTTTGTAATCTAGTTTAGTGCTATCTGCTCGGTAAAAATTTTCTCTATTTCATTAATGTCTTTGGTCTTCCATAGCACCTTTTCCAGATCTTTAGTCTCCTGATGACGCACAGAATAACAAACAGCCAGCGCCTTTTCCAAATTTTCCCTCACTTCGTCTTCTGATAAATTCCCCTTCTTAAGCTGCTTTTTATAATATCTATCCAGTTTCTTAAGGGAATTATAAATAGACGGCTTTTCTGTTACAGGAACAGGATTAGGAGTACCAGAACTCTCCAATGGTTTCCAAACATACTGCTCCTTTAAAACGTAGAATTTTTCGGTGAATGGATTCCCTAAATAGTGCTTAGAAACATATTCAGGAACTTCAGTTGTCATTTCATCTGATTTATCCCTGAACTTAAATGAGTTTTGCTCTTGCGCAAAAGACATACTGTAAGCGAAAATAGAAATCATTATAAGTAAAGCTTTCTTCATAATTAGTTTAGTTTAGGTTAAAAGGTTAAAATCTAATTATTAAAATAAAAGATAAAAGTAGCCCCCAGATTAAGCTGTTTCAACTACTTTTTTGACCGATACCTGTTAAAAATTAACCCTGAAATTAGAAAATAAGATAGTAGATGATCAATATGGTCAATAATACGACCATCACTTTCAGCCAAATGGAGGTTTGCGGGAACTCATAACCGCAAATAGGGCATTCGTTACTGTGCATATCAATTTCCATGGCACAGGAAGGGCATTCTTTGGTTTTCATAGGGGGCTCTGAATTTAATCATTTTACTAACTAAGCAATAATTGGTTGAGCTATATTTGAGCTAACATTATTAACTAATTAAAGAAATGAATAAACCCAACTGGACAGTAGTCGGAGAATATAAAGATATTACTTACAAGAAATCCGGCGCTGTGGCCAGAATCGCCTTCAACAGACCGGAAGTTAGAAATGCATTTAGACCCAACACTACTTCAGAGCTTTTCGACGCCTTCCTGGACGCTCGCGAAGACCCGGAAATCGGTGTTGTACTTTTATCTGCTGAAGGCCCGTCTCCTAAAGACGGAGTCTACGCTTTCTGCTCAGGTGGCGATCAAAAGGCACGTGGAGAACAGGGCTATGTAGACGAAGGGGGAGTAGCCAGATTGAATATCCTGGAAGTCCAGCGGCTTATTCGCTTTATGCCTAAAGCAGTAATAGCGGTAGTACCCGGTTGGGCGGTAGGTGGTGGTCATAGTCTGCACGTGGTATGCGACCTGACACTGGCCAGTAAAGAGCATGCTATTTTTAAGCAGACGGATGCAGACGTTACCAGCTTTGACGGCGGTTATGGATCTGCCTATCTTGCCAAAATGGTGGGGCAGAAAAAAGCTCGGGAGATCTTCTTTTTAGGTAGAAATTACTCAGCGCAAGAGGCTTACGAAATGGGTATGGTGAATGCGGTAATTCCACATGACGAATTGGAAGACACCGCCTACCAGTGGGCTCAAGAGATATTAGAAAAGTCGCCCACTTCCATCAGAATGCTGAAATTTGCCATGAACCTTACCGATGATGGTATGGTGGGTCAGCAGGTATTTGCCGGGGAGGCCACACGCCTTGCCTACATGACCGAAGAGGCCAAAGAAGGTCGTGATGCGTTCCTTGAGAAACGTAAACCGGACTTTGGGAAATTTAAGAGGGTTTCGAACTGATCTGTGTTAATCCCATCAAAAAACATCAATTATTGATTCGATAATAAAAAGGTAAATTCCTAAACCTGTAAGTTTCTAAAAGCCTATCATTGAAAGCTGGCAGTAAAAAGGCTAAATTCTCTTGTAAATACCTTTGCCCACCACATGAAACTATATGTAAGGCTATAATTAACGATTGGCTAATGCGGTTCTTATGTTGACATAAGGTAACTAATAATATTATTTATCTCCAAAAAGTTGACCCGCCATATAATTGGCAACCTCAACCGTTGACGGAGCTTTAAAAGGTTCTTGCATTTCATTCAGTAAATCAACTATATCGCCTTGCCTGTTCTCCATAAAATGAGTGGTTGCCGGAAAGACTGCCAGATTAGCTTTAGGCAAAGCATGGAATATTTCTATAGTATGTTCTAAAGGCATAGCGTCCCGATCACCTACCAAAAGTGTAACCGGAATGTCAATTTTCTCCACGTCCTCAATATCAATTTCAGATTGCGTGGCCATTAGCTTTACCTGTTTCTTAAGAGTCGGATCTGGGATCTCATCATACCTGTCTATGAAGGCTACCAACTCAGGTTCAAGGGCAGACTTTATTAGATTCGCTCCCGAAATCAACATTCTATTAATACGTTCTGGGTAGCTATAACCTAACATCAATCCCAGAATACCGCCATCACTATGGCCCCAGATCATAACGTCCTTTATATCCAGCTTTTCTAAGACCATATGAACATCCTGCATCATTTTCTCGTAAGTCAGATCCGCTTCAGGACAAGAACTTTTACCGTGGCATCGACTATCCATGGCCACCACGCTAAAGGTTTTCGCCAGATCGGTAATAATTCGATGTCTTCCTTTTACAGACCCACTATTCCCGTGCAAAATAAGTAATGGGGTTCCCTCTCCATACCTCTCATAATATATTTTTGCACCATTAGTATCCACGTAGCCCGATTGACCTTTCAATGTTCCAATTTGGACTTCTTGCCCGTGTGTTGTCAACCATGACGTGATCAGGAATCCTGCTAGTATTACTTTCTTCATCGTCTTATTACTATTTTTAAACAAGTATAGCGGTTAGCGGTGATCAGAAATTGTAAAAAAAAGACAATTGAAACTTATTGAAACCACACCTCAAAATTCAAAAATAAAGAAGTATGTGGATCGGTATCAATACTTTGAATTCCCAGGCCCATCTTTTCTTAAAACCATTCCAAACGGAAAGTTCGATTGTTGGACGGCCATTGATGGCTATTTTGAGATTTGGGATTTTGATAAGGACAGGTTTATTGAAGTTGGAAGCGCCGGCATTATTCCTGCTACGAATCGGGTATCTCTTCTTAAAATTTCCTCCCACCTTACGTGCCTAAATATTAAAATGAACTTATCAGTTATGGGATTAAGCATAATGAATGCTTATCCCCATAACATTTTGAAGCAAAACGTAGCTTCCTTTCTGAACAAATCAACTCAGGAGATAATAATCAGTAAGCAATTTTTATTGAACAATGAACCGAGCGTAAACGCCCTGGATGAGCTTATGTTACCTTATCTTCAGGATAAAGAAGAAAATCAAATAACCTACAGCCTATTGAATTACTTGAGGAACAATACCCAAGCTAGCGTCAGTAATCTGGCTAACCAAATGAACATGACGCCTAAATCACTTGAGCGTTTGATAAAAAGACTCTTTGGATTAACTCCTATAGAACTCTTTAACATTTTCCGGTTTGAAAAAACAACTGCTTATCTACAGAAAAATGAAGCAGCTCGGCTAATAGATGCGTTGGACTTTGGATACTATGACCAGTCTCATTTTATAAAGACATGCAAAAAAATAACAGGCACTACACCCAAAGAACTTCTACGTAAGATGAAACTCCCAACAAACGATTTATTAATTGATTGACATCAAGCATAAAAGATCTGGTAATTCGGAATCTCCTGAAAATTTGATGAATAAATTTTTCTATGAACCTAAGGCTCCCAGCTTGAATAAATTAGATTCTGCCGTCTGTTTTAAGTCAGTTCAGGTGTTAGAAGGCTGATCTCATTCATATCATACCTCATAGTTCAACCTGGATGTCAAGACCAATTGAAGTTACTCAAGGCAAGAGTACAGTTTTTTTGAGTAGTAAATTTTACGTTTTACATAAAATTATTTACTTTAAAAATAAAATTTAGGGTTTGAACACTAAAATACTACAATTGGCCATCCCCTTCTTCAGGGTGATTCAAGTCATTATGCTGGTTTTCATGACTGGATTTATTGGTGTACTTATCTATAGTGTAATAGATACAGAGGCCTTTTCAAATGTCCACCTGCAAAACACCTTTAGGGCGCGGTTTTCAGTTGGTGATTTCAAAATATGCCCGGACTGTGAAAGCCCTGGTTCGTACACGCTGTCCCAGCTCAGTACCTACATGAAACTCTGGCTGCTTCTGCGGGGAATAGCGCTAATGCTACTGGCGCTGATATCCCTGCAGGTGATCCTGCGAATAACAAAGTCAATCCGGGATAAAGCCACCTTTTATAATAGGAATATCAAAGGCTTCTTACAACTGTTTCGATTAGGGATTGCGATAGCGGTCTTAAGCAGTTTCAATTTCTTTATTCAAGGCGCTGAAAGGAATTTTGAATTTTCTATACCCTTTGGTGCATTAGCCTATACACTCGGATGCCGGCTCTTAGCCGAAATATTCATTGAAGGTAAAATGTTGGCCGAAGATAGTAATTCAATCGTATGAAGATCATTGTGACCCTTGATGTTATGTTAGCCAAACGTAAAATGAAGCTGAATGAACTTTCTCAAAAAGTCGGTATCTCAGTGACTAACCTGTCCTTACTCAAAACCGGTAAGGCTAAGGGGATACGGTTTAGCACACTCTTATCGATATGTGAAGTATTGGATTGTGAACCAGGAGATATTATAGCTATTCAAAAGGAATAAAGAACAACGCTATGGTTAACACATTTATATCCGCCTTCGGCCAGGCCATTGTTTTCTCATTAATCCCCTTTATTGTTTATTTAATCAGCAAAAAGAAAGCAAAGGGTTTCTTCTCTTATATTGGACTCAAACGTTCCAACACTAAGGCCAATGGACTAGCGCTCCTACTGATGATCGCCATAGCTACACCCATCTTACTCATTGCTTCAGCAGACCCTGATTTCAGAAGCGCTTTATTAGCTCCCTCAAGTGTTAGCGGCAGAATTCGAGCTATGGGTTTTGGTCAGGAAAGTAGTACTACACTATTGCTAATTGCCGTTATAAAAACGGGGCTTTCCGAAGAGATCTTATTTCGCGGTTTTGTAGCAAAGCGTTTAATTGCCGTCACTAGTTTCAGGATGGGCAACATGATACAGGCCATTATCTTTGGCGCTATACATACCTTACTTTTCCTCAACCTTACAGACAACCTACTATTTCTGGTTTCAAGCTTCGTTATGCCTGCAATAGGCGCTTACATTAAAGTTTATCTTAACGAAAAGATGGCAGATGGTAGTATCGTACCCGGCTGGATAGCCCACGCATCTTCGAACCTTATCGCCTGTAGTATCATTGCCTTTGTCCTACGACCATGAAAACACCATTGACCATAGTCCTCTTATGCGCTTCACTTTTTGGAATGGCCCAGCGCCAATATCCGGACAGTGCGTATGTACCTCCTGCTTTTAAGCCTCGTTTTTCTCACCCGGCGCCAGTCGTTTTTATCGATGAAGGCCATCACAACTTTCACACTCGCACCGGCAGATATATGGCCTTCACCAAGGTTTTAGAGCAAGATGGGCTTAAGGTGAAGTCTCTTTCAGAAACTTTTACCACCAAAAACCTTCAAAAATGTGACATATTGGTAATCGCCAACGCCGTACCTAAAAGTTCAACAAAAAAATGGGTGGCGCCAACGGCCTCCGCATTCACTCAAAAAGAGATTGCAGCTGTTGAACAATGGGTAAAAAATGGTGGTAGACTATTCTTGATAGCCGATCATATGCCCATGGGTGGCGCCGCTAAAGAGCTGGCGGGAGCATTTGATTTTAGGTTCTATGACTCTTTTGCAGATGATGAAGGAACTCCTTCGCGTACCGAGATTTTCAAAAAATCCAATAACTCGCTGGCCCAAAATGCGCTTACCATGGAATCCGATCATTTCTTCAAAGTCGATTCGATAGCAACTTTTACCGGTCAGGCGTTTGAAATACCGGAGCATGCCACATCCATTTTAAATTGTCATGAAGGTTGGGTTTCGTATCTTACCAAAGTAGCCTGGCGGTTCGATGAAACCACACCTAAACTGAACTCGGCAGGATGGTCGCAAGGTGCTTTTGCCAACCATGGCCAAGGTAAACTGGTGGTTTTTGGTGAGGCAGCCATGTTCTCCGCTCAGATAGCTGAGATACAGGGTTACAAGATCAAACCGGGTATGAACAATAAGAAGGCAAAAGACAACTATAAACTTTTAGTTAACATCATGCGATGGCTATCGATGTAATATAACTAAAGTAATTACCCGAAAATCGATTGTTCAATACCATCTAGACATATGTCTGGAGGCTTATGAATAAGATGGTTTAGAAGAAAAATTGACATCGGCCTGAAACGATATTTGTATGCCCAGGGAAGTTGAAGTAAAATCCGTACTTAATAAAAGTAAAAGACGGGATTCCTGGTTTTTGAGTGAATACACAATAAACCCATATAGCGGTTGTGGATTTAATTGTTTGTACTGCTACATCCGGGGCAGTAAGTACGGATCCAATTTGGAACAGAGCCTTTCGGTTAAAACCAATTTCATTGAAATATTGGAACGTCAACTGTATAACCGTGCTAAAAAAGGTGAGTATGGTATCATTGTGTTGGCCTCAGCTACTGACCCGTACCTGAAGATTGAGAAGGATTACAAACTGACCCGTCAGGCGCTGGAGGTCATTCTCAATTACCGCTTTCCTGTCCACATCCTTACCAAAGGCACACTCATCGAACGTGATTTCGATCTGCTTCATAAAATTGATCAGACGGCTATTCTACCTGAAGATCTCAAAGGTCGATTGAAGCAAGGGACTATCATTTCTTATTCATTCTCAACTCTGGATGATAATGTCGGGGAAATCTTCGAAAAAGGTACTCCCCTACCCTACCAACGCCTAAAAACACTACAATTGACATTAAAAAAGGGGTTTCAGACGGGTGTAAGCCTAATGCCTTTAATCCCCTGGATCTCAGATACCACAGAAAGCCCGGAGCATCTATTTTCAACATTTAAAGCAGTAGGTGTCGATTACGTATTGCCCGCCAGCATTACCCTATTTGGAAACAGCAAATCCGACAGCAAGACGCTTATGTACAACGCTATCCAAAAGTATTATCCACACCTAGCGCCCAAGTATGAGCGTTATTTTCAGGATGGGACTGAAATGCCCGGATATTACACAAAAGCACTACATCAAAAGTTCAAAAGTTTATTAAAAGTATATCGGCTGAGGGGTTCAATACTCGAGTAAAAGCATATATTTTTAGTAAATAGCGTTTTTGCCTTGGCAAGAATACCCTGTGAAGAATGGAACACTCTACTTTGGTTTCACTGCTTATATCCAAACATAGTTACTTTGATAGCTGTTAGATGCCTTATTATTTCTATTTCTTATATCTCTTCGCTTCCTTTCATAAATGATAGATACCTCATTAGATTCCTCTAACTTCTATTTTTTACTGGCGGTATTTCAGGGTGTAATTTTATCGCTACTCATCGGGCTCTTTAGGCCTGGTGGAAAAAAGCCGAATATCTACCTCAGCATCCTGATTTTCCTTATCTCACTTAATTTACTTCAATCCATATTAGAGGCCTCCATTCATGCGTTCAATGTAAAGTTTCCAATCCCTATGTCATTCCGGTTGGCATTCGGACCGTTAGCCTATTTGCATATCCTTCACATAAAGGACCCCATCCGGAAGTTTCTACGAAAAGACTTGATGCATTTCATACCTTCTCTGATACTAGATATACTCGTCTTTACTATTTCTTTCTTGTATTTAGCTTCAAACATGGATTGGGCTTATGCGAATATTCCATTGATACAATCCATTGCAATATATGCAGCTTTTATACACATCGTTCAACTCACCATCTATACTTATTTAATATACAAAGAGTCGGTAAATGCCCGGCAGGTACTGAAAGAATTTAACCGGGTAAAGAAGTGGCTCTCCGTACTCATCGTTTCCTGGAGCCTGGCCATCGGCTTTCATGTGATCGGCATCCCTATTGGTCTCATATTCATTGATCAACTCGATGATAATTCCGAGTGGCTCTACATTCCCCTGAATACGATCAATGCCATCTGGATCTTCATGCTGGGTTATTCGTATATTATAACCTACGCCAAGGTCATCGGTAACTACATGGACAAAATCAGGAAATTTAATTTTTCTGCAAATGACCTCGATGACAAGAAAAATGCACTGCTTCAGGCATTGGATCAGCAGGAGCTCTACAAAGACCCAAGGCTGACAGTTGCTAAACTAGCTGGTCATTTAGGCTGGCCCATTAACAGGGCTTCCAAGATGATCAATGATACCCTACAAACCAACTTTAATGATCTGATCAACCAATATCGGGTAGCCGCTTTTAAGGAATTGACACTTCACCCTGACAGTAAAAAATACTCCATCCTGGGTCTGGGTCAGGACGTAGGCTTCAGTTCAAAAGCTTCGTTTTACCGGGTGTTCAAGAAAGAAACAGGCATGACACCCTCGGAATTTATAAAAATGCAGGCCTAAAGAGTCTCATATGCCCATTTGAGACTCACTCGATTTTACTCTTTACCACCTCGGAAGCACATTTGAGGCAAAAATCGAGTGAAATGAATAAGAACGTATTTACAACACTGTTAGCATTACTACTGAGCTTTTACATCTTCGGCCAACCGGCATTGGTAGATGTAGAGATAAAATCTTTCAAAACCACCAAAGGGATTGATATCGAAGGACAAACGGGTTACTTAGAAGTGCCGGAAAACAGAACAAACCCGGCAAGCAGAAAAATCAAAGTCAAATATGTATGGTTGAAAAGTCTCGCAGAAAAGCCGGAGGCCCCGGTTGTATTCATTGAAGGAGGCGGGGGTCTTTGTACCTGGCAAGCAAAAGATCCGGAGGAACTAACGTATTGGATTGAGTTGCTCGAAGTATCAGATCTGATATTTATCGATCGTAGAGGTGGGGAAGATGAATCGCTGATCTACTTGTGGCAGGAGGACCTTCCGGAAGACTTTTTTGTTACGGAAGCAGCCGCCAATCGGCACTATGAAAAGATGGCTCGGAAATCACTTAAAGCCTTTAATGAAAGAGGAGTAGATGTAAGGGGTTACAACATAGAAGAGGAAGCCAGGGATGTGAATGAATTGATGACCTCACTGGAAATAGAACATTATTCGATTTTTGGATTTAGCTTCGGATCGCATATTGGCATGACGATCATGAAGCTATTTCCCGACCGGATAGAAAAGGCCATTCTTGCCGGTTCAGATGCGCCCGACCAAGCCTTTAATTATCCCCGCTATTTAGAGGAGCATGTGGATATCGTCTCAGAGATGGCTAAGGCTGACCCAAGCGTACAGCATACCGTTCCAGATTTTAAGGCGCTTGTAATGCGTGTAATGAAGAAGCTGAAGGAAGATCCTGTCGTTGTAACGGTAAAGCACCCTATTACTGGTGAAAACCTGGATCTAAAGATCGGCGCTTTTGGGCTCGGGCTCATCTTGCGACTAGATATAGATGATTATAACGACATACCCGTATTTCCAAGGCTTCTGTATTCCATAGATCAGGGGGATTATTCCATACTCACATGGTTTGTGCAAAGAAGAGTTGTGTTCGGCTTAGCCCTGCCGGGCGCCGGCGTGAACCAGTATTTAGCTTCCGGTGTGAGCGAATCGAGATGGACGCAAATCGAAAAGGAGGCTCACGAAAGTATCTTCGGAAACACCGTTAATTTTCTTATCGCCACTGCAAAAGATGTCTGGGTAGCGAACAACCTCTCCTTCGATCCTTCTATTCCACTGGAATCTGATATTCCAACCCTCTTTGTCACGGGTACATTGGATTGTCGCACGCCCGTGAATCAAGTGGAAGAAACGATGAGCGGATTCAGCAACGCCATTCATATCAGGGTCGAAAATGCCGGCCATGAGCAAGCGCACTGGCACGGCGAAGTCTTTGATAAAGCGATACCTGCTTTTCTAAGAGGTGAGCAAGTCACAAAGACTCACGTTTATTATGGTGATGTGCAATTCATTAAGGTAACGGGTCAGGCTGAGGGCCATCCTTCTATCAAATAAGTGGATTGACCTAACTCTTCATTATGAACAGACTCACCAAAATAGCTCTAATGTTCATGGGGTCAGCGACTGCGGGATCATCGATTTATGCTTATGTTAATGATAAAGAAGGTTTTTATATGCTCATTGGGGTAATTATTGGGTTAAGCTTAATTGTTTTGCCCTTTACTAAAAAAACTGATTAGGACCACCCGATAGCGAATAACTCTTTTGAGGCACCTTGTATTTATTTACTTTCGCTTTAACGTGAATGATACTCATCAGGAGTTTAAATGTTGCTTTTAATTCAAGTTTAAATCAATGATTTCCAGAATCTTATTATTAGGAATTCTTTTAGGTTCCATTAAGTGCATAGCTCAGAACCCGAATCAATTCTCCTATGCAGAGCCCGAATCAAAAGGATTTTCCACTGAAAAACTGGAAATACTGAAAAATTACCTGTCAGAAAGTGGTTCTTCTTCAATGCTGATCATTGTTGGTGGCAACATCATCTTTGAATGGGGTGAGACTAACAAAAAGCACTTGGTTCACTCAATGCGCAAGGCAATTTTAAATTCTCTGTATGGTATTGCCATAGCAAGAGGGCAAATTGACACTACCATGACTTTAAGAGAGCTTAGAATCAATGATATTGACCCAAAACTTACTGATCAGAGTTAGATGCCAGAATTGCAGATTTGCTAAAATCAAGATCAGGAATATACCATAATGCCGCTGCCGTGAATAATGCCATGCTAGTGGATAGACCCAGGCGTGGAACACATAAGCCAGGAGAATTTTATTATTACAACAATTGGGATTTCAACACCTTAGGTGCCATTCTTGAGCAACAAACCGGCGAAAGTATCTACACACTATTTCAAAAAGAAATTGCCGAGCCATTGGGCATGTTAGACTACGAAGGCAATTATGCCTCGATAGATGCAGAAACAGACGAAGCTGAAATACCAAACACTGACGGATACTATCAATATGAAAGAAGTCAATCGAAGTATCCGGCCTATCATTTCAGAATGTCCGCGCGTGATCTGGCGTTGTATGGGCAATTATATCTGGACTACGGCAGTTGGAATGGGGAACAAATTATTCCCAAGAGCTGGATAGATGTCAGCACCAAACCCTATTCAGTTTACAACCCGCAATATGGAAATGCTTACGGTATGCTATGGCGAGTACGGGTACCAGGAAAGGACACAAAAAGAAATTCCTTCTTTCATACCGGACTTGGTATTCACATGCTTGGTGTGTACCCGGATTCAAAATTAGTTTTCGTCCATAGGGTAAATACAGAAGCAGAATTTGATTACAACGAAAGTGATTTCTATAAGATGATTCGTCTTGTGTTTAATGCAAAGAAACAAGACTGAATATAATTCAAGGTTATCTCAGTATTTCCAACTGCGCGGATACACTAAGGAACACAGTATTTGAGACAAGAATTATTTCAAACACAGTTTACTTACCTAACATCTCCGGGCAGCAATCTTCAATGATTTAAGGATGATCAGGTAAGAGTTCTTTAAACTCTTCAACTGTAAAACGCTGTGGATGTGGAATGTGCTGTGCGTAATTCTAATCAAACGCCTTGATATGATAGATAACCAATTTCTCTACTACAGCTTTGTAATCTTCAATGACCCACTTCTTAGCCAGTTCGGGATGTTCTTTGGGATCAAGGATCTCAGTCTCTGCCCAGATTTTAGGCTGGTTTGTTAGATAATGTATCAAGATCAGAACCGCTTTACTTGGTAGCATTAATGTTGCCCATACTAATGATCGGTGTTTTATTGCTTAAAATGGATTCTGATAAGCAAATACAAGAACTAGGAAAAGACAAAATTCCTTAAAATGTATTTTAATGAGGGAGCCGCGTGTATCCCAAACCACCCTTTTTGAATCTTAATCAGCATATTTCAAAGGTAATTTCTGCCAATATCCGGTCAATGGCTTTTCAGGGTAAAACCGAAAGTCAAAAACCTGTCTTGTTCTTCCTGATCTTCTACCACTATACTTTCAAATGTATGCAGATAATTTATTTTGAAGTTTAACAGCTTTGAAATAGGTAATTCCAAGCTAATATCAGCCTGCCACCTGTAATTATTGCTTTGCTCAAGAGAAGGCTGAAAATAACTCTCGTGGCTTAGAATTAACTTTTTTTTGAATATATGATATTTACCATTTACCCAAATAGTGCCGCGAAATGTATTGATGGATTTGCTTCCGTTAAACTCCGTACGATTAAAGTTTTCCTGGTTGAAATCTGTCCGCTCATATTCACTTGAAATTGAAAGTTTGAGCCAGTTGTCTTTTTTACTGAGAACTTGATAGGTAACCCCTACCCCGGACAGCGAGCGCAGATCAATTTCCCTTCTGAAATTGGTGCTTATAAAACTCAAGAGTAAAGGATATATTTTCCGCTCAGGATTGAAATACAAAAAGTTAAGACTTAAAATATCTTCATCGGCTTTTTCTTGCCCAAATTCTTGATAGACATAAGAGTTTTTGGTTTTGAAAACCCATTTCTTCCATGGCTTATAGCTCACATCTGATTTTGCTCTAAAAATCAACGTTTGCACATTTCCACCTTGTAAAAATCCGGTTAATGAAAGACTGGCTTTCAGTTTAATCGTATCGCTTTCGTTTGTCTGGGCTGAAAGGCAGAAGGGTAAAAAAAAGAGACAACATAAAACCTTTTTCATTCCATTTAGTGGTAAGACAACACTTTTGTAAGATGCTCAAAATATACTTACTTTATAAATTACTAACTGCAAGTTTAGTAAAGGTTTTCGGCAACTTAGGCCCGTAATATAAGTATATCATTAGCGATTAATTTGCATTTAGCAGGCAATTGTAAAACCACCGGCTGCGATACGAGACCGTTAGCTAAAAGGTGATGAAGCCAATAACATAATAACCAATGATCAATAAGATGCTTAAACAACTGTTTACCGTTCTCTTCATTATCTTCACCTCCACGGTATTTTCTCAAAAACTCATTGACAATCAGGATGACCTTGATCAAATCCTCAAAAACATTGATCAATTTTCCGGTTATGTCATGGCGGGAGATTATCGGAAAATAGGTGAAGCCTACACAGAGGATGCAAAAATCTTTCCCGAACGACAGGATATCATCGAAGGAAGGGATGCTATAATCAAGTACTGGACAAGGCCGGCGGGTATAAAAACCAGCTATCATAAAATAATCCCCAGCGAAATTAAAGTTGTAAACAATGAAGCTTATGATTATGGCTACTATGAGGGCAAAACTAAAAGAGCTAATGGGTCAGAGTCTTTCTGGAAAGGAAAATACGTCATCGTTTGGAAAAGAGTGAATCAGGAATGGAAGATTTACCTGGACATATGGAGCGCCTTAAAATAGCCATGTTGCAGCTAAATCAATTCATCAATATTCGTTAACTTATGGGTCAAACAGAACCCGTTATGAATCGCTTCTTACTACTTTTCTCAGCCATGGTTTGCTTAACTATGTCCTGTGCGGATCGAACAGAGCAGCAAGCTTCTTCCGAAAGCACACTTGGCGAGTTGCAATATATTTTGCCGGTGTCCGATAAAGCACGCCCGGAATTTGACACCGGTTTACTACTGCTCCACAGTTTTGAGTATGATGATGCAAGAGAAGCCTTTGAAGCCGCTATTCGGGTCGATTCAACTGAGATTATGGCGTACTGGGGTGTAGCCATGAGCTACTATAAGGCACTTTGGGGGCTGCAAAATATACCCGCAGGCAGAGAAACGTTGGCAAGAATTGCAGATAGCAAAGAGGCGCGGATTAACGCAGCAGAAGAGGGAATAGAGCGTGAATTATGGAAAGGAATAGAAATACTGTATGGTGCCGGTGAACTTAAAGAACGTAATGAAGCCTACACCGAGCATATGGCCAAATTATATGAGAACTATGCGGACAGCCAGGAAGTAGCAGCCTTTTATGCCCTGGCACTTATGTGGTCGGCATCCATCGATGCCGATGATGAAGTATATAAAATGTCAGCCAATGTAGCCAAAGGTATTTTGAAAGAGAACCCAAATCATCCCGGTGCAGTGCACTACATTATCCACGCCTATGACAATCCCGAGCTGGCTCATTTAGCCATTAATGCAGCAAACAAGTATGCTGAAATCGCACCTGATGCTGCCCATGCTTTGCACATGCCTTCCCATATCTATTTAGGCAGAGGAATGTGGAATGAGGTGGTATCATCCAATGAAACATCTTATCAAGCGAGTGTAAAGCGTATGGAGCGCAAAGGGCTTACTGATAAAGCCCGTGGCTTCCATAGTTACCAATGGTTGCACTACGGGTATCTTCAGCAGGGCCGATTCCAAAAAGCTGCGGAACTCTTAAGCGATATGTTAAAATATACAGCAATAACCCAGACCAGTAGCGCAAGGTCCTACCTTTTGAAGATGCAAAACATGCAAGTGACCGAAACAGGTAAATGGCCGTTGACAGTAGAACCCATGACAGTAAAGACGGATGATATAGGCATTGAAAAGCAAGCACAGCAACATTTCTTTATTAGTCTTATGGATACCAAAAATAGAGACGGGTCAAAAATCCAATCACAAATAGATTCGCTAGACGAAAAGATCAATACAGCTGAACTTCTTGTTACAAGCGCCGGTATTGCTATGTGCAGTGCAGGTCCTACTCGCTATGCCCCGAATAAGAAGTTTATTTTAAATGCTAAAATCATGCTTAGTCAAATGAAAGCTATGCATGCTCTTGTCAGTGGGGATGAAGAAGCCGCTGAAGCGTTCTTTAAGCAAGCCATTGCTCATGAAAGCCAGGCAGAATATGCTTTTGGGCCACCGGACGTAGTTTATCCATCTTTTGAGCATTATGGCTACTGGTTATTAGAAAAAGGGCGTTACAACGAAGCTATTGAACAATTTGATACAAGTTTAAAGCGTGCACCCTTGAGGGCCATGGCCCTAAGAGGTAAAATAAGAGCATTAGAAGCGCTTGGAAAAGTCACTGCAGTAGCTGACATTCAGTCGAAGCTTGAGAAGTTTTGGCGGCAAAGCGCTCTTACTATCTAAAAAAGAAATCTACAGACCAAAAGAGATATCCCGTTTCACTGAATCTCTGTACAGCTCTGTTTTATGCTTTTCGTTTTCCGCTGCGGTAAAATATATGAAGCTAAAAAGTAATTTAAACTTGGCCTTTCTTGTTTTTACTGTTATGTTATACTTTTTATGCAGACCAACTTCACCTGCACTTATTTTTGCACTGATCATTCCATTTCTTATAAAATTCTTGTCTAACCCGTCCTATAGAATCCTAAAGACGACCGGCTTGATTATTATTACAGTTGGTGTTTTTAGTTTAGCCAATGAAATGATCAGTATGCACCGCGTCATGGTCATTTATCAGGAGGGCGACATTATTTTTGCAATTCATGAACTTCCTAACTCTCCTTATTATGATTTTCTAAAGGTCGCTCCTTCCAAGAATATACATATGCCAGAAAATGAGAATGCACTAATATTAAACATGCTTGAATTCATGGTTCGTAATCCCATTTACTGGCTAAAATTATTCTTCGGCAAACTCGTTGTTTACCTTAGCCACATACGTCCCTATTGTCCTGGAACCATATCGTTTCTGTTCTTCTTATAATCTGGCCAAGCTACTATTTCAGCATATTAGCTCTAAAAAGAAAACTAATACCTCAACAACTTTTCGTTCCATTTCTTATCTATTTTTTGGTATACCTACTTATTGTTTGCAATACTTGGGTGGATTGGGACGCCAGATTCTTTGTTCCACTTTTCCCAATTTTAGCGCTATTAGCTGCTACCGGTTTCCACCACTTTTATCAAAGAAAACTGAAACAGACCAGAGCATGAAACTTATCTTGATGACATATCAAAAGCTGGGAATAATAAAAAGTTATTTAATTAGTCAATATATCGCTCTAGCCTAATAAGTTTAGCTGTCTGATGATATACATGAGTACAGGTTACATAACTTATAAATTCCAAAACACAATTTTATAGTGTGATTTAAACTTTTCAGCTCAACAGTTCATCGGTTATCATGTCTTCAACTTTTATTGAAGTGCTTTCAAGGTTATTCTTATAAATCCAGTCTAAATACCTCTGAATATTATTCAATTCCATCTTACCCCAGGTATTCGTATCTCCAAAGTAATTGACAGAGTATTTTATTGCGTCAACTATGTTCATTTCAGAATCCGACTCCGCCATCTTTCGCTTTAGTATTTCCGCAGCTTCTTCCGGATTTGAAATAGTATACATAAACCCTTCCTTCGTGGCAGACAAGAAACTCGAATACTCCTCTTTACGTTGTGCAATATTAGCTTCAGAAGCTATAATTACAGGAGAATAAGAATAAGGAACGCCATAATCAGCCATCTTGAAGGTATTGAGTTTAAGACCCTGTCCAAGCGCTGCAATACCCTCCCAATTTAAAAATATCCAGGTGGCATCAGATCTTTTACTTATCAAGTTCTCCCATATTCCCAACTTCTCAGGATAGATCAATTCAATATCGCCCTTTCCGCCATCATTTTTGATCATGAGCTTCACAATCTCATCCTCGTAACGCGCTTTGTAAGAGGCATAGACCTTGCCGTCAAGGTTTTTCGGGCGCCTGATTCCCGAACCTCTTAGTACTGTTATCGCGCTCACGTCTTCACGAAAGATGGCAGCAATTGCCTTAATATTAAAAGGCGCTTTTTTAGTTCTATAGCTCAAGACGCTCTCCATAGGACAGAGCGCGAAATCAGCGTGCCCCAACTCAACTCTTTTAGCTGGGGTAAGCTGGTAGTTATCCACTGCGGGCGAGATAATTTCTACATCTAAACCGGCATCTGAGTAATACCCCCTTTCCTTGGCTACCAAAAAACCTATATGATTAACGTTCGGCGTCCAATCCAGCGCGAGAGTCAATTTTGTCATTCATTTATAAATTCAGGGTAATACTCAAATAATAATTTCTTTCCGGCTGTACAAAGAATCCTGGTTCTAATATACCACTAAAATCAACATCTGACGGCGCCCCAAAGGTGAAGTATTCATTGTCGAAAAGATTATTGACAAAAGCGGAAATCTTCAAGGACGGCGAAATTTGCGCCTCTACTTGCAAATCGGAAACAAATGAAGACGGAACGGTAAAGGTAGGATCATTGGTCAACTCCATATACTGTTCCCCCAAATACCTCCCGGAAAGACCAACACTCAACGTTTCTAAGAATTGATAGGTAACTTGACCGTTAACTATTAGGTCAGGACTCAAAATATGTTCTCTATCCGTAAACTCCGCACCACTGAGTGTCAATGATTCAATATTAGTATCCAGGTACGCCAGATTACCGGAAAACGTAAGCTTAGATGTGGGTAGGTAAGTCCAGACCATCTCAAAACCAGATCTGCTGCTATTCGCAATATTGCGCCGTTCTTGAAGTCCAAAAGCAATAAAATCGCCAATTGGTGCAATCTCGTTTTCGAAGTCCATAAAATAGAAATTACCATCTAGCGTCAGCTTTGGGTTAGTAAACCGGACTCCAATCTCAAAATCATTAACGTATTCCTCTTCAAAGGACCCGCCGGCACGTACGAGCTGATAATTATCTATATTGAGTTGAAAGCCTCCAAAAAGGTCTACCTTGGTTGGCTCTCTTCCACTTCTACCAAAAGAACTGTACAAAGAAATGGCGTTATTAACTTCAAAATTGACTCCCACCTTAGGATTGACAAATGTCCAATTATAGGAAATATCTCCTTCTGAAGGAATGCCTATCCAGTTATAGTCTGGTGATATCGATAATTCAGCTCTCCTTATCTGAACATCGGCGTAAGCAGTAAGCGCTCCAAACTGATAACTGGCTTTGGCAAACCAACTTACTTCATCTTTTTGTGATTCCTCCCTGTAATAGGGGTTCGCTTTATCCGGCAGCGTTTGTTCTTCATTTTCCCGTAAAAAGGTATAGGCATGAAGCCCAGTATTAAAAAAGAAATCACCTTTGGAGTAGTCAGCATTTAAGATCCCACCAATATGATCATTCTTAAGCGGAAAGTTTTGTACAAAAAAGGTAGTCGGGAAGCTTGCTCCAAAATTCTCTACAAAAACGCTGTCCACATCCGGTGTTCCAAAGGTAAAGTCTCCCTCAGATCCACCATAATACCCTGTTAATCCTAACGTCCAATCATCAGACAGAATTCGGTTGTACTGCATCTGGAGAAGAAACTGGCTAAAATCATCTACATCGTTTTCGCTAAGATTATTAAAAGTGGGATCTTCATCCAAAATGGACTCTTCAATGGTAGAATACCCTAACCCATTTTCAGCACGAGACGTAAAAAATGTCAGCTTAAAAATATCATTATCTCCATAGCGCCCACCGCTTAGAAAGAAAGACGTTGCATCCGAATCTGTATTATCACGATAACCCGCTGATGTTAATTTGCTAAACCCGGTCATAAAGCCCCAACCTTTTTCATTAATTCCAGTAAAATGTTGAAAACTGCCGCGGTAGGTATCAAAAGAGCCTGCTCCTAGTTGGGCTGCCGTAAAGGATTCCCTACTTCTAAGGTTTAGTGTTTCAAAATTGATGGAGCCCCCGTAACTACTTACGCCATTGGAGCTGGTACCTACACCGCGTTGTACCTGAATACTCTCGAAATTTGAGGTGATGTCAGTAAAGTTCGAGAAGAAGACACCCTGATCAATCATGTCATTCAACGGCACACCATTCAGGGTGAAATTGATCCGTTCCTGATTAATTCCTCTTAAACGAAGTTGTCCGTAATTAGCAAAAGCGGTTCCTGACTCTGAGTATGTGTATAAGCCAGGTGTAGACTTTTCCAGCAGGAAAATCGGATGTTGACCAACATAATCCCTGTCGATCTCCTTTTTAGATAAATTGGTGTTAGGTACCGGCGCTTTTTTTGAAGCTCTCACCGCACTGATAGCCACCTCTTCAAGATTAATGGTTTTCAAGGAATCCTGTGAAAAAGACAAATGCGTAAGTAGCATGCACGCGCATAAACATAAAAATCTCATTACTTAATAATTTTTCAGTTCAACAATAGGAAGCGGGGACTTCCTACAATGATTATCATACATTGGTTTTGAACCATCCCTACGCCAGCATTACCTGGATCAGGTTTAATGGGTATGATCTCAGCCGTAAATAGGCACCCCTTACAGCAAACTTAAGCACTGAAGCGTTCTTTTCATATTTGTATATATAAAATAGTCGTATTTTCATTGCATTAGAAACCAACGTTCCTTCTGTAGTATGAAATCATTATTGATAATAGCTATCATCTCGCTAACTGCCGTTATAAACACTTTGGCACAGACTAAGACTATGAACGTTAACAGTTTAGATAACATTCTAAACACTTTATATGCAGTAATTTCAGGGGAAAAAGGCGAGGCCCGCGATTGGGAGCTTTTCAAATCGCTGTTTCATCCCGATGCTAAGCTCATCCCGTCGGGAAAAAATAAAGAAGGAAAATATTTTGCCCGCTTTATGAACCCCGATGACTATATTGAAAGATCCGGACCCTGGCTGATTGAAAATGGTTTCTTTGAAAAGGAGATCCATCGACAAGTTGATACTTTTGGAAATATCACTCAGGTATTCAGTACATATGAGTCGTTTAGAAGCCAGGCAGACAAAAAACCGTTTATGAGGGGAATTAATAGTATTCAGCTATTGAATGACGGGGAAAGGTGGTGGATCATTACTATCTATTGGATGCAGGAATCCGTGGCAAATCCTATTCCGGAAATATATCTACCCAAAGACTGATCCTGCAGGAAAGAAAAAGTTGAGGTGGAACGTACAGGTGGAAACAGATAAATCAATTAAACTAGGATTAGTAACATTTTTACAATAAACTAGCGCGGGCTATACGTTTATGTACTCATGATGCGCTATTCTTTACTCTTATATCTACTTCTCCTGGCCAGCGTTTGTGTAGGTCAGCAGGACTACAGCCAGTACTATAAAACTAGGATTAAGGCTGAGCAGCTTATTGTAGATAGAAGATTCAATGACGCCCTGGCCGAAATGGAGGCATTATTCGCATCCTATGAGTTCGTTTTTCTTAGAGACTATAAGGTAACCGCCCAGTTGGCGATGTTAACCAGAGACCGAAACAAAGCGTTAACTCTTATAAAGAAAGCCATCGCAAAAGGCTGGAACCCGAAAAGTATTTCGAAAAATAAACTACTGGTTACACTTACTGAAGACGATCGGTGGGAAAGCATTAAATCAAACTACAGTTCAGATCCTAAATACCTGGAAATAAACTACAAACTAAGATCCCAGGTACACGAGATGTTCAAGAAGGATCAGAAAAAAGCATTTGGCGCTTTGCTGAGAGTTGGGAACAAAGCACAAGAAAAATATGGCAATCGGAAATTTGCCCCGCATAGTGAACAACAAATCGCTGAGCTTAACCAAATTCTCGAACAGCACGGTTACCCTGGAGAAAGACTTATTGCAAATAATCTCTGGGCATCTACTATATTGAGTCATCATAATTCTATGTCGGAGGAATATGTGAAGCAAGACACTCTTTTCCAGTTTCTCAAGCCAAAACTGAGAGAAGCCGTCAAAAAAGGTCAAATGTCACCTTTTGAATTTGCTCTGGTATCAGACTGGAAAATGGCGGTAGAAAGTAATCACAGCTCTACAGCTTATGGTTTTTTAGGAGCTATTCAGGGAGCTCCTTCAGTACAAAAGATTAATCGAAATCGCGCTCAACTTGGATTGCGTAGCTTAGAATTACGTAACAATTTAGTTGATCTTGAAAAGGAACTTGAACTGAATTTCTATTTGCCGGGGGAGCCATGGCAGGAAGGTAAAATACAAGCTATTGAATGAATCGGCTTCTAGTGGAGCTTTGAAAATCTCATTTCAATATTTCAAACTGATTTAGGCGTAGTATCTTAGTGGGAAGTATTACGCTTAAATGAATGATTAATATTGAACTATTTAGGGAACTGGGTTTAAATTAAAATGCCCAAAATCTGATAAAAGATCATAAAAATAAAACATGAAAAATTTCGAATTCAAAAACCCCACTAAAATCCTTTTCGGGAAAGACCAGATTCAAAAACTATCACAAGAAATTCCTCAAGACGCCAACATTCTACTACTTTATGGAGGTGGTAGTATCAAGAAGAATGGTATCTATGAGCAAGTGAAAACTGCTCTTGAAGGATACAACCTGGAAGAATTCGGAGGTATACCTGCTAATCCGGAATATGATGTTCTCATGGAGGCGCTCAAAGTGGTCAAAGAAAAGAACATCACATTTATGTTAGCCGTAGGAGGCGGATCTGTCATAGACGGCGTCAAGTTCATATCTGCTGCCGCCCTTTATGACGGTGAGGACCCCTGGAATATTTTAGTTGAGAAAATAATGCCTGAAAAAGGTTTACCCTTTGGTACAGTTTTGACCCTCCCGGCTACCGGCTCGGAAATGAATTCAGCCTCGGTAATTACCAGGTCTGCGACCAAAGAGAAACTGGCGTTTAGCGGACCTGGTGTATTTCCTGTGTTCTCCGTTCTGGATCCGAGTGTGGTAGCATCTATCCCTGAAAGGCAAATCGCTAATGGCCTTGCCGATGCCTTCACTCACGTTCTTGAACAATATATGACCTATCCTATAGATGCATTGCTTCAGGATAGAATGGCTGAAAGCGTAATGCAAACCCTAATTGAGATAGCTCCTGCTATTATGAAAGACCCGTCCGACTATCAGGCAGCCGCTAACTTCATGTGGAGTTGCACCATGGCGCTGAACGGCACAATACGCGTTGGTGTCCCTACGGATTGGGCCATTCACATGATGGGTCATGAGCTTACGGCCCTGTTTGGTATTGATCACGCCCGGACCTTGGCCATAATAGCCGAAAGCCATTACACGTACAACTTCGAATCTAAGAAGGAAAAACTGGCTCAATATGCGGAGCGGGTGTGGAATATAACCGAAGGTTCCATTAAGGAGAAGGCCAAAGCCGGAATTCAAAAAACAATTGAGTTCTACCAGTCGCTCGGTATAAAAACAAGGCTGTCTGACTATACCTCTAATTATAAAGGCGCCGCTTCAGAAGTGGCACGCAGGTTTGAAGAACGTGGTGTGAGCGGATTAGGCGAACACCGAAATCTCACTCCTGCTGATACCGAGAAAATCGTAGAAATGGCTTATTAGCGAAGTAGCTTGAGTAAAAACAAAAAGCCTCCAGGCGTATGACTGGAGGCTTTTTGTTTTGTATACAATCTATTCTAGGTTTATCTAAGAGTTTCCACTATTTTGAATGAAGATTGTCTAAACCAAACCATGAGAAATCACGTTCCGCTTTCCGCCAAGATTGCACTGCTTATTAATGGCAGCTTAGGTCTCATTCCTTTATTCCTTTTGTTATTTGGATTGTTCCTTTCATATGGACTTTTACAAAGCATAGATATACCTGCGACTATATACCTGACTAGCGATACAGAGATTGGAAAAGGTAGGGTGGTAAATGTTTTTGAAACCAGCTTTTCAGTAAATGAAGAACCCATCTACGGCTATGATTATATATTTGATTCTCCTGTGGGACCATTAGAGTGGACATCCTACGGACAGGCTTACTTTGATGTGGGGCAGGAAGTAGATATAGAATACAATAAAGACACCCCTGAAATCAACAGGATAGCAGGCACCACCAGTTCTTTAGGAGGTGGTTCAACATTTTTCTTTACCATACCTTCTTTGGTGGGCTTAGTTTGGCTCCTTATTAACATTAAGAATGGTCGGAAAAAGATTAGAGTAATCAGCGGCGGCAAGATTGGTAGAGGTGAACTTAAAAGTAAGGAACCCACCAATTCAAGTGTCAACGACCAAACGGTTTACAAGCTCACTTTCAGCTTCAAAGCAGAAGATGGGCAGTCCTACCAGGTGAGCGCTAAAACACATAAAACACACAAACTGGAAGACGAGCATGAGGAGATACTCATTTATGATCCTATGGATCCGAACAATGCGTACCTGGCTGATAACTTACCCTGGGGAGTGCCAAGATTGGTAAAACAAATGGCGCAATAACTTAGAACCGTCAGCGTGAAAAATTCATCAAGATTCCTGCCTATTCTAATCTGTATGTTCATGATAGAAACTGCCCAATCCCAAGATTGGCCCAACCTTTCTCGCTTTACCGAGGCAAATGATGCACTGGGTCTGCCAACAGCCGATGAAAAAAGAGTAGTATTTATGGGCAACTCCATTACTGAAGGCTGGATACTGAATGATAGCTTAAGCTTCTTCCAAGAGAATAGCTATATCAATCGCGGCATCGGTGGGCAAACCACTCCTCAAATGCTCATACGTTTTCGTCAGGATGTGATTTGAACTGAATCCTGTCCTCGTGGTTATTCTCGCCGGTATTAACGATATAGCTGGAAATACCGGTCCGTCCAGCTTAAAAATCATAATGAACAATATTGAATCTATGGCTGAATTAGCCAGATCAAACGATATTCGAGTTATCATTTCTTCTGTTTTACCTGCCCTGGACTTTCCCTGGAACCGAGGGTTAGAACCTGCCCAGAAGGTCATCAAACTCAATAAGATGTTAAAGGAGTATTGTTCCAAGGAGAAGCGCTATTACCTGGATTACTTTTCACATATGGTGGATGTTCAAGATAGACTAAAAGCAGAGTATACGTACGATGGGGTCCATCCCAATAAGGCGAGGTACAAAGCCATGGCGCCCTTAGCAAAGAGTGCTGTTGATAGCGTGTTAAATGACTAATCCATATCTTTCGATCTGGTTCAGGACCTCTCGAACCATTAACAGCGTCCTGCTGGGAAAGGTGAGATTTAACTATCACATACCTATCCTGCTTTCCTGTCTTTCTTTGTTTTTTGATCAGTTCACCGATCCTATTGGAATTGGGACGGTCTACAGTCTCCTCTTAATATTTATTGGTATTATACTTGGATACCTTTTTATTACACAACTATGGCCATGGCTCATCTTACAGGTCGGTAAAATCTGGAACGGGAAAAGTGAAAAACCGGAATTATTGTTAATAATAGGGTTAGGTCAAATCCCAGTTGTTGTCATACTTATGGAGCAAATCTTATTTTCCGCTTTTGGCAAAGTCATTTCAGACTTTGAAGTAAATATTGCTCTTCAGTGGATTGTTTGGGTCTTCTACATGAGAACAATGGTTATTGGATTATCAAAAATCCAGGGTTTTGGATACGGAATTGCCCTGCTCAATCTAGTCTTGGCCATCATGCCTTTTTTCATTTTAAAGCTTTTGATATCTTAATCTTTACATACTCCAATGAACCTCTCATTTACTTTAAGCAAAGTTCCGTCATTAAGGGCTTTCTGAATAGCCTCCTTGGTATAATCCCAAAGCTCTTGCGAGCCAGATTTGATAGGACTGATCTTTTGCATCACCTTCTCTTGAGGCACATTGAATTCGGCCCAGGTACCTCCTCTATTTGATAGGTTTTGTAACACCGGTTCAAAACGGTCCAAGCTCTTGGCAAACTTGGCATCTGCTGTTTCCCCTGCTTCAAATTCCTTCCATATGGAAATAAACTCTGTTCGTTGCTCTTCAGGAAGCAGACCGAAAATTCTTTCCGCTGCGACAAGCTCTTCGTCAGAATTCACATGATCCTTGGCGCCGTCAAAAAGGAACGTATCTCCCGCATCAATCTCGACTATATCATGGATCAACAACATCTTCAGCACCCTGAGAATATCGGTGCGGTGATTGGAGCGCTCTGCCAAAACCAGGGCCATCATGGCCAGGTGCCAGCTATGTTCCGCATCATTCTCATGCCTGTCACTGTTAAAGAGACGAGTCTTGCGGACAATGTATTTCAGCTTATCAATCTCTTTAATGAAGGCTAATTGCTTGATCAATCTATTTTGTTCCATACCTAATTTTACTATATCCCTGCCCCATGGACAATCCTCATAACCAATTATCATGAATCTTGTGACTATTAGTAAAGTCATTTCGTAGCAATAGCGAAGAAATCCTTGACCCGAAGCAAGTCTACTGCTTTTGATACTGAAAAAGATCTCTCCGTTTCACTGCGAGATGACTTCAAAATGGATGTTCTCAGATAAAGATTAAGTAGTTATCCATAGAACTTTAACCTCTTCCCTTTCAACAGCTTCAAAGAAATGATTACTCTTGTGAAAAGTAAAGGACATTTGTCCCACCAGTAGAATGATCCGAACGAATACCGCATTTCTTGATTTTATTTTGGCAAATCAGGATCGTTATCCTAAAAGTTTGGTTCAAGAACTGAGCATAGAGAAGGGACATAAACTGATCAGACAAAGGTCTTTAGTAAACGCTGTTTCAATAATCAACGAGGGTATTGCCAAGTGCTATCTTTATCAGGATGATGGAACGGATTTTATACTTGAGTTCTTTGGTCCCGGAGAAGTGGTTGGTGAAATTGAGATGCTAAACAATGAATTTAGCTTTGCGGCAGTAGAGGCGCTTACCCCAATGACCGTGTTAAGACTGACGCGAGACCGATTTATCGAATTACTCACTAAAGACCCGGTATTCAACAATCACGTTCTAAAACTTCTAGCAGGTAAAGTGAAATATAAAGCCACTCGTTTTTCTTTCACCCAGACTCACACTTTAGAGCAAACACTCACAAAAATGCTCGAAGATATGCCAGACTTATTGGAAGTGATCTCCAAAAAAGACTTAGTAAGTTATCTGGGTATTACGAAACGAAGCTTAAATAGAACGCTAAAAAACCTGAAAGAGCAAGGATATATATAATTCCAAGGTTGAGCGCTCCTTTCCCTACTTGAGCAGTACAAAAAACGATATGATACGCATCTGGTTTAGCGGTAGGGATCACCCACACTTTTTTGAAAAGACCTCTGGAAAGTTCACCATGCAAGAGCTTTACCTATTCCGGAAGCAATATGATTGTGCTGGGTGAGATTATAAAGAATGCAAGTGGTATGGAAATAGACCCATCCTCTCAAAATATCTTTTCACACCTATTGGAATTGACTCCACGAACAGATCTGTTCGGTACCCAAATGGAGTAATTGAAGCGGCCGGGAGCCTTGAAATGACGCCTAGATCTATACTGAAACTTGGAATAACATTTTAGATGGGGGAGTTTGGGACGAAAACTAAATGTTTACCCGGAATAGATGACATAAAATTGGATGATGCCTACAGGCATATGTATGATTGGCATTGGGTGACAGTACCTACCGGAAAGACGTATGAGAAAACAGAAAAAAATCCCAATGGAGATGTTATTGCAACCATCAATCGTATTATAACCGAATTAAAAGCAGGGGGACTTGATAAAAAAAAGGAGGCGGAGCATATAAAAATATTGGTCCACCTGATTGGCGATATCCATCAACCTTTACATGTTGGCACCGGCGAAGATAAAGGTGGTAATGATGTGAAAGTAGACTGGTTTAGAGAGAAGTCAAATCTGCACCGGGTTTGGGATGGTGACATGATCAACAGCAAGCGATATAGCTTCACTGAGCTGGCCGAAATTGTATCCAACGTATCTAAAGAACAAATTAAGGAATGGCAGGCCGCTTCAGTGCTCGATTGGGCTCAAGAATCCATGGCACTCAGAGATCAGATATATAACCTACCTGAAAACAAACGAATTGGTTATCGCTATAGGTATGATAACTGGGCCACGGTTGAACTCAGGTTGGTACAAGCCGGCGCTCGCCTCGCTGCGGTGCTGAACGAGATTTACAGCTAAGCATTACTTTTAAAATAGAATCTCTGATTCGCATAATCCAGCACCACAATATAGTTCTTGAGAAGACCTGATCCTATTGAACCTTCAGCATCCTGGATCTCTTTCCTGCTGAACTCCCTTTTTACTACAAAGTATTCTGCAGCCGTGTTAAACTCCTCAATTTTCATTGGGTTTCTTACAGGTTTGTGCCCACTAATAGCGCCGTTAATGCCCCTTCCTACTTCAGCAGATACAAACTTTCCATTACCGATATCCATATTTGACTTTAAAAACAGAAGTACATCGCGTGAAGAGCCTGTATCAATATGGAAATATCCATTTACCACCTCATTTTTGAAAGTCTGATATCTAAGTTTAACATAGGGTTTGGTATCCTTCAAAGTGAGGTCTAATTCAGTATAGTCGACAGGTGGAATATAGGATTGGGGTTCGGAAAGCACTATTTTGCTATTCAGGTAGTCTATCGAGACCACGAATCTGCTAAAAACCTGATAACCGATTATTCCATGAATTTTTACTTTACCATTAAAAGGAAAGAAATATCGGCCATTGGTGACCAATATACTTATCCCTTTTCCTAGCGCGTCCCCCAAGAGAACCTCGTTTTCAAGAGATAGAAGTGCTGTTTTGTTTCTATTGCGTCCGTAGCCATTAAGTTTTATCTCTGTATCAAGTACATCCAGTTTTTTTGTAAAATGATTACCAAACAAGATCACCGAGCGTCCACCTGTGTCCAGTACAAGATTGACCTCCAGCTCATCGTTGATTTTTACAGGGACTACAATCAGGTTATCTATAAGCTGAAAGGGTATTACACTTTCAGTTTTATCATTTACAAAATTGAACCCTTTGTAATTAACTGCATATAAGTGAGTGGAAATTAAAAAGAGGATAAGTATAGGCAGGGCATAGTTCTTCCACCGTGGCCTGAGCCTGTTGTTATTGGATTTGAGCATTGTTGTTTGTGTTGACCTACTTGAACTTAGCTCAATTCTTTGAGAAAAAAATCACCCAAAAAGGAGGTTTTTATCCCGTATTGGTTGCCCCAAAGGCCTGTATCGAGTGATTTCCAATTTTTAAGGCCACCAATCTGACGTCTTTCAACGATTTTCTTGGCTATTTTTACAGCCATATGACCACATTCACCAAAA